>Ga0079224_100013480_pt1 | contig 11378 bp, 9 predicted proteins | sample Stecom2015_FD_80414 | JGI IMG/M metagenome (GOLD analysis project Ga0079224, IMG submission 80414) | Agricultural soil microbial communities from Utah to study Nitrogen management - Steer compost 2015 | ecosystem: Environmental > Terrestrial > Soil > Agricultural land | place: USA: Utah...
GACGGCGTCACGGCCTGTCAGATGGACATCAAAATAGCCGGCCTCACGCGCGACGTGATGCGCACGGCACTCGAGCAGGCCCGGCGGGCCCGGCATCACATCCTCGACATCATGGACGCGACGATCTCGGAGCCGAGGCCGGAGCTCTCACCGTACGCTCCTCGGCTCACGCAGATTGCCATCGATGCAGAGTTCATCGGTGCTGTCATCGGCCCGGGAGGCAAGATCATCCAGGGCATCCAGCGCGACACGAACACCTCCATCGAGATCGAGGAACGCGAGGGCAAAGGGTACATCACCATTGCGGCCACGAATCAGAACGATGCACTGGCCGCCGTGGATATCATTCGCGGTATCGTGGCCGTGCCGGAAGTGGGCGAAGCTTACGAGGGCACCGTCAAGAACATCCAGAGCTTCGGCGCCATCGTGGAGATCCTTCCCGGGAAGGAAGGCCTCCTGCATATCTCGGAGCTGGACTACGGCTACGTCGAGCGCGTGGAGGATTACCTTCAGGTAGGTGACAAGGTGAAGGTCGAGCTCATCGAGGTACGCGATGACGGCAAGCTACGTCTAAGCCGGAAAGCGTTCCTTCCGCCGAAGGAGAACGGCCAGCCCGACGAGCGTCGCGACGAACCACGCCGAGACGAGGGCCGACGCGGAGAGCGTCGTGGCGGTGAAGGTCGCCGAGGCGGACCCGGCGGAGGCCGTGGAAGGGATCGCGGGCGTGATGGCCGCGGCGGCGGTAGCGGTGGCCGCGGACGGCGCTAACCGGAGCCGACTTCGGTAGAAGACGCCGTTATCCCGGCTCTACGAATGTTTCGGGGCCGCCGCCCGACCCGGTTTGAACCGGCTCAGGTGCGCGGCCCTGTAGCTTCTTAGTTCATTCGTCGACCTATCTCTCATTCTTTATGGCCGTGGAGTACCCGCTCTTTCGTAAGACGACGCTCGGCAACGGCGTCAGGGTGGTCAGCGAAGCGATCCCCTCCGTACGATCCATCTCCGTCGGAGTGTGGATCGGTACAGGAAGCCGCGACGAGGCGGACCCCGAGTCAGGCATCAGCCACTTCATCGAGCACATGGTGTTCAAGGGCACCGAGAAGCGGCGCACCCACCATATCGCACAACGAATGGAGTCGGTGGGAGGCTACCTCAATGCCTTCACCAGCAAAGAGTACACCTGCTACTACGCGCGCGCGCTCGACGAACATCTTCAGCGCGCGATAGAAACGGTAGCCGACCTCGTCGTATCTCCGAAATTCCCAAGCAAGGAGCTCGAGAAGGAGAAGGATGTAGTCCTCGAAGAGATGAAGATGTACGAGGACAATCCGGAGGACCTCATTTTCGACCGCTTCGAGGGCGTGATTTACCGAAATCATGAGTTGGGAAGGCCCGTAATTGGCTTTCCCGAGACGGTAAGTGCCTTCCGACGCGAGCAGCTGATCGATTACATCGATCGCACTTACACACCCGATCACATCGTTCTGGCCGTTGCCGGAAATGTCGACCACGACCAGGTCGTGCGGTACGCCGAGAAGGCGTTCGCCTCGATCGCCGACCGCAGGGGGATGCCCACGAGATCTCCCATCAACGGATATTCGCCCGAGGAAGTGGTCGAGCAACGACCCATCCAGCAGGCGCATGTCGTGCTCGGAACCCGAGGCGTGGACATCCACAACGAAGACCGGGTGGCCGTAACCGTCCTGAATACGATCCTGGGCGGGGGGATGTCGAGCCGTCTGAACCAGAACATCCGGGAACGCTACGGCTTCTGCTATAACGTGTACTCGTTCGTCAACATGCACTCCGATACGGGCGATTTCGGAGTCTATATCGGGACGGACGCCGAGAACGTCGAGCGCTCCAGGAAATTGATTTTGCGCGAGCTCCAGCGGCTCGTCGACACCCACGTCAGTGCACGCATGCTCAGTCAGGCGAAGAACCAGGTTCGAGGATCCATTATGCTCGGACTCGAGAGCATGAGCAATCGCATGATGCGCATCGGGAGGCAGGAGCTGTTCTTTGAGCGCTATCTTTCGCTGGATGAAATCAATGCGGATGTAGACGGCGTCACGGCCGATGATGTACAGCGCGTGGCCGCCGATCTTTTCGACCCCGAAAACTTCTCAACAGTCGTCTTGCTGCCGGCCAACTAACCGTTCTCATGAAAATCCTCGTTACCGGCGGTGCCGGCTTTATCGGATCCCACGTCGCAGATGCCCTCGTCGATGCGGGCCACGAGGTCCACGTCATGGATGACCTCTCAGGGGGTCGTGAAGAGAACGTCCCCCCACAAGCGCGCCTCCATCAGCTCGACATTCGGTCCGACGAAGCGGCGAATCTGGTCCGGACGGAAGCCTACGACGCGCTCGTTCATCATGCCGCGCAGATGGATGTGCGTCGATCCGTAGCCGATCCACGGTTCGATGCCGATGTCAATGTGATCGGCTTTCTGAACTTGATGGAGGCGGCCCGAGAGATCGGACTCAAGAAGGTCGTTTTCGCTTCTACCGGCGGAGCCATCTACGGCGAGCCCGATTACGTGCCTCAGGATGAAAGCCATCCGCTACGCCCGATTTCACCTTACGGTATCACGAAGCTGTGTACGGAGCGGTACCTCTACTACTATGAACATGAGCACGGCATTCCGTACGTGGCTCTTCGCTATGCCAATGTGTATGGTCCGCGACAGAATCCGCATGGGGAGGCCGGAGTGGTGGCCATTTTCGCGGAACGAATGCTGAATGGCCGACAGCCCACGATCTACGGTGACGGCGAGCAGACTCGAGACTACGTGTTCGTTGAGGATGTAGTTCGCGCCAACCTTTGCGCTCTCGAGTACGAACGATCCGGTGTATTCAACGTCGGCACGGGCGTCGAAACGAGCGTCAATGAGCTGTTCGGGATCATTCGCGATTACATCGATAAGCGCCTCTCCGAGGTCCGCGGCGACGCCCGCCCCGGTGAACAGCGTCGCAGCGTACTCGATTATCGACATTCGGAACGCGTTCTGGGATGGAAGCCCACCGTGCGGCTCGAGGAGGGGCTCGATCGGACGGTAGACTGGTTCCGCTCGGCAGGCCCACGGTAGGCCCACGCATGTACCGCATCACCCTACAGGATTTCGAAGGGCCTCTCGACCTCCTCCTGTTCTTCATCAAGAGGGATGAGCTCGACATCTTCGACATCCCGATCGCCCGTATTGCGGATGAGTACCTGGAGTACGTGCGTCTGATGGAGAGGATCGATCTCGACAGCGTCGGAGATTTCCTGTACATGGCCGCGCTGTTGATCAGCATCAAAGCGCGCATGCTCCTTCCGAAACCGGAGCTGGACGAGGAAGGAGAGCCCATCGACCCGCGCCGGGAGCTCGTGGAGCGGCTGCTCGAATATGTGCGATACAAAGAGGCCTCCGAGAATCTGGCCGGTCTGCTCGAGTCGCGATCCGATCGCTTCACGCGTGGCCATGCCTCGAGCGAACGGGAACGATGGCAGGAGCAGATCGAGGTGACATACGATGTCTCCGTCTTCGACCTGGTGTCTGCCCTCAAGCGGATTCTGACGGAGGCGCCGGCCGAGCCGGAGCATGCGGTTTCGCGCGAAGAGTATCACATCGAGGAGCAGCAATATTTTCTGCTTGATGCTCTGCAGAAGAGCTCGCGAATCTCATTTGCGGAGACGGTTCGCGGCCGCTCCAAGCCGTTCGTGATCACCACGTTCCTCGCGGTCCTCGAGCTTGCTCGACAGCAGCGGATCTGGATCTTGCTCGAAAATGACGAGCCCGGCGATTTCTATCTTGAGTCCCGTACACCTCCGGAAAGCACCGACGGAGAAACCTCCGACGAAGCGTCGACAAGCCCGCCCCCCAATCAGCAATCAGCAACCACTAACCAGTAGCCGTAGCCCATTGGCCTCCATTCACGAACTCGTCGAGCACGGACTCCAACGCGCCGTGGAAGCTCTCGTTTTTGCGGCCGATGTACCTGTATCTGCGAACGACGTGGCCGATGTGTATGCGGAGGTTACCGGTCAGGACCGGCCCACAGAACAGCAAATCATAGCGGCCATCGACCGTCTGAACCGAATCTATGAGCAAAGTGGCCGGATCTTTCGGATCGAAGCCTGGAGCGGGGGATATCGAATGGCCACGGACAAATCCGTAGCGCCGTTCCTAAAGTGTTACTTTAACCGTGAGCAGGAGCAGCGTATTTCACGCTCCCTTATGGAAACCTTATCCATCATAGCCTACCGACAACCGGTTACCAAGCCGGAGATCGATTTCGTACGCGGTGTGGATTCGGGATACGCGGTCCACAAGCTCATGGAGAAGGGGATGGTGGATGTCGTCGGTCGCAGCGATTCCCTGGGCCGACCCTTGCTATATGGCACGACGAGCTTCTTTCTGGAGCAGTTTGGTTTGAACAGCATCGAGGACCTTCCCGATCTGCGCGAGATCGAGGAGATCCTCAATGATCCAGCCTTCAACAAGGAGCGGGCGCAGTTGCTGCGGCTGCAGTACGCTGAGGGCGAGCATCCCCACGTGGAGGGCGCTGCCAACCAGGGCGATGGCGCGGAAAGCGGTTGAAGATGCCCGTCGTCCTGAAAATTATTTACCTGGGAGCCGCGGCACTGGCTCTCGTGGCGTTTGCCGTGGGCATGTACGAATATGTTATCGCCAATGACCCGGATTCACATTTCGGCAGTCACGTCTTTCTGCCCTTCGCGGCACTGGTCGTAATCGTCGCCCTCTATGGGCGCCGGAAACGAGAGCTGGAAAGCCGGCCACGCCGGGAACGGACGCGAAGCGGTAAAAGCTGATTGCTCGAGAACACGGGGGCGGCTCGTTCGTTCATCCACGCAACAATTTCGCCGGGATGAAACCGGCCCCGCACAGGGAAACCGGCAGATTCTTGGGCCGGCGGTTGTTCCTGTCAACTTTGTGATGGCGAGAAAATCGACGCATTCGGGCCGACGGTACGGCCGCCCTGGAAGCGGTCAGCCTAAGGAGCGCCCGAGCGATGCGAACGGCTCATCGGCTCGCCATAGTGGATATCGGCTCAATCGATACATTGCGCGCGCAGGGGTCTGCTCCCGTCGTGACGCCGACCGGCTGATAGAATCGGGCCAGGTCAAGGTCAATGGCGCCGTCGTCAGGGAATTCTCCACGCACGTCACCGACCAGGATGAGGTGGAGGTGAACGGCCGCAGGATTTCGCCCCATCGACACCTCTACATCCTTGTCAACAAGCCGTCCGATACCATCACGACGACGGACGATCCACGTGACCGGCGAACCGTGATGGATCTCGTCGACATCCCGGGGGAAGAGAAAAACAGCCTGTTCCCTGTCGGGCGTCTCGATCGCGACACGGTAGGCGTACTCTTGCTCACCAACGACGGAGAGCTCGCACATCGACTCATGCACCCGAGCTATGAGGTCGACAAGCTCTATCGCGTGCGCACGAAAGATCCTGTCAAGCCCCATGAGATCGATATGATGCGACGGGGCGTACCGCTCGACGATGGCGTTGCCGCAGCGAAAGAAGCCGCATACGTGGCGCTTCCGGATCGTCACGAAGTCGGGCTTCGTATCCACGAAGGTCGCAACAGGCAGGTCCGCCGCATGTTTGAGGCGCTCGGCCACGAGGTCGTCCACCTCGAGCGGATCAACTACGCGGGCCTCACGACAGCCGGCGTGCGGCGGGGAAAGTGGCGGCGTCTCGAGACGCACGAGGTCGCCCGCCTCCGACGAATGGTGAAACTAAAATGAGCTCATCGCCGCGGCATGGCTGCGGCTTTGTTGTATTCGGCCCTACACGAAGAATTTGAACGACGCAGGTTTAAAGGCAAAATGATCATCAACAACGACAGGGTAATCGAACGTATTCGGACCGAGGGCCTTACGTACGACGATGTGCTACTGGTGCCGAACCGATCATCCGTGATGCCTCGTGATGTGTCGACAAAGACGTGGCTCACTCCGCGCATCGAACTGAACATCCCGTTGCTCTCCGCTGCGATGGACACCGTTACGGAATCCGATATGGCGATCGCCATTGCTCGCGAAGGTGGAGTTGGCGTTCTGCACAAGAACATGACGATCGAACGCCAGGCCGCCGAGGTGCGCCGCGTCAAGCGGTCCGAGAGCGGCATGATCCTCGATCCCATCACGCTGCATCCTGATGATTCTGTGGCCGATGCTCGCTCGATGATGGCGCGCTATCACATCGGCGGCATTCCCGTGGTGGATCAGGCTAACCGGCTCGTCGGCATCGTCACGAACCGCGACCTGCGATTCACACAGGACGGGCGGATCCGCCTGAGCGAGTTGATGACCCACGAGAACCTGATAACGGCTCCGATCGGCACCACACTGGAGCAGGCCGAAGCCATTCTTGAGCAACACAAGATCGAGAAGCTGCCCGTCGTGGATGAGGAGGGCTACCTGAAAGGCCTCATTACCTTCAAGGATCTCGAGAAGAAGCGCAAATACCCGAACGCCTGCAAGGACGAGCATGGCCGCCTTCGGGTGGGCGCGGCCGTCGGCGTAACGGCCGACGTGCTCGAGCGCGTCTCGGCGCTTGTGGAAGCCGGAGTCGATTTCGTGGTCGTTGACACGGCCCACGGTCATTCGGAGGGCGTCCTTCGGACCGTCGAAGCCGTGAAGAATTTTACCGGCAGAGTGGATGTCGTGGCGGGCAACGTGGCAACGGCCGAGGGCGCTGAAGACCTGATTCGCGCGGGGGCCGATACTATCAAGATCGGGATCGGACCAGGGTCCATCTGCACGACGCGCGTCGTGGCCGGCGTAGGCGTCCCGCAGTTGACGGCCATCATGGAGTGCGCCGCCGTGGCGCACGAACATGGCGTCATGGCCATTGCAGATGGCGGCATCAAACAGACTGGTGACGTGCCGAAAGCCATCGCCGCCGGCGCCGATTGTGTGATGATCGGCGGCCTGTTCGCCCGCGTCGAAGAGAGCCCGGGCGAGACCATTTTATACGAAGGCCGGAAGTACAAGAGCTACCGCGGGATGGGATCCGTCGGAGCGATGGAATCGGGATCGAAGGACCGCTACTTCCAGGATGCCGAAGACGACATCAAGAAGCTCGTTCCTGAAGGCATCGAGGGCCGCGTGCCCTACAGCGGATATCTGAGCGAAGTCGTCTACCAGATGATTGGCGGATTGCGGGCGGCCATGGGCTATTGCGGCGCGGCGTCGCTCAAGGAGCTGCAGGAGACGGCCCAGTTCGTGCGTGTGACGACGGCCGGGCATCGAGAGAGCCATCCGCACGACGTCTTCATCACGAAGGAAGCACCAAACTACAGCTCGCGGAGCTGACGCATCTTCCGTGCAAGCCTGCCGTATTGCAGGATTATTCGTACACGGAACCCGCAGCGCTCATGAATCTCACGCGACGTATCGACCTGGTCGGCTATCTGCACATCGGATACGGTGCGGTGCTTCTCCTCATTGCGGCCTTCATGCTGCTCGCTGTGACCGTTGGAGCCGTGGTACTGCCATCGCTGGCGTCGTGGGTAGCCAGCACCGGAGGAGGGATCGCGGCTGGACTCATTCTCGCCGCCATCGGACTGCCATCCATGGTGGGGGGCGTAGGGCTCATCCGCCGCGGATCCTGGGCCAGGATGCTGATCCTCCTGCTGAGCATCATTGATCTGTTCAGCTTTCCCTTCGGGACCGCACTGGGCGCCTATTCTCTCTGGATTCTCCTGAAGGAGCGTGCTCGGCTGGAGTTTGACTGAGGCACGCATCAATACGCTTCGCGGGGCGCTCGACGAGCACTCGGCCGATGCCCTCTGGATTTCATCCCTTCCGGACATTCGATGGGTGTGTGGATTCACCGGATCGAACGGTCTACTGATCGTGCGCCGTGAGTCGCTGCACCTCATCACGGACGGCCGATATACGACTCAGGCAGCTCGAGAGGTCAAGCAGGCCCGGGTGCACGTTCGTGGAGCTAATCTCGTCGAAACGGTCAAGTCGGATCGCATTCTCGAAAGTTGTAGGCGTGCGGTCTTCCAGAGTGATCACCTCAGTGTTGCAGAGTACGTCCGCCTACAAGAATCAATTCCCGGCATCGAATGGGAAGGCCATGAGGGACTCCTCGTCCAAGCGGTCGCGTCCAAGGACGAACAGGAGATCGACGCCATTCGAGCTGCACAGCGCATTACAGAGGCGGTTTTCGAGTACCTGCTCGATTGGATTCGGCCCGGAATGATGGAGCAGGAGATCGCCGCCGAGGTCATCTACCAGCATTTGCGGCGGGGCGCCGAACGCATGTCGTTCGAGCCGATCATAGCGTCGGGGCCGAACAGCGCATTGCCTCATGCACGGCCCACGCGCCGCACCCTGAGCACCGGTGATGTTCTCCTGCTCGACTTCGGTTGTGTGAAAGATGGATACGCGTCAGATATGACGCGAACTGTCGCGGTAGGCAAACCCGACGACGAGGCGAGAATGGTATATGACGTCGTACTCGAGGCCCAACTGAAGGCCATCGAAGGTGCACATGCCGGCATGGCATCGAAGGATCTCGATGCACTGGCGCGAGATGTGATCTCGGAGAAGGGCTACGGAGAAGCCTTCACGCATGGACTGGGACACGGCATCGGTCTGCAAACCCATGAATGGCCGCGCGTCGCCTCGACCGCCGAGTATACGCTTCCACCGAAAGCCGTCGTCTCTATCGAGCCTGGAATCTATTTGCCCGACCGGTTCGGCGTCCGAATCGAGGACTTGATCGTACTTCGCGAGGACGGCTCCGACGTTCTGACTCTGGCATCGAAGGAGTGGACGGAAATCTGATCGAACCGGATGCCGCAGATTCGGCTCACCATTCATAGATGTAAGTACAGAAACGTTTCGGTAACTTTAAGGTCGGATCTCGAGCTCTCACATACTCTGGCACGGCTAATCATTCTGTAATGCGATCAATTCTGGTACTCCTCCTCGTTCTTTCGTCGACCATTCTCCTTGCAGCCTGTGCCGGCAGTCGCGGTAGCGTTTCGGTCGGAGAGCCGACGCCGGTCGCGGATAAGAAGACATCATACAGTGCCCTCGTAGAGCGTGCGGAAACCGACGAAGGGCTGTTCACGGTCCACCGTGTGGGCGACACGCTGTACTATGAGGTCCCGGATTCCGTACTGGAGAAGGAAATGCTACTCGTCAGCCGTATCGCGCGTACGCACACCAACATCGGATACGGCGGAGAGAAAGCGAACACGCAAATCGTTCGCTGGCAGCGCAATGGCGACACCATCCTGCTCCGTGTCGTGAGCTTCGAAAATGTGGCCAGCGAGGAGCATCCGATCTACGAGGCCGTGCGAAATGCGAACTTCGAGCCCATCGTCAGCGCCTTCGAGATCAAGGCCTACAACGAGGATTCAACGACGTACATCATCGATGTCTCGAAGCTCTTCACCACGGATATCGGGTTGCTCGGCATGGGGAAGTCGAATCGCGAGCGGTTCAAGGTGAAGCGTCTCGACACCGATCGGTCCTTCATCAATTGGGCGAAGAGCTTCCCGGAAAACGTCGAGGTCCGGCATACCTTGACTTATGAGGCGGACGAGCCGCCGGCCAACCCTTCGACGGGCACGATCTCGCTGGAGATGAACCAGTCCATGGTGCTCCTTCCGGCGGATCGCATGCAGCCACGGCTCTGCGATAATCGGGTCGGCTTCTTCCGCGTCCAGATGGTTGATTACAGCGCCGATTCCCAGCGCGCGGAGAGGGCGTGCTACATCACACGGTGGAGGCTCGAGCCCTCGGACAAGGACGCGTATCTCCGAGGAGAGCTCGTTGAGCCAAAAAAGCCGATCGTTTACTACATCGATCCGGCCACTCCGGAGAAATGGCGCCCCTACATCAAACAGGGGGTCGAAGATTGGCAGGTGGCGTTCGAAGAGGCCGGCTTCAAGAACGCCATTCTCGCGAAGGATCCGCCGTCAATGGATGAGGATCCCGAGTTCAGCCCGGAGGACGTGCGCTATTCGGTGATTCGGTACTTCCCTTCCGAAATACAGAACGCCTACGGTCCGCACGTTCACGATCCACGCACAGGAGAGATTCTCGAGAGCGACATCGGCTGGTTCCATAATGTGATGAACCTGCTGCGCAACTGGTATTTCGTGCAGACCGCGGCGGCAAATCCGCAGGCGCGTGGGGTGAAGTTTGATGATGACGTGATGGGCGAGCTGATCCGTTTCGTTTCTGCGCACGAAGTGGGCCACACCCTGGGACTGCCGCACAACTGGGGCTCCAGCTACGGCTATCCCGTGGATTCACTTCGCTCACCGACGTTTACGGCAACGCACGGCACGGCGCCCTCCATCATGGACTACGCCCGCTTCAATTACATCGCCCAACCGGGCGACGGCGTCACGAACTTCCTGCCGGCGATTGGCGAGTACGACAAGTGGGCCATCATGTGGGGATATAGGGTCCTGCCGGAGGCCGCGTCTCCAACCGCAGAGCGCGATACGCTAAATGCATGGGTCTTGCGGCGGGCCGACGATCCACGCTACTTCTATGGCCGGCAGAGCTTCAATCCGATCGACCCGCGATCTCAGAACGAAGACCTGGGGGACGATCCAGTGGCTGCAGGGACGTACGGCATCGCAAATCTGCGGCGCATCGTGCCGAATCTGATCGACTGGACGTACAGAGAGGGCGAGGACTACCGGGAGCTGGAAGAGCTCTACGGACAGGTGGTCGGGCAGTGGAATCGCTATCTGGGTCACGCCGCCCGGCACATTGGAGGGGTATACGAGACTCCGAAGACGTACGATCAGGATGGCGTCATATTCGAATTCGTGCCGGTGGACAATCAGAAGGCTTCCATGGCCTTTCTCAGCGAACATGGATTCACGACGCCCGACTGGCTGCTGGATGAGGACATCCTCCGCCGCATAGGCCATGCCGGTGCCATGGATCGCGTGCGGCGCGTGCACGCGGGACTCTTGAACATCGTACTCGATCCGCAGCGGCTTGCCCGATTGATCGAGGCCGAAGCCCGGGTTGGGGAGGTGTCGTACAGACCGATCGAGATGCTGGCGGATGTCCGCGAGGCGGTTTGGAGCGAGCTTGAGACCGGCTCGGCCGTCGATCCCTACCGTCGAAATTTGCAGCGTGCCTACCTCGAGCAAATCGAATCACTGATGACTAAAGAGGTGGAGGCACCGTCTGAGCAAATGCGAGCATTTGTGGGCTTCACGCCGGTTGACGTCAGCCAGAGCGACATTCGGGCCTATGCCCGGGGTGAACTGCGCGCGCTTCAGCAGAGCGTTCGCACGGCGTTAAACCGAACGCAGGACCGCGCCACACGGCTCCACCTGGACGACGTGCTCGCTCGGATCGA
>Ga0079224_100013481_pt1 | contig 11377 bp, 11 predicted proteins | sample Stecom2015_FD_80414 | JGI IMG/M metagenome (GOLD analysis project Ga0079224, IMG submission 80414) | Agricultural soil microbial communities from Utah to study Nitrogen management - Steer compost 2015 | ecosystem: Environmental > Terrestrial > Soil > Agricultural land | place: USA: Utah...
CGCGGGATCGGTGCGGTGCACCAGCGCCGTCAGGGATTGCAGAAGTTCGTCGCGGTTCTTTATCTCGCCGCCCACAATGGTGTCGGGCTTCAGCACGTGTATGCCCGCGCCCAATAGCACCGGACCTTCCGGCCGATGCGCGATGCGCGCTATCTTTATGCTGTAATTCCCGATGTCGATGCCCACGGTGATGGGCTCGCCCTGGATCGCGTTCAGAAATTTTTCCTTTAGGCCCAAGTAATCGCCCCCGGCTATGGGATCCCCTGAATTTTCCCAATCCAGGCTTAACAATCTCAACTAGGCTATTATAGCACCGCGGTGTTCGCGATTTCAACGAAGGATAATGAGGAGAATTAGGGACTTACCGGGACCGGGAACCGCCGCCCGCCGGAGGGAAAACGGGACGGTAAGACCGGGGTAAGGAAGAGGCGGAAAGCGCCGCCTTCAACCCAAGGTGACGGGGCCGCGCAAGTGGGAATCTATTCTCTGCTTTTCGAACACGTACCGGACGATCTTTTCCTGGGACGCGGTCTCCATGGACAGGAACTTCAGATTGTGCTCGAAGTCCTCCCTGTTCCCCTTGAGCACCGAGGTCATGCGCATAACCTCGGCTTGCACCCCCCGCAGGGACGTGCCGGGAAGATCGAAATTGAGGGAGAGTTTCGTTCCCTGCAGGATCGGCGAAGTGAACCTGCCGCAGGCGCCGCCGCCGCTCAGATCCAGCAGGCGACCCTCCAGCACCATACCTACCGAAGGTCCCCCCGATCCGGGCGTCCAGCCTTCCGGCCTGGCCATGGTGGTCACCCGGCAGGGTATGTTCACTTCGATGCGGACCCAATTGCGCATTTGCCTGCGTTCCATGGCGCGGGTATGGGGCAGGAAAATGAGGCGCGATCCCAGGCGGGCCGCCAGGATGGGAAGCCGCACCATGTATTCTCCGTCGCCGGAGCGCAGCACGGATAGATCCACGGCCGCTCCGGCCGCCACGGTCGGAGGGACTTCGGCTTCCAGGGAAACGGCCCAGGTTTTTTCCTTGACTTCCTGAATGCGCCCCTTGATGGAGCCGCCTTCCCCGTCCACGAGCGTAACCGGCATGCCGTCTTCGAGCTGGCGGGTGCTGCAAAGCGGAATCTCGGAAGGAAGGTGCGAATAGCCGAGCTTCAGCCGCAACCCGCGCAAAAGGGCGAATTGGGTTTCGTCCTTGTCCAGCTTGGAGGCATTGGCCTTCAGGAATCCGTCCAAGGCGTCTTCGTATATGAAAGAGGAATCGAATACCATGTCGGCGCTGCTGATGCCCCCATGTTCGACTATGCGCCGGAGAATGTCGGTTTCCTGGACGGTGAGCCGCTTCAGCCCCGCCATCTCGGCGAAATACTGCCAGCCAATGTCGATTTTTTCGCGCTGGCCGCGATCGGTGCGGACGATCTCGAATGCCACCACCACCGCCATGATGGCGACCAGGGCAATCCCCGCCACCGCCAATCCCACGGGGTCGATTTTTCCGAAGCCGCTGCCGATGGACCGCAACACCTCTTCGGAAGCGGAGGCGGTGGCGCCCAGGGGGCATAAGAGAGCAGCGGCGGCCAGGATGGACGCGCCTTTGCTCGGGCTCGGAGTGCGGGCGAATGGCTTCATGAATATGCGCTCCGCTACATTGTCGCATATTTCACGTTGCCTGTCCGCCCCGGAGCAGGATAAAATAAGGCCTTGTCGGCTGCCGTCCGGGAGCCGCGAGGAAGGCCGAATTGAATTCCGATTCCGATGAATTGAAGCTGATGGTCCGGAAAATCACCGACCTTCCCACTGTTCCGGCCATGATGGCGACCATCACCCGCCTGATGCAGGATCCCCGCACTTCCGCCGAGGAACTGGGGCGGGCCATCGGTTCGGACCCGTCCCTGGTCACCAAGGTGCTCAAGCTGGTGAATTCCGCCTTTTACGGATTTCCCGGCCGCATCAGCACCATTTCCCAGGCCATCGTCATCCTCGGTTTCAGCACCATCCGCAACGTGGTCCTGACCACTTCCGTGCTCAAGGTTTTCGGGCCGGGATCGGGCCGGAACGGTTTCGATATGGAGAAATTCTGGGAGCATTCCCTGCTGACGGGAGCCATCGCCATATCCCTGGCCGTGGAGAGGAACGCCAATTTCATAGAAGAGACCTTCATCGCCGGCATCCTGCACGATATGGGGCGCATCGTGCTCAGCCAGAAACTGCCGGCCGAGTTCGACAAGGTGATTCTCCTGAAGGAGAAAACCGGTTGCTCGCAATTGCAGGCCGAGCAGGCCGAGCTCCGTTTCACCCACGGCGACATAGGCGCCTGGCTTGCGCGCAAATGGAACTTGCCTCTTCCCTATATCGAAGTCATGCGCTTCCACCATTTTCCCGAGGAGGCCGCCCGGCAAAAACCCGAGCCTCAGGACGACACCCTCAATCTGGTCCGCCTCGTGCATGCCGCCGACGCTTTTTCCAAGCACCTCAAGGACGGGAAACCCGATCTGGGCGCCCCCGACATTGAGCCTAAGGTCCGGGCCGCTCTCAAATTGGAGGAGAAAGGCTGGGAAGCCTTCCAGGCGCGCACGGAGGCCGAGATCGGTAAGGCCAGGGCCTTTCTGGACATCCTGTGAAGTCCCGGCCTCCCCTGCCGGGGCGAAATCGGAACCCACGGGCGGAATCTCCGTCCGGGTGGTAGAATCTGTACATCCGGGGTTCCCGGCCCGGCGATACCGGGCGCGCGGCGCCCGCGAGGAAAAGTCGAAATGCCCGCAGAATACAAGCGCTCCGATAAGAAAAAGCTCAACATGGAACAGTTGCAGGACATCACCTTGCCGGTGAGCCTGGAGCTGGGGCACAAACTCATGCGGGTCAAGGAGCTTCTGGAGCTGACCCCGGGGCGCATCGTCAAGCTGGATCGGTTGGCAGGCGAACCGGTGGACCTGATCATCAACGGCAAGACCATCGCCAAAGGCGAAGTCGCCGTCATCGACGAGAACTTCGCCGTACGCATCGTCACCCTGCTGTCTCCGGAAGAGCGCCTCAAGCTGCTTTGAGGCTCCGGAGGCCCGGCGCTCGCCCCCAATCCGTATTTATCGAAGCTGCTAATTTCGGTCCGGTTCGAACCTGGAACGGATTCGCCGTTTTCCCGGTCCGGCAAAAGGCGCTCAAAAGGGGATTTTCTATCTTAATCAGCCTTTAAACGGCTTCGCATCCCAGAAAAGGCCTCATGGTATCCAGGCAGGACCGACCTTAGTGCTTTTACCACCCTTTCCGGCGGCAAAGTGACGCGCCGCCCGATTCCGTCGCAGCGCATCCGTCCGGGATTCGCGGCTTCGTTCCTATTCGGTCTTTGCCTTATCCTTTCCGTTCCCCAGCCGCAGGCCCAGGAACTGGTTCCCCTCGCCCGCGACGCCCGCGACAGCGCAGCCGCCCAGGCGCTCGCCGATTCCATCCGCGCAGGTTCCGATTCCGCCCTCGCCGCCGCCGATTCCCTGGGAGCCGGGGACGATACCGTCAGCTATTCGGCCACTCGCATCCGCTACCGGAACGATCGTTTTTCCCTTTCCCAAAACGCCCTGCTTTCGTACCGGGGATCTTCCCTGATCGCCGACTCCATCGTCTTCTACAGCGAGGACAATCTGGTGGAAGCCATGGGGGCGCCCCTTATCCAGGACCCGGCCAACCCCCCGATTCTGGGATACCGGATGCGCTACAATCTCAAGACCCGGGTGGGCGAAATCTACTACGGCTCCTCCAAGAAGGACAATCAGACCTTCAACGGCGTCGAGGTGCGCCGGCAAAAGGACGGGGAAATCCTGATCGCCCGCGGGGACTTCTCCACCTGCGACAATCCCGAGCACAAGCATTACTTTTTTTACAGCCGCCGCATGATCCTGGAGCCCAAGTCCAAGGTGCTTTCCGGGCCCATCGTCATGAACGTGGCCGACGTACCGGTGGCGATCCTGCCCATGATGGTGATGCCGCTGGGATCCGGCCGCCGTTCGGGCCTGCTGCAACCCAAGTTCGGCGGAGACCAGACCCAGGGCTTCTATCTCACCGGCCTGGGCTATTACTGGGCCATCAACGATTACACCGATTTCATGGCCTCCGGCGACATCATCGAAGGCGTGAACGGGACCTTCGACCGCACCAACCTCAACTCCACGTTCAGATACAACAAGCGCTACGCCTACAACGGTTCGGTGGGGGCGAAATGGTACGTCAGCGAATTCGATCCCACCAACGCGGGCTGGAGCGCCGATTACGCCCACGACCAGAACATCACCCCCGACGGCAAGCAGACCCTGAAGGGCACCGGGCGCTTCCAGTCGGATCCCACCATAGTGGACCGCACCGCCCTCACCGAAAGCGAACGGGTGCGGCAAACCGCCAACGCCACCCTGGGCTACCGGCGCCAGTTCGACTGGAACCAGGCCACCCTGAACGTGGACCTGAGCCAGGATTACAACCTGACCGACACCCTGCTCGACCGCAACATTCCCGACATAGGCTTCCGCGTCAGCGGGCCGATGTTCCCCCGATCCGAAAACGATGCGCCCCCCGCCTTCGGGGAAGAGCCTTGGTACCGCAACCTGACATACAGTTACGACAACCGGTTCAACGTGAACATGGTCAGCAAGCCAGACAAGCCGTCGGTGCGCGGGGACACCAATACCTATGTCGGCTATCTCGACCGGCTGAGCCTTTCGGGCAAATACCCCCTCCTGAAATATTTCAACATCACTCCCGCCGTGAATTTCAGCCAGCTATGGAGCCTCAAGTCCCAAAGCGGCCCCGGCCAACCCGTGAACACGGCCTGGGATCCCGCCAACGGGGATCTGGGGGAATATTTCGCCTCCTACGGAACCAGTGCGGCCCTGGACACGCGCATTTACGGAATCGCCCAGGCCGAGGAAGGCAAACCCTGGCTCGACCGGATTTCGGGGATTCGCCACACCCTGGCGCCCACACTCAGCTTCATCTACGCCCCTGAATTGGATTCCAATCCCCGCTTCGTTCCCAATCCCAGAATCGGCGGCACGGCCTATCAGGCCGAAGCCAAAACCGTGCGCTTCGCCCTGGGGAACGATGTGGACATCAAGCTGGCTCGGCCGGCCCTGGCCCGGCCGGCGGATGCGGAGGCCCAGGGAAACCCGGCGGTCGCATCCGCCGGGAATCAGGCGGGGGGGGCCGACGCTCCCGCCGCAGGCTCCGCCGCCGGAACGGCCGAGGCCAAAGAGGAGGAGAAGTACAAGCTATTGTCGGCTTCTTCCTCCATCGATTACAATTTCGCCAGGGATATCCGGCAATGGTCCGACATCCCCAGCAATTTCAGCATTTACCTCACCAGGAACATCGCCTTCGCCATCAATACCAATCATAAGGTATATGATGATTTCGCCCCCGTCGACCAACGGAACTCCGTGGTATCCCCCATACTTTCCTCGTACGGTTTCGGGTGGCGGAAAGGCCTGCAAGTGGCCGGCGACTTCAACTCCGGCCTCCGTATACGGGACACCCACGGGTACCCCACCAACCGCTTCGGCGCATCCCCCTGGTCCATAGACATGAATTACAGCTTCGATTTTTCCTCCACCAGGGTCGGCGCCGACAACTCATCCACCCTGGAGCGCCTGTTCGGAGCCAACGGCACCTTTCAAAGGACCCGCACGCACAATGCCGGCGGCAGCGCCAGGATCAACCCGACCCCGGGCTGGCAGATGTCGTACGATACCGACTACAACTTCTCCGAGGGACGGTTTTCGAGGCATTCCTTCGCCTTCCATCGCACTCTCCATTGCTGGCAAATGGATTTCAGTTGGACCCCGGTGGGAATTTCCGAGGGCTGGAATTTCAACATCCGCATCATCGATTTGCCGGACGTGAAGCTGGAAACCAGCGACACCCGGGCCCGACGCCTGAACCGATAATAACTAACTTATAGCCATGCCAGAGACCGGACCAAGCCCCTCCCAAACCATTGGTTTCAAAGGTTTTACGCCGAATCCGGACCTGATCCTTGCCAGCCGTTCGCCCCGGCGGGAGCAAATTCTCCGCATGCTGGGATTGGATTTCAAAGTCCTGGTTCCGGACTATGAGGAAGTGAATCCCCCCGGCATGGATCCGAAAGGGGTCCCCGAGCATTTGGCCCGGGGCAAGGCTGCGTCCTTGAGCGGATTGGGGCCATCGACTTTGGTTTTGGGATCCGACACGGTGGTATTATTGGGCGACAGGATCATGGGTAAACCCAATGGAGCGGATGGGGCCTTGGAAATGCTTTCCGCCCTGAACGGCCGCACCCATGAGGTGATCTCGGGGGTGGCTTTGGCGCGGGAGGGACGGGTGCTTGAATCGGGTTCGGTCCGCACCGAGGTGACCTTCGCGAAGATTCCCTTGGACGTCCTTAGGAATTACGCCGGGTCGGGGGAACCCCTGGACAAGGCCGGCGCCTATGCCATACAGGGCCACGGAGCCCGGCTGGTGGAAAGCGTCAGCGGTTGTTTTTATAACGTCATGGGCCTGCCCATCCAATTGACCTTGCGGATACTGGGCCCTTATCTCAAGCAGGAGTGACATGAGCGAACAATCCAACAGCGCCAGACCCGAAGGACATGAATCCGGCGAATCCGGAGTCGGACGGACCCTCCGGGAAACCAGGCAGGCGGCGAATATCGACGTGAACAAGATCTGCACGGATCTCCGGATCGCGCCGCAGGCCCTGGAGGCGCTGGAAAGCGGCAACTACCACCTCCTGCCCGGCGATCCCTATATCCGGGCCCTGCTCGGATCCATCGGACGGTACCTCAGCCTGGATCCGCTTCTGCTCATCCAGCTCTACAATAAGGAAATCGGGGCCATGCCGGCCGCTCCGGTCATCGCGCCTTATAAGGACCGGGCGCAAACCTATTCCACGTCCCACAAGCAGATTTTCATCGGCATTTTCGTGGCCCTTTTCGTTTTGCTTTTCCTGCTCATCGGAAAACTGAACAAAGGCGAAGGGGAGCCTTTCTCCTTTCTGCCCGGCCCGGCCGATTCCGCCGTGGCCGCCAATCCCCTCTCCGTTCCCCAGGACACGTCCCTGGAAAGCCAATACCTCGCGCCCGATTCCTCCGCCGCGCCCGCAGGCCCGGCGACGGCGACGGCGCCCGCTTCCGGTACGGCCGCTCCCGCCGCCATGCCCCCCGCCCCGGTAGACACGGCGCCCCTCATTTCGGCCGTGGTCAAACCCCTGATCGACAGCGTGGGCGTAAAAGTACTGCGCTACGGCAAGGAGGATTTCGCCACCATCCTCCGCCTGGGCAAACAAATGCAGGTCAGCCATACCGACACCATTACCATTTTCATCTCCAAGGCCAGATCCGTGGAGGTCATTCTGGGCGAAAGGACCGTGATTCCGGAGCGCAGGCGTTTCAAAATCTTCGGGAACAACATAAAGACGTTTTGATATGGGGATACTGCTTCTCATTCTCGCCACCCTGGTCCTGCCCGCGGCCCTGCTGTATTTGACCGTGGCGACGAACGAGTTTGAGAAAAGCACCCGGGCCCTCACGGAATTGATCCAGAAGCGGTACACCTGGGAACCGCCCCAAAAGGCCTCCGAAAAGGCGAGCCAGCCCGACACCATGGTGAATATCCCTCAGCCCCGGCCTTAACTCCCATCCCATCCAAACCCAGGCGGACACCGTGCGTACAGCGGACATAAAGCGGAAAACGAACGAAACCGACATCAAGCTCTCGCTCAATCTGGACGCGGCGCAAGACGGCCCCGTGCGCACGGGTTCCCCGTTTCTCGATCACATGCTCGACCTGCTCCGCAAGCACGGCGGTTTCGGGCTTTCGGTGGAATGCGACGGGGACAATGCCATCGATATGCACCATTCGGCCGAAGACATCGCCATTTGCCTGGGAGAGGCGCTTTTGCAGGCCGTCGGAGACAAGCGCGGCATCGAGCGCTACGGCTTCTACTACGTGACCATGGACGAGGCCCTGGCGCGATGCTGCCTGGACCTTTCCGGCCGCATAGGCTTCGTCTACAATGCCGCCTTGCCCATGTCGCGCATCGGAAACCTGGACACCGAACTGGTGCAGCATTTTTTCCGCAGCGTGGCCGAGAACGCCAAGATGAATCTGCACATCGATTTGCTGCGGGGAACCAACACCCACCACTGCGTGGAGGCCATGTTCAAGGCTTTCGCCCGGGCCTTGGCGATGGCGATTTCGCCGTCGCGCCGCGTGACGGGAGTGCCGTCCACCAAGGGAACCCTCAACTCGTAGCCCCAGGCGATCGGCCCGCCGGCGCGTGGACCGCCTTCAGCGATGCGACTGCGGGTTTTCGGCAAGCATTCCGGCGACCTTGGCGGCCAATTGCCCGGCGGAAAAAGGCTTTCCGATGAATTCCGCCAGGCCCGTTTCGACCTCGTAAGACACGCGCTCGTCCTCGGTGAAGGCGGACATGTACAGCACCCGGATATCCGGACGCAGCACCCGCATGGCGGCGGCGAGATCGCATCCGTTGAGATTGGGGCTCATGCGTATGTCGGTGAGCAGCAGATGGATCGGAAACGGATGTTTTTCGTTCACGAAAAGCGCATCCTCCCCGCTGCATCCGAAAATCACCGTGTACCCTTCCATGTAGAGGATCGTCCTCGCGAACTTCACGACGGCTTCCTGATCGTCCACCACCAGGACGGTTAGCGCTCTTTCCATAGCAGCCTCCAAGGGTTGTCGGCCTCCATTGTATGCCAATGGGAGGGACATTTCCAGGACGGATATGTCCGCTTTGTCACGATGGCGGCCAATCCGGCGTTTCGGCCTAATATACCCAAAGCAACGGAACCGCCCCAAATAACGGCGAAAACGCCCGGGTGGGATCAGCGGCCGCAGGCCAGCTCGTACAAAGCCTCGTATTGGGGAACGATGTTATCGGGGTGGAAGGACTTTTCCGCGGCCTTGCGGCCCTCGGTTCCCATGCGGACCCGCAGGTCTTTGGATTGGCCCAGTTCTATGGCGTGCCGCGCCATGGTTTCCACGTCCCCGACCTCGGCCAGAAACCCGTTCAAGCCGTGGGTCACCACTTCGGGTATGCCCCCCACCCGTGTGGCGACCACGGGAACCCCGCAGGCCATGGCTTCCAGGGGGGCAAGTCCGAAGCTCTCGCTTTCCGACGGGAAAAGCAGCACGTCGGAACATCCCAGGATGCCGGACATGTCGAGCTGCTTGCCCAGGTAACGCACATGCTTCTCCACTCCCAGGCGCGAGGCGAGGTCTTTCGCCTCGCGCAGAAGCGGCCCTTCCCCCACCAGCACGAGCACGCCGTCCAGGCTCTCGCGCACTTTCGCGAAGACGCGGATCACGTCTCCCACTCGCTTGACGGGGCGGAAATTGGAAATGTGGATGTAGATCGGCTGTTCCGGCTTCGCGAAGTTGGATCGATGACAGCCCGCGGTGTCGCGCCGGAACAGATCGAGATCCACGAAGTTATGCACGCGGTGGATCGGAACGGTGGGCTGGAAGACGCTTTCCGTGCGTTCCTTGAGGTAATCGGAAACGGCCGTCACCACGGTGCTTTCGTTGATGCTGAACCGGGTAATGTCGAAAAAGCTCTTTTCCTGGCCCACCAGGGTGATATCGGTGCCGTGCAGGGTGGTCACGACCGGAATCTTCCGGGGCCGGATCAGCTGGGAAGCCAAAAAGGCGCTGATGGCATGGGGAATGGCGTAATGCACGTGCAGGAGATCGAGTCCTTCGGAAACGAATACGTCCTTCATCTTGGAGGCGAGCGCGAGGTCGTAGGGCGGGTGTTCGAAGAGCGGATAAGGTTCCATGTCCACGGTATGGAAGTAAATGCCTTCCTGGAACTCCCGCTGCAGGCGGTAGGGAATCGAAGAGGTGATGAAATGGATCTCATGGCCCCGCTTGGCCAGGAATTTCCCCAGTTCCGAGGCCAGCACCCCGCTGCCTCCGTAGGTAGGGTAGCAGGTGATTCCGATTTTCATGCGAATCTTTCCCCGCCCAGGGCGGTGATGTCATGGACCTCCGGAAGCTCCGCGGATACGAAAGCCTCGGCGTAGCGGCGCTTGATGCGGGTGCCCCAGAAGCGGTTGCGCACCTCCAGGAAATCCAGGAAGGCCGGAGTGGCCAGGTCGGTGCGGCCCCGGTATTTTCCGTGCGCCGGATTGTGGAATTGGCTTTCGTAGCGGAGTATGGCCTTGAGCTTGGCGTCCCAGAAGGGAGAAATGTCCACGCAGAAAGAAGGTTCGTGGGGCTCCATGCCCACGAAATGGAAAAGCCTTCCGGGCCTATGGGGAACGCCTCCGCAATCGAGCCTGGCGAGCCCGGCCTTGTAAACCGCGCGCTTGACGATCCTGGCGGTGGCTTCGTGATCCGGGTGTTCCTCGCGCCAATGGTGGGTGATGACCACTTTGGGCCGATGCAGGCGGATCATCTCGATCAACGCTTTTTCCGCCGGCCATCCGTCCTCGAGCCTGCCGTCGGGCAGCCCCAGGTTCACGCGTTCCGCCTTGAGGACCTTCGCCGCGGCGGCGGCTTCCCGGGCCCGGATTTCCGGGGTCCCGCGCGTGCCCATGGATGCGTCCGTCATGTCCACCAACACGCCGCGTCTTCCCAGGGAGGCCAGGCGCAGCAAGGTCCCTCCGCAACCCAGTTCTATATCGTCGGGATGCGCCCCCACGGCCATGAAATCGGCCTGCGGCCGGGCCGCGCTTCCCTCTCCGGAACGTCCCTTCCGAGCTGCCGCCATCTCAACCCCTTTCGAACGCCAACAATTGCAATTCCGCCCGTGTCGGGTCTATGGCCTTCCGCAGGGCCTGGAAGCCGTCTTCGCCCAAGGCGTCGATCAAGGATCCCAGGCCCAAATGCCGATCCTGGCCCATTCCGTTGCCCAACCACCGGAGATGGTCGAAAAGCGCCCGCTTGTTCCCCGCTTCGGCCGCGAAGGCCAGACGTTCCACGCTGCGCAGGTAGCGTTTCCAGGAAACCCCCAGAGAGCGTTCCAGCCTTTCGAACGGCCCGGCATCGCCGAAATGGCGGTCATGCACGGCGCGCAATCCGGCCAGCCATTCCTCCGCCGGCGCGGCGGAAAGGGCCGTGGAGGCCGGATGGGTCCGCCAATGGCGTTGGGCGAGGAGCGACCGGAGTCCCGAGGGGCCCATGCGGAGGGAATCCCGCAGTTCCAGGCCCTCGGCCCGGAAGGCTTCGAAAGCGGCCGCGGGCGCCACCGCCGCGGACATGCGGGGATGGACCAGGGGCATGTCGCCGGTGGCGGAAAGGAACAAGGGAGCCAATTGGGCGAAATAACGGAGTTCGGCCGGCCCCAGCACATGGCCCAGCACCGGGAACAGGGCGTCGGCGGCCAGCGGCC
>Ga0079224_100013482_pt1 | contig 11376 bp, 13 predicted proteins | sample Stecom2015_FD_80414 | JGI IMG/M metagenome (GOLD analysis project Ga0079224, IMG submission 80414) | Agricultural soil microbial communities from Utah to study Nitrogen management - Steer compost 2015 | ecosystem: Environmental > Terrestrial > Soil > Agricultural land | place: USA: Utah...
CCGCCTTCTGAGCCAACTCCGCGATGGAAAGGTCCGCCCACTGTCCCGTAAACAACGTCACTGGCCTTATCATGAGTGCACACTCCTTACCCGGTTCGACTGAAATGGTCACGGTGAAATCTTCCTCTGCTGGCGCCGAATTCCTGCCCGCCTCGGCCGAGCCGGCATCAAACTCGACAGATTGACCTCCTTTGCGCGATACAGTAAGCTTGATTTCGAACTGGTTTTTCTCGCAAAACACATTACATATCAGGGCGGTGAAAGCAGATGCCTCGGCTAGAGTCCGACTCGCTCGGCGCCTTGGACGTGCCGGACGAGGCGTACTACGGCGTACAAACTCTGCGTGCACTAGAGAACTTCCCCATTACCGGACAGAGAATACATCCTTCCTTCATTCACGCGTTGGGCCACGTGAAGGCGGCGTCGATTGAGGCGAACCACGCCATCGGGCACTTGCCCGAGGAGTTATACAAGCCGCTGCTTCAGGCCGCGTCGGAGATGGCGGAAGGCAAGTGGGACGATCAGATAATGGTCGATCCCATTCAAGGCGGCGCGGGCACCTCGCTCAACATGAACGCCAATGAGGTCATCGCAAACCGGGCGCTCGAGCTGCTCGGCTACCCGAAGGGCAAGTACGACGTGATCCACCCCAACGCGCACGTAAACATGGCCCAGTCCACAAACGACGTCATTCCAACGGCATTCCGCATCGCGTTCATTGAAAGGCTCGGCCTGACCATCAAGGCGGTGCTCGGCCTGCAGGAAGCTTTGCGCCAGAAAGCCGCCGAATTCGACGGCATTTTGAAAGTAGGCCGCACCCATCTGCAGGACGCTGTACCCATCCGGCTCGGTCAAGAGTTTGCCGCATACGCCGGCGCGATCGGGCGCGACGTGGCGCGGATTCGGGCGGCGCGGGAAGGCCTGCACACCGTGAACATGGGCGCTACCGCCGTCGGTACCGGCCTGAACGCGGATCCGGCCTACATCGAGCACGTCGTCATGTACCTGCGGGAGCGAACGGGTTACCCGCTGGAGCTCGCCGACGACCTGGTCGACGCCACGCAGAACATCGATCCTTTGGTCCACGCCTCAGCCGCGCTCAGAACGTGCGCCGTCAATTTGACCAAGATCGCGAACGACCTGCGCCTCATGGCCTCCGGTCCCATCGCCGGCTTCGGCGAGATCCGTCTTCCGGCCAGGCAGCCCGGCTCGTCGATCATGCCCGGCAAGGTGAACCCGGTCATGGCCGAGGTGGTGAACCAGGTCGCGTTCCGTATCATGGGCAACGACTTGACGGTGACGCTCGTCGCCCAAGCCGGCCAGCTCGAGCTCAACGTCATGCAGCCCGTGGCCTTCCACGCCCTGCTGGAGTCGGCCGACATCTTGGCCAACGTGTTGGAGGTCTTTACGAAGTACTGCGTCACCGGCATCGAGGCGAATGCCGAGGCGACCCGCGCCCAGGCTGAAAGCATCCCCGGCCTGGCCACGGCATTGAATCCCTACATCGGCTACGACGCCGCCACCGGCATCGCCAACGAAGCCCTTGCTACCGGGCGCTCCATCCGTGAGCTCGTGCTGGAACGGGAACTGATGGACGAGGCGCTGCTCGACCGCGTACTGCAACCCGAAGCCCTTACCTCGCCCCGCAGCCTCGATTTCACCGGGGAAGAGGTCATCGCGTGAGGAACGAACTGGACAAGTAGTGTGACAAAAGGGGCTGTCCCGAAGGCACTCTTGGGACAGCCCCTTTTCTCGTGGAGAGACCGTGCATTCGTGAATAGGCAGTGTTTCGATACTTAATACACTTTGCGTCCCGCCGCCTGCAGACGGGCCATGGCCCGGTTCAAGGCGAACTCGGCCCGAATGCGGTCGACGTCGGACGAGAAGTCACGCAGGCGTTTTTCCGCCCGGCGCAAGGCACGCTCGGCACGCTCCACGTCGATTTCATGGGCCAGCTCCGCGGTGTCGGCCAGAATCGTTACGTGATTGTCCGCCACTTCCAGAAAACCACCCGAGATCGCCATGCGCCGTTTCTCCGCTCCGACGGGTCCGTAGAAGAGCACCCCCGCCCGGAGGCCTGCGACCATCGGCGCGTGGTTCGCCTGAATGCCCAGGTAGCCGTCTAGGGCGGGCGCGATGATTGATTCGGTGCGGTCCCAGAGCACGGTGCGCTCCGGAGTGATGACCTCGATCCGGATCAGAGGAGCTGCCATTTATACGTGCGCCTCCATCTCCTTGGCCTTCTCGAAGACCTCGTCCAAGGTGCCCACCATGTAAAACGCCGCCTCGGGAAGGTGGTCCACTTCTCCGTTCAAGATCGCCTTGAATCCCCGCACCGTCTCCGCCACGGGCACGTACTTGCCGGGCCTGCCGGTGAAGACCTCGGCGACGAAGAACGGCTGCGACAGGAACCGTTCGATCTTGCGCGCCCGGGCCACGACCGTCTTGTCTTCGTCCGACAGCTCATCCATACCTAAGATGGCGATGATGTCCTGCAGGTCCTTGTACCGCTGCAGCACTTCCTGCACGCCGCGGGCCACCTGGTAGTGCTCTTCGCCCACGATGGAAGGGGTCAAGATGCGCGACGTGGACGCGAGGGGGTCGACGGCGGGATAGATGCCTTTATCCGCGATGGACCGCTCGAGGTTCGTCGTCGCGTCCAAGTGGGCGAAGGTCGTGGCCGGTGCCGGGTCCGTGTAGTCGTCGGCCGGCACGTAGATCGCCTGAATCGACGTGATGGAGCCTCTCTTCGTCGACGTGATGCGCTCTTGCAGCTGGCCCATTTCGGTCGCCAGAGTCGGCTGGTACCCGACGGCCGAAGGCATGCGGCCGAGGAGCGCCGAAACCTCGGAACCGGCCTGGACGAAACGGAAAATGTTGTCGATGAACAGCAGAACGTCCTGGCCTTCGACGTCGCGGAAGTGTTCGGCCATCGTCAGTCCGGTCAGCGCCACGCGGAGCCGTGCCCCGGGCGGCTCGTTCATCTGGCCGAACACCATGGCGGTCTTGTCGATAACGCCCGACTCTTGCATCTCCATGAACAGCTGGGTGCCCTCGCGCATCCGCTCGCCCACTCCGGCAAAGACCGAGAAACCGCCGTGTTCGTAGGCGATATTCCGGATGAGCTCCATGATCATGACCGTCTTGCCCACGCCGGCGCCGCCGAACAGACCGATCTTGCCGCCCTTGGGATACGGCGCGAGCAGGTCGATGACCTTGATGCCCGTCTCGAGCACTTCCGTCGCCGGCTCGACCTCGGCCACACTCGGTGCGGGCTTATGAATGGGCTGGCGGTTTTCCGTGAGCACCGGAGGGCCGTCATCGATCACTTCGCCGAGTACGTTAAAGATGCGGCCCAGCGTTTCGCGTCCTACGGGAACCGCTATAGGACCTCCCGTATCGACCGCCTCCATGCCGCGCTTTAGGCCGTCCGTCGAAGACATGGCGATGCAGCGGACGAGATTGTTCCCCAGGTGCTGCGCCGCCTCGACGGTCAGGTCGATGTGGACGCCCGGCTGGGATTCACCTACAATTCGTATCGCGTTTAACAAGTCGGGCAAAGAGTCAGGCTCAAACTCGATGTCGACGACGGGGCCCATGACCTGTACGACCCGCCCGACGTTCTTTCCCTGGTTGCTCATACGCTTCCCCTCCGACCTACTCTCCGCCGGCCAGGGCGTTGGCCCCGCCTACGATCTCGGAGATTTCCGTAGTGATGCTATCTTGCCGTGCCCGGTTAAACGAGAGCGTCAATTGTTCGATCATCTCTTCCGCATTCTCGGTGGCATTGCGCATCGCGAGCATGCGCGCCCCCTGTTCGGCAGCCTTCGCGCCGAGCAGTAGGCTGTATACCCGGATGTCGAAGTAACGCGGAATGAGAACACTCAGCACTTGCTCGGCACTGGGAACGTAGATGAGAGGTTCTTCCTCGTCCTCGTCTCGGTCCCCAGCCGCGTCCCGCTCCTCACGTATGAAGTGCTCCGGTTCGATGGGCAAAAGGCGCGTCACGGTGGGACGATACGAAGCCGCGGTGAGGAAGACGTTGTGGATGATGATCACCTCGTCTACCTCGCCTCGGATGTACATGTCGGCGATGTAGCGCGTGACGAACCGCGATTCCTCGTAGCTGAGCTCGTCGCCGACGTAGATGTAGTTGCTCTGCAGGCCCTCGTTATACAGTTCGATGCCTCGGCGCAGCAAAAAGTCACGGCTACGCCTGCCTACCGCCACTACCCGCTTTTCCCGCTCGTCCTCCTGAATGGTCGCGAGGGCTAGGCGCAAGACGTTCGTGTTGTAGCCGCCGGCGAGCCCGCGGTCGGCCGCCACCACGACATAGAGCACCCGCGCGGGCTCCCGCACGGCGAGCAGCGGGTGGACGGCGTCTTTCCGCTGCAGCACGTCACGATGCTGCACGACGCGCGAGAGAATCGTTTCCAGCTTTTCCGTGAAAGGGAGGCCCGTCGTGAGCTGCTGTTGCGCTCGGCGCAGCTTGGCGGCCGCGACCATCTCCATGGCTCTGGTGATCTGCTGCGTGCTGCGCACCCCGCGTATGCGGCGCTTCAGATCGCGCATCGACTGCCCTGCCATGACGCCGCCTCCTTACGCCTCGAACCTTGTCTTGAACTGGCTGATCGCGTCCTTGAGCGCAGCCTCCGTCTCCTCGGCCAGATCCCGGGTTTCTCTAATGGCAGTCAACACGTCGGACCGCTCGGTGCGCAAGTAGTTAAGGAGCCCTTTCTCGAACTCACGCACCTTCTCGACGGGAATGGTGTCGAGGTAACCGTGGGTCGCCGCGTAAATGACGGCTACCTGTTCTTCGACCGGCATCGGCGAGCGTTCGTCCTGCTTCAGAATTTCCACGATGCGCTCGCCCCTGGCCAGACGGGCCTGCGTCGCACGGTCGAGATCCGATCCGAACTGCGCGAAAGCCGCCAGCTCACGGTATTGGGAAAGGTCCAGCCGCAAACCGCCCGCTACTTTCTTCATGGCACGAATTTGCGCATCGCCGCCGACACGGGATACCGAAATGCCCGCGTTGATGGCCGGCCGGACACCCGAGTAGAAAAGGTCCGACTCGAGGAAGATCTGGCCGTCGGTAATGGAGATGACGTTGGTCGGAATGTACGCCGACACGTCGCCGGCCTGGGTTTCGATGATGGGTAGCGCCGTCAAGGACCCGGCTCCCATCTCGTCGCTCAGCTTGACGGCCCGTTCCAAGAGACGGGAGTGCAAGTAAAAGACGTCGCCGGGATAAGCCTCACGTCCGGGCGGTCGGCGCAGCAGGAGCGACACTTCTCGGTAGGCCGCGGCGTGCTTTGACAGGTCGTCGTATACCACGAGCGCGTGCCCGCCCTTGTAGGTGAAGTATTCGCCCATGGCGCAGCCGGCGTAAGGTGCGATGTACAGCAAAGGCGCGGGCTCGGAGGCGGTTGCCGACACTACGATGGAATACTCCATCGCGCCGGCCTCCTCGAGCGCCCGCACGACCGAAGCGACCGTCGAAGCCTTCTGGCCGATGGCAACGTAAATACAGATGACGTCTTTGCCCTTTTGGTTAATGATCGTATCGACCACGATCGACGTCTTACCCGTCTGCCGGTCGCCGATGATGAGCTCGCGCTGGCCACGCCCGATGGGCACCATGGAGTCAATCGCCTTGATACCCGTTTGCAAAGGCTCGTGGACGTTCTGCCGCTTGGCGACGCCCGGTGCGATGCGCTCGATTGGCATAAAGTGCTCCGTTTCGATAGGGCCTTTGCCGTCGAGGGGCTCCCCGAGCGGACTGACGACGCGTCCGATCAGCGCCTCGCCCACCGGCACCTCCATGATCCTGCCTGTCCGCCGGACCGTATCGCCCTCGCGGATGTGGGTATAGGGACCGAGGATGACGGCGCCGATGTTGTCCTCTTCCAAGTTGAGGGCCATACCGTAGACGCCGCCGGGAAACTCGAGTAGCTCGCCGGCCATCGCGTCCTGGAGCCCATAGACGCGGGCGATACCGTCTCCGACCATGATGACGGTACCGACGCGCTCCACCACGACGTCCGCTTCAAATCGTTCGATCTGCTGCTTTAAAATGGCGCTAATTTCTTCAGGACGGATCGCCACTCCGATCACCTCGAGTCTAGTTGAGTTGGGCTGATTTCAGGGTGCGCCCGAGCTGGTTCAGGCGTGTAAGTGCGCTGCCGTCGATGAGCAAGTCACCAACCCGTACGATCACCCCGCCCAACAATGACGGATCGACGGAAGACCTGACGCGCACCTTTGCATCGAGCGCTTTGCCAAGACCTTCACGCAAGGTCTCAAGAAGCATGTCATCGAGCTCTTTGGCGGTCGTGACACGCACCACGAGAATGCCGCGCCGCTCATTCGCGTACTCCACGTACGCGTCGATGATGTCCTCGAGATAGCGGGCACGGTGTTTGCGAATGATCAAGTAAAGGAAGTGCAAGGTGAGCGGCTGCACCTCGTCATTGAGAACGCGTTCCAAGAAGGCGCAGCGCTCCGAAACGGCAATCTGTTCGTTACGGAGGAAGTAGCCAAACTCCTCGCTGCCGTCGAGGAGGCTTTGTACAAGCTCTAAGTCACGCTCCACCTCGTCGAGGAGGTTGCGTTCTTCCGCCAACCACCCCAAAGCCGTCGCGTACCGGCGGGCGAGGCGCCTGCGCTGCCTCATCATTGCAAATCGCCTACTTTCGGTTCACGGGCGTTCACATCGGCTAGCATATCCTGCACGAGGCGGCGGTGATCTTCCTGGTTCAGCTCACGGCCGATCACCCGCTCCGCGACCATAAGCGTCAGCGTAGCCACCTCGTCGCGGATGGAAGCCAAAGCCCGCCTGCGCTCGTTTTCGATCTCCGCTTTGGCCCGTGCGATGAGCGCCTGGGTCTCGGCTTCCGTCTCTTGCCGGCGGCGGCGGGCGAGCTCTTCGGCCTCACGCGTCGCCGCACTCACTATCTCGCGGGCCTCGGCCTGAGCGTTGCGCAGCTGCTCTTGATATTTAGCGAGCAGCTCTGCCGCCTCTTCCTTTTGACTCTTCGCCTCTGCGAGCGACTGCTCGACAAAGCGGGTGCGGTTCTCCATCAGTTGATGGAGGGGCTTAAACAAAAGATGATGTAGGACAAGAAGCACGACCAGTACATTGATGGCCTGTTGGATTAAGGTCCAGACATGGACCGAAATCGGACTTTCCATCGCGCAGGTCCTCCCGAAATCACACCGAATCCGCCGTCCGGTTCCGGAAGCGGTCAGTACGCTGGAACGCGTGAATGCAAAAGTTACAAATTTGAGTCAAGGGGAATCCGTCCACAAAGCAGCCCCTGAGCGTCCTGGCCCTGGGTAGAGGGAGGGTCCGTGCGAACCCTCCCCGCTCACAGTGCTGAATACTCGTTAACCCACTCTACCCAAGAGCATGAAGGCGATAACGAATGCAAAGAGGGTCAGTGCCTCCATAAACGCGAGGGCCAGCAAGAGTGCACCGCGCATGGTATCAGCAGCCTCGGGTTGACGGCTCATTGCATTCATTGCTGTAACGGTTGACCAAGCTTGCGAGAGTGCTGACACAACTGCCGGGAGCACTATGGTCAATGCTACGGCAAACAGACCTGCAGTCATTGTGTACGTCCCCCCTTTCTAAGACCCGCGAATCCAGCGCCTACGGTTGGTGCGTTCACCCTCGTATCACCGCGCCTCGGCCCTCCCCCTTGACCGAACCCGGACCGTAACCCGACGGCCAAATCATTCGTGGTGGAAGTGGGCCAAGTACGTGGTGACTAAGAGGCTGAAAATGTATGCCTGAATGGCGCCCATCAATAGGCCCAGGGCCATGACGGGAACCGGGGCAAACAATGGAACCAGGACAAAGATGATGCTCGTCACCATCTTTTCCCCGAACATGTTGCCGAAAAGACGCAGGGCCAGGGAAAACGGCTTGATCAGTTCTTCCAGTATGTTCATCGGCAACAAAATCGGGTTCGGCGAGACGAATTGCTTCAAATATCCGCCCAAACCTTTCTCGTAAATCGCTGTAGCGTGCACGACCACCAGGGCGCTGATGCCCAGCGCCGCAGTGGTCATGATGTCGGTGGTGGGCGGCACCAGATCGGGAATAAACCAGGAAATATTCATGGCGAGAATGAACAGGAAATAACCGCCGATGATCGGCACGAAACGGCGCCCTTGCCGTCCGAAACCGGAATCGATGATCGAGTAGATGAACTCGACGATGGCTTCAAGGATGCATTGTATTCCGGTGGGCACTTCCTTAAAGCCTTTGCGGGTGAGGAGCCACACCCCGATGAAGAGAGCGATCATGACCAGCCAGGTGTTGACTACGGTGCTGGTGACCGGAATCGGTCCTATGTAGAAGACCTCGTGCCGGAGAATGTGTGGTAGAACACCGGCTACCGCCTCAAGTTTCTCTGCCACTCATCGCACCTCTCAAACCGGATGTTTCACCGGGCTCGTCCGTGACGCCCGAGCCGTTGACCCGCAATCGCATAAGCGGCGAGCTCCATGCACAGTCCGATCAGCACGCCCAATAAGATCTCGGCACCGAACAGGGCACCCACGATCAAAGCCCCGACGGAAAGCACCATGCGCACCATTGCCCTGCCGACCATGCGTGCCGCCGGAAGGCCCCGCTCTATTCCGCTGCGGAAAAGCCACGTCCGCAGCAGCGAGACGGGCAGCGTACCGAGTACCGCTAAGGCCATGGGCCGGGACGCGAGCAGACGCACTAGTGCCGCGCCCAGCACAACGAAGGCAATGTTCAATTTGTAGACCGCAGGCACGGCACGAAGTCTAGCGGAGCCGCCCCCGGGTTGGCGATTCGCCGTCCGAATCGGAGTCACCTTTGCGTTGATCCTGTTTTTTCTTCCTCCATGTGCTTTCAATTCGTTGGAGCTGTTGCACCAACGACAGCAAGCTCATGAGGATGCCCACGATGAGCCCGACGAGTGTAAACGCAGGGTCGGTGCCCAGCTTGGCGTCGATCCAAGCACCGCCCTTGTGCGCTAGGTAGACGGCGGCCACGCTCGTCAGTACCCACGAGATCCCGAGACTACCGTACTCGGCGTAGTCACGCAGGTTCTTGCTCACGGCGGCAGGGCTCCCATTGAACAGGTAGATTATAGTACATCATACGGACATTTGCAATCTGGACGCCCGTATCGAATGGGACATTCTTCCCTAGCGAATGAGAAGCCTTCTTCCAGCCATTCAATCTTTCCTATTATTCATCCGCCGCCGTTAGACCTTCGTTGTGCCCACCGGTCGCGTTCCTGGCCCGGCCCGTACTGCAAGCCGAAATAGGCCGCCGCCAGGACCATGCCCGTCATAGCCGCCGTGAACAAAGCGACGGCTTGTCCTAGTGAACGGTAGAGCAAGGTATGCGCGAGCAGCGAAAGTCCGGCGCTGACGGCGTACAGAGCCACGACAACCTGCCGTTGGGTGTAACCCAGGGCCAATAGGCGATGGTGCACGTGGCCCATATCTGCTTGGTAAAACGGCCTACCGGACCGCAGCCGGCGCAAAATGGCAAACGCGGTGTCGACGATGGGCAAGCCGAGCGCCAGGGTGGACACACCGATCGCGATCACCGTTGGTCCCTTCAGAGCGCCCTCCACGCTGATCGCACCGAGCATGAATCCGAGGAAAAGCGCTCCCGCATCGCCCATGAAGATGCGCGCCGGGTTGAAATTGTACGGGAGAAAGCCGAGTGCGCTCCCCGCCAATACGACCGCCAGCAGCGCCGCGAGGGGACGTTCCATCATCACGGCTACGGCGACCATGGGCCCACAGGCGATGGCCACCACTCCGGCGGCCAACCCATCCAACCCGTCCATGAAGTTAATCAGATTGGTTATCGCAAGAAGCCAAAAGAGCGTGATGGGAATGCTCCAATAAGAGAGGTAAATCATCCCGCCGAAGGGATTCGTTACGAATTCAATGCGGGTGCCGGCTGCGATGAGGATCAAGGCGGCAACGGTCTGGCCGGCGAACTTGCGTCCGGGGGACAGATCCTTCATGTCATCAATGAGGCCCGTAATCAACACGACGGCGCTCGAGACGAACAAACCCCACAGCTCGCTTGTCCAATTGCCGGACAAAACGAGAGCGAGCCAAAAGGCAGCGAAAAGGGCGATCCCGCCGCCGAGGGGCCTAGGCGCCCGGTGTATCCGGCGATGGGAAGGGTACTCGACCAACCCCGCCCGGAGCGCCAGACGTGTCACGGCGGGCGTCAAACCAAGCGTGATGAGGAGGGCCAGCAAGGCCGGAATCATTTGACCTGTCATCTGCCCATCCCCTTTCCACGCGATGGTTAACGACGAAACTGTTACTATCATACCGTTGACCAGGGCGGTTCGTCAACAATCAAGGGGTGCCGAAGAGCCGATCGCCGGCATCGCCGAGGCCGGGAACGATATATCCCTTCTCGTTCAGGCGCTCGTCCACCGCCGCGACGTAAATCGTGACGTCGGGATGCTCGGCGTGGATGGCCGCGATCCCTTCCGGCGCTGCAATCACGCCCAGTAGGCGAATGTGCCGCGCTCCCCGCGCTTTCACCTGTGCGAGGGCAAACTTGGCGGACCCCCCGGTGGCCAGCATCGGGTCGATCACAAAGACCTGGGAGTTGGCCATGTTCTCGGGAAACTTGAGGTAGTACTCGGAGGCTTCCAAGGTAGTCTCGTTGCGCTCCAAGCCCAGGTGTCCTACGCGCGCCTGCGGCAGGAGCTGCATGATGCCTTCCACCATGCCAAGGCCTGCCCGCAGGATCGGAATGAGGACGAAGTCGTCGACCGCCACCTCGCGCCCTTTGGCAACCGCGAGCGGGGTCTCGACCGACACGGGGCGCGTCGGCAGGTCGGCGGTGGCTGCCATGGCGATGAGCATCGACGCTTGGGTTACGGCGCGGCGAAACTCGGGCGGCTTCGTATCCTTGGAGCGGATGACGCACAGCGTCTCCTGTAGCAACGGATGGTCCACGACAACGACGGATGACTCGGTCACGATCACTACTCCTCCAAGGCTGAAATCTTGTCCACTCGCGTCTGATGCCTGCCGCCCGCGAACTCCGTTGTCAGGAACGTGCGGACAATCTCCTGGGCCAGGCCCGGGCCGACGACGCGCGCTCCGAGTGCGAGCACGTTCGCATTGTTGTGTTCCCTGCTCATCCGCGCCGAGTAGGTCTCCGAACAGAGTGCTGCGCGGATTCCCTTTACCTTGTTGGCCGCGATCGAGATGCCGATTCCCGTGCCGCAGACCACGATGCCCAGGTCGGCTTCGCCCGAGGCGACCGCCCGAGCTACCTTGGCGCCGAAATCGGGATAGTCCACCGACTCCGCGGTCTTAGGACCGAAATCGAGGAAGCTATGA
>Ga0079224_100013483_pt1 | contig 11376 bp, 8 predicted proteins | sample Stecom2015_FD_80414 | JGI IMG/M metagenome (GOLD analysis project Ga0079224, IMG submission 80414) | Agricultural soil microbial communities from Utah to study Nitrogen management - Steer compost 2015 | ecosystem: Environmental > Terrestrial > Soil > Agricultural land | place: USA: Utah...
ACCATTAATCACCTTATCTGAAGCAGCGATACTTTCATCCCACATGGCTGTCCCAGTCCATTTCTCAGCATTCAAATAAAGTTCGGATAACATCGCGTAACCCGCTGCTTTATTCACCTTTCCTACTGTTTCAGCACTTAGTTCAGGTAAATTAGGAACTTCGGCTTCTAATTCTGTTTTGACAAATTCAAAAACTTCTTTTCTATCTTTGGTTTCCGGGTTGGTTGGTTTATCCGAAACAATTTCCGTTGTAATAGGCACATTTCCCCACAAATCCATTATTTTTAAATAATGAAATGCGCGCATAACCTTTAACTGCGAAATCACCTCTGCATGCTCTTGCTCGGTCATATCCACTTCCGTGATGTCAAGCGACTCAATATCTTGAAGTGCACCATTCACATATCCAAGTCCGGTCCATAAGAGTTCCCAAGCACCACGGCCACGATTTTCATTATCTGTCCACGTATGGTAATGTAACCTGAAGTGATCTCCTCCATCATAGCCATGTCTCCCTTTTTGAGGCCAGGCTAATTGATCAGCTGCCAGTTCCGAGTGATAATAATACCCGTTACCACCGGTAGGCGCTAACCAAGCTTGCATATGTGTAAAGGGACGTAGCGATGCTTGCATCACCTCTAATTTATTTTTGTAGAAAGAATCCTTTTCTAATTTAGAGTACAAATTTTCATCTAAATTCGTACAACTACTTATTAAACTTGCAGATGCCAACAGAGAGGCTGCTGCAAATCGAATTGTATTTTTATTTACTAATTTCATCTGTTTCAAACTTAAAATCCAATATTTAATCCAACTGACCAAGACTGTGTTCTAGGATAGAAACCTCTTGAATCAATACCGCCATCAAAACCTGTGTCTTGTAATTCAGGATCAATACCCGAGTAAGAAGTAATTGTTGCTAGATTTCTAGCTGTTAAATAGACATATAAATTTCTAACGTGAGCGGTTTTTAAATCGAAATTGTACCCAAGGGTAATATTATCAATCTTTACAAATGATCCATTCTCTAAATAGTAATCAGAATATTGAGGATCATCTTTTAGCACAGCGTGTTTATCGAAAGCAGATTCAAACACGTTGTTTGGCACCCATTTTTGATTTCCAAAAAACAAATCAGCTGTATTTAAGATATCATACTTAAATTTACCTCTCAAAAAGACTGTTAAATCAAAGCCCTTATAACTAAATCTATTACCAAGTGACATTTGAAATTTAGGAATACCATTTCCGATATATGCTAAGTCTTCGTTATTGTCAATTTCCGAAACAGGGACTGCTGAACCATCCGCTTTATAGAATAACCATTTTCCAGCATCGTCAAAGCCAGCGAAACGTTTTCCATAGAAAGATCCTACTGCACCACCTTCTTCTAAGCGAATAGCATTTCCTAAGTTACCTGGTGAAGGAAGTCCACCAAACTCTAACCAGTTACTTTGAAAAATATCAGAAGATAATTTGGTTAGTTCATTGGTCTGATAATTTCCAGCAAAGTCAACCTGCCATGTAAAGGCATCGTTGGCAATTGGCGTTCCTGTTAATTGCAATTCAACCCCTTTATTAACTACCTCACCCACATTGTACCAAATCGTTGGCTGACCATAGGAAGGTTGTTGAGCACGGTATTCGTTTAATAAATCCTTTGTACGTCTGTGGTAGAAATCTAATGCACCTGTTAAACGGTTATTAAACATCGCAAAATCTACCCCGATATTCGTTTCCGCTTTTTGTTCCCATAGTAAATTAGGGTTCGCGTTTGTACCAACTCCATAGGTTTGATAGTACACATTATCCTGAGGATAAACACCCCCTGTTCCCAACAGAACCAGTGATTGATAATTTGGAATCCCTTGATTACCCGTCACCCCATATCCTGCACGAAGTTTTAATTCATTAACTACATTTTTATTGGTAAAAAATTCTTCGTTAGAGATTGTCCATCCTGCAGAAACAGCTGGGAAGTTACCCCATTTATTATTAGCACCAAAACGAGATGACCCCTCGCGACGTAAAATTGCAGTAGCGAAATAACGACCGTCGTAATTATAGTTCACCCGACCAAAAAATGCGATCAATGTATTATCTTCTTTAAATGAACCCAACTCAGGACGAGGTAATTGATCATTTCGAATCGCCGTACCCGAATTAAAATCCCAATCTAAGAATCCATCAGTAGTGAAACCATTATTTGACATTTCAAAATACTCACCTGTACTATATTGATAACTATAACCCAATAAACCGGTTACGGTGTGTTTCTCATTAAATGTTTTATTATAATCGATGGTACTCTCAAAAGTTTTGGTCCAGTTTAAATCATTTCTTTTAAACGCATAGGCCATTCCTTGATAATCAGTTTCCTTTCTTTGATCCCAATCTAAGGTTGAGCGATACCGACGGTCATTCCAGTTATCTCGCACATATGATCCAAATGCAGAAACACTTAATTCCTCTAAAATTTTGAATTTCAAACGAGCATCACCAGAAAATGTTTGTTGATCACGTCCGTCAATACGATATGCCAATCTACTCATCGGATTATAATTATTATATTCCTGAGTTTGATAGTACGTTCCATCCTCATTAAAAATCGGCGCAGTCGGGTTTCGTTGAATTGCCTGTTCAAAATCCTCAGGTTTTCCACCTAGCAAATCAGCCTTATTAAAATTAGCCGCAATATTAGCTGAAAAAGTTAAACGATCTGCCAAGCCCGTTTGCGTAAAATTAACACGACCTCCAAATTGTTCTCTTTCATTTTGTTTAGCAATACCTTGTGCTTGCTCATAATTAAAGGAAGCCCGGTAGGTAGAATTTTCTCCACCACCACTGGCAATAAAATTATGAAAATGAGAAAAATTATTTTTATTAACTAACTCATTATATAAATCCGTTGAGGCACCTAAATCTAATTCAGGTTTCCCTAAACCATTAACCACCTTGTCCCTAAATTGATCTGCGGAGAGCATCGTTGGTCTACGGTTTACAATTTCAGTTTGACCATAGGTCAAATACTCAAACTGTGGAGTACCGGCTTTTCCTTTCTTAGTGGTTACCAAAATAACCCCACCATTACCACGTGTACCGTAGATAGCAGCGGCAGAACCGTCCTTTAATACATCAATGGACTCAATATCTCCTTGTTTGATCAAATCCAAGCTTCCTCCTGGAATACCATCAATTACCACTAAAGGACTATTGCTTCCTTTAATAGAAGCCATCCCTCTCAACTGAATATTAGTACTCGAATTCGGGTTACTACCTTGTGTCCGGGTCACATTTAAACCAGCAACTTTACCCTGAACCAACTCCATAGGATTCCTCATCCCACCTTTGTTAAAGTCCTTTTCTTTAACGGACGCTACCGCTGAGGTGATTTCTTTTCTCTTTTGCGTACCATAACCCACAACCACAACCTCATCTAATGATTCGGAATCTGGTGTTAAACTTATTTGTGCTTGGGCACCTTGTACGGTGTAATCTTGTGCAGAAAAACCGAGATAGCTTACTTGAAGTACGTCACCGGTTTCCGCAGCAATAGAAAAATTACCTGCATTGTCAGTTTGTACACTAGCATCCTTTCCTTTCACCCGGATGGTCACCCCTGATAAAGGATCACCAGTTGCACTGTTTTTTACTGTCCCCGTAACAGTTTGTTGAACGAACGAAAATTCAGTTTCGCTCGTCTCGGAAAACGGTTTATCATAAGAATAACCGTAACTGCAGGCCATCAGAGCAAAGCATAAAATACTCCCTCTTACAAAGCCTGTACGATACAATTTTGTACTGTAAATGTTTGGCATGTTAAATAACGTTAATGGTTTATTAATTTAATAGGTCTATATATGCACAATAATTTATAATAAAACGTTTTAGCGCATAGAAATCAATCTATTTTCACAAATTAATCCTATTTGAGAAAACGATATGATTATAATATTATTGCCTATTTTGTCTTTCGACGTTCGAAAATTAGTAAAAATAAGTTTAATATCAATAGTTTTTAACCAAAACTATTGATATTATTTTTTTGAAAAGATTAAATAAAATGAACAACTGGCTATTAAAAAGTGCCCATACGAGCATACATCTCCACTTTTGCCATTTGATCTAATAGCCACCTCTTCTTCGTTTTTTTCTCCCCAGTCCAATCTTTGTAAAAAAGACCTTTTTCATCACGTAAGGTGTCCCAGGCATAATCTAAATTAGCTTGAAATGTATTTAAGTAAATCGGGTTATGATCGACTTCATATAAGGCTTTATAACCGCGTAGCATAACGGCGATAAACCAGCTATCGGAGTTTTTGAGTAATTTAAATTTCTTCCCTTGATGATCAGCCTCTGGCCAGAAGAAATACGCATGCGCTGATTCAGCGATCTCTTGCGCTTGTTTTAAATAATTAACATCCTCAGTAAGCTCATATAGTAGTACCGCAGCTTGGAGCATCTGTCCAGAATTATAAGGATATTTCCGCTGATCAACTTTGCCATTTAAATTAATGTTATCATAATAAAGTTTATCATTGCTGTCCTGTAAGTGATTTTGAGTCCAAGCATATAAGGTTTTCCCTAACTCTAAGTACTTTGGGTTTTGTGTTGCCTGGTATAATTTTAAAACAAATACTGCTCCAGGAGCATTTGAACAAGTATTTTTTGATTGTTTATTCTGTTCAACCCAATAAATACCACCGCCTAATTTATCGTCCATGCCCGATTCGACAAAAGCCCAAATTAATTCGGCCTTTTTGAGATATTTATCTTTTTTAGTTAATAAATAAAGATCAGTAAAGTCGATACCCAACCAAACATTATCATCATAAAATCGATCAGATTGTTTAGCGGTATTTACATAGGAGGCATATCCGTAAGGTTTTCTCTTATCAAAATATTCTTCTAAACCGGGCAATACCTGTTGATCTATTGCCTTCAAAATGGAGGCATCAGCTTTAGATTCATATCTCGATACTTGAGCTGATAAAGAGCCAGAAAAAGGCCATAAATAAGAATATTGATTGGCTTGTTCTTTTTGTTCATTCTGATCCAAATAACTCGCTTGGTAATCTTGATCAAAAGGGTAAGTCTCCCTTAACAAATTACTATTGGGAATGGAAAAATGGGAATAAACCTTTTCCAAAGTAATTTTTGCCTTTTGATCATTGGAATTTTGAGCATGTAATTCTTGGCTATTCAACACACTGGATCCAAAAAGCACCAAGAATAAAAATGTAAAATTAGTCTTCATTAAAATGAGTATAAAAATAAAATATTATAAATTTCCTTTTTTCAGTTCTGCAAACGCATAATCTACAGCTCTTGCAGTCAAAGCCATATAAGTCAATGAAGGGTTTTGTGTACTAGTGGAAGTCATACTTGCCCCATCTGTCACAAAAACATTGGGACAAGAATGAATTTGATTCCATTTATTTAACATGGACGTTTTGGGATCTAACCCCATTCGTACTCCACCCATTTCATGTATATCCAAGCCTGGTGCTTGTGAACTTTCATTTCGGCGGATATTAATAAAGCCTGCCGAGGTAAACATTTCCTCCATTGTATCCAGGTAATCCTTTTTCATCTTCCTATCATTCTCATCATAATCTACAGATATCCTTAACTGAGGAATTCCCCATTGATCGGTCAAACTAGGGTCCAGTTCAACAAAATTAGTTTCCTTAGGGATAGTTTCTCCCATCATATGAGATCCAACGCCCCAATTCCCTAACTTGGGATTTAAGATATTATTCTTTAAGTCCACACCAATACCAGACTGCTCGGTATGACTGATTCGATAAGCGCTAAAACCAGCAGCATAGCCACGTAAGAAATCCGTTTCTTGTCTTTTTAAATTGCGGAAACGAGGAATATATCCGCCACCAGCTGGATTTTTACCATCCGTTGTGTAATCTAAATAATCTCCAAATTCAGCAGAGATTCGAGCACTATAGTTATGAAAGGCAACATATTTTCCCAAAGTCCCGCTGTCATTGCCCAAACCCGCTGGAAAACGTGAAGATTTTGAATTCAGTAAAACGAGGTTGGAATTTATTGCCGCTGCATTTAGAAAAATAATTTTAGCATAAAAATCAATCTCATTTTTACTTTCATTGTCAATAACTCGAACGCCAATTGCTTTTCCTTTTTCTTCGTCATACAAAATCGAATGCACTACTGAATGAGGTCTTAAAGTTAGATTTCCTGTTTTTTGCGCCCAAGGTAAAGTGGAAGAATTCGAACTAAAATATCCTCCAAACGGGCATCCCCGCTGACAAAGTTTTCTGTGTTGACATTGAACCCTTCCTTGATCAAAATGAATTTGATTTGGCTTTGATAAATGAGCACATCGAGCGGAAATAACTTTACGTCCTGGATATTGCTTTTCTATTTTCTCTTTAAAATATTTCTCGACAATATTAAGCGGATATCCGGGTAGAAATTCACCATCAGGAAGTTCCTCGAGGCCATCTTTATCCCCTGCAATGCCGGCAAAACGTTCCACATGGTCATACCACCGAGTTAGATCACTGTATCTTATTGGCCAATCTACTGCAAAGCCATCTCGCGCCGGACCTTCAAAATCGAAATCAGACCAGCGTTGCGTCTGCCTGGCCCAAAGTAACGATTTACCACCTACCTGATAGCCACGAATCCAATCAAAAGGTTTTTGTTGTACATAGGGATGTTCCTGATCTTTGACGAAAAAGTGCTCCGAGTCCTCATGAAAAGCATAGCATCTATTTACAATCGGATTCTCTTGTTGAACAGAATAAGGTAATTCATTACGATGTTCAAACTCCCAAGGATACATATTAGTCGTTGGATAATCTTTAATGTGTTGTACATCTCTACCCCTTTCCAGCACTAATGTTTTCAGCCCTTTTTCACAAAGCTCCTTCGCAGCCCATCCCCCTGAAATTCCTGATCCAATCACGATTGCATCATAGGTCCTATTCTTTTGGGAATCTATATTTAGGTTAATCATAATCTAAGCTTCAATTTTAACGGATCCATTATACCGGCCAGGAACCAACTCGTAAACTAATTTATTCTTCATGATGTATTCAGAATTCTTATAACCTTGAATGGTTCTTCCTTTTAATAGCTTAAAGAAAACATCCTGTTTTTCAGACAAATCCAACAAATAGCGCTGAACATTCTCGATCGGTTGATCCCTCATTTTTTCTGCTAATTTTAATCCATCCAGAAAAAATTGTTGATCGGCAGGACTTGCACAGTCATCCACCATTTTCATCACAAATAAATGTAATTTTAATTCTTTTGCCCCAGGACTATCTGATTTAGGAATGATAGCCTCGACAAGTTGACCCAACAAATCTTCGTCAGCACGAAATAATTTAATATGGTTGAGTTGAATGGAAGTCGCCGTTGGAGTAAAATCACAAGAACTTGCAATCATAATCCCACCGGCAACAACAAATAATTGCTTAATGGCATTCCGTCTATTCATAGATTTATATTGTATAATTTTAAAAATACAAATAAATCAGAATAAACAAATTTAATTGAGCGTAAGCAACATATTTTTTACGTCAGCTAAATCGTTTAACAAAGTATCAGCAATGACCAAACGATCTCTTTCTACTTGTTGTTTGCTGACGGCAATACAATACAAACCGGCAGCTTGTGCGGCCATACATCCCGTGCTGGTATCTTCAATGACCACAATGGCTTCTTTAGGCATTTGCAACCTGTCAATGGCTAATAAGTAAGGTTCTGGATTAGGTTTGGGGTTTACAACAGATTCTCGCGTTATAAAAAAGGAAAAGAAATCCAGCAGACCATGGTTGCCTAAAACAGCATCAACTGTCGATTGGAAACTTGAAGTAACTAATCCAATCGTCCATTTCTGAGCTTCTGCAAACTCCAAGACCTCTTTAGCAAAAGGCATCATTCGAATTTCATTCATATTCGAACGCGCATAGGCCTGGCGAGTTGCGACCCACATTGCCTGCTCCTCTACCTGCAATTGATAGACCGTATTTAACATCTCCACATTATGCGTTAAGGTATGCCCTGCAAAATTCCTTATCCAGTCATCAAAAGTAATTTGTAACCCATAATCATTTGCTAAAATGGGTGCCCAATTACTGTAATAAAAATATTCCGAATCGATTAATGTACCATCTAAATCAAAAAGTACAGCTTTAATTTTGTTCATTGAGCAAAGTTATGAATGTAAAATGAAAGGTTGGTATTATTATTTAGTTAACACCCTAATTGGCTATCTTTTTATTTATGACCAAGTCAGTATACGCCAGAAAGTCCAGGTAAGCAACTTGCCAAACCCCATGAGTTTTCTTAAGTTTGTTTGACGGATTTTGGACAAACTAAACTCCATACTTAACACTATTCCAAAAAAATGAAGATCATAGCAGTTGGCAGGAATTATATAGATCATGCCAAAGAATTAAATAATCCAGTGCCCCTGAAACCAGTTATCTTCATGAAGCCAGATACCGCTTTACTCAAAGACAACAAAGACTTTTATTACCCTGAATTTTCCAAGGATATCCATTATGAAGTAGAAGTTGTGCTTCGTATCGCTAATGAAGGAAAACATGTCTCAAAGAAATTTGCGAATAAATATTATGATGCCATAGGACTTGGTATAGATTTTACGGCAAGAGACTTACAATCAGATTTAAAAGAAAAGGGATTACCATGGGAATTAGCCAAATCATTTGATCATTCGGCTGTAATTAGCAACATGCTTCCAATACAGCAATTCCAGGCGATAGATGATTTAACCTTTTCATTAGAAAAAAACCAGGAAATAGTGCAAGAAGGCAATACGAAGAATATGATTTTTGATTTTGATTCCCTAATTGTCTTTATATCACAGTATATTACTTTGAGAAAAGGAGATTTAATTTATACAGGTACACCCGTTGGGGTCGGCCCCATTAAAATTGGGGATAAATTGGAGGGATTTTTGGAAGGTAAAAGTATGTTTATCTGTCAAATTAAATAGATTATGACGATGAAAAAAATCATTTTAACCAGTTTCATAACAACCTTATTGGCTGGATCTGTTTTGGCACAAAATAAGGATATAATTACCTCAAGAGACTATCCACAAACTTATTTTAAAAAGCCATTAAATATTGCTCCAGATGCCTCAGGAACATTCGGAGAATTAAGATCTACTCATTTCCATGCGGGTGATGATTATAGAACGCAACAAAGAACTGGTCTCCCCTTACATGCCGCTGCCCAAGGATATGTCTCACGGGTAAGGGTGCAAATCGGTGGTGGGGGCAACTCCGTCTATATTACGCATCCTAACGGCTTTACCACAGTCTATTTACACATGGATGAATTTAATGAGGAGTTAACCCGTATTGTACGAGCAGAACAATATAAATTAAAACGGTTTGATGTAGACATTGAATTAAAGGAAAATCAACTCGCACTAACCCAGGGCCAGTATTTTGGCAGGGCTGGTAATACAGGAGGCTCTGCTGGTCCGCACCTGCACTTTGAAATTAGGGATACAAAAACCCAGCATCCTTTAAATCCACAATTATTTGGTTTGCATTTTAATGATTCTTTTGCACCAACAATTAATAGCATAACGATGTATGACTTAAATCAGAACCGATTTGATGAACATACAGGAAGACGTTATCAGCAATTAAAAGCCTTAGGCTCGGGGCGCTATGGATTGACTGCTCAAGAACCAATTGCTGTAAATGGGAAGTTTGGAGTCGGAATTAACACCATTGATAGGCACCGTGCTGGTGGATTTCAAAATGGCGTCTACTCGATAGAATTATTTCTTGATGGAAAAGCAATATCCACGGTTTTATTTGAAGAGTTAGATTTTAGTACATCCAATGCTATTCATACCTATATCGATTATCCGCAGTTCAAAAAAGCAAAAGTGAAAATTCAAAAAAGCTTTAAGGACCCTGGAAATCCGATTAACATCTTTAAGCATTTAACCAACAATGGTATTATTGAACTTACGGACAGCGAAGTTCACCAAATTAAATACGTAGTAAAAGATGTACACGGTAATTGTAGTGAACTGAATTTCAAAGTAAAAAACACGGCATCTTATACACCGAAAGAAATACCCAATACAGGACAACTATTTCCCTATAATCAAGAAAACAGCTTTGCTGAGGAAGAAATTCGAATGTTAATTCCAAAAGGGGCGCTTTATTCAGATTTGGATTTCCAGTATGGACTAGAAAAAGCTAGTTCAACTAGCTATTCCAACATTCATCATGTCCACAACGGACTAACCCCGCTATTCTCGACATACAACCTGCGTATAAAACCAACAAACTTACCCAAACACTTGCAAGCAAAAGCCATTATTGCCTCAAAAGAAATGGGATCAATTGGTGGTAAATTTGAAAATGGATGGGTCAGCGTAAACACCAAAGTTTTTGGATCCTTTTACGTAACAGTAGATACCATTGCTCCAAAAATAACCCCAAGAAATTTATCTGCTGGTAAGAATTTGAGTAATCAATCTAAAATTGATTTTACCATTCGGGATGAATTTTCAGGAATTCAATCATTTAATGGTTATATTGATGATCAGTGGGTACTAATGGAATATGATTCTAAAAACCGTCATCTATGGCATAAGTTTGATCCTAAACTGGCAAAAGGTAAACATAGTTTTAAATTGATTGTAAAAGATTGGAAAGATAATGAGAAAACTTATCAGGTTTCATTTACAAAATAAAGAAAGGAAGATAAAATGACCACATTAAAAGCAGGAGATAAAGCACCTGAAATCACAGCTTATAATCAAAAAAAAGAAGAAATTAAACTTTCAGATTTTAAGGGTAAAAAAGTAATATTATATTTTTATCCGAAAGACAATACCCCCGGATGTACTACAGAAGCCTGTAACTTTAGAGATAATTACCAGAGTTTGATAAACGATGGTATTGAAGTATTAGGGGTCAGTACAGATAGTGAACAGTCCCATCAAAAATTTATTTCCAAATTTGAATTACCCTTTAATCTACTAGCAGATGTTGATCAAAAAATCGTAAATGATTACGGGGTTTGGGTGGAAAAAAACATGTATGGAAAAAAATATATGGGAACCGCCAGAACTACTTTTATTATTGATGAGCAAGGTATCATTCAACATATTATCAAAAAAGTAGACAACAAAAATGCTACGCAACAAATTAGAGACTTATTGGTCAAATAAGTCGAACGAATACATTATATTTGCCCCTTATGAGCAAGCAAACAGACGATTTTTTTAAAAATATTGTTTCACATGCAAAGGAATATGGATTTGTATTTCCTTCAAGTGAAATTTATGACGGTTTAAGTGCCGTCTATGATTATGGTCAGTTAGGTTCT
>Ga0079224_100013484_pt1 | contig 11376 bp, 11 predicted proteins | sample Stecom2015_FD_80414 | JGI IMG/M metagenome (GOLD analysis project Ga0079224, IMG submission 80414) | Agricultural soil microbial communities from Utah to study Nitrogen management - Steer compost 2015 | ecosystem: Environmental > Terrestrial > Soil > Agricultural land | place: USA: Utah...
GTGTAACAGCTCGAAATATGACCCGATGCTATGAATTTCAAAGACAAAAAGACAGCTAAACCTGCAAAGAGCAGACAAAAAGTGCAAAATAATCCATATGCGAAAAAACGCAATGCGACCAAGGTCGACAATCCAACAATAGTGTTGTTCAACAAACCCTATGATGTCTTGTGTCAGTTTACCGATAACAGCATGCCTGCACGCGCTACCTTAGCAGACTACATACCTGTACCAAAGGTGTATGCGGCAGGCAGACTTGACCGCGATAGCGAAGGTTTACTCCTACTGACCAACTGTGGCAAAACACAACATCTGATAAGCGACCCCAAACACAAGATGGCCAAAACATACTGGGTGCAGGTAGAGGGTCGGATAAGCGATGCGGCTATTGCGCAATTAATAAAAGGGGTCGAGTTAAAAGATGGCATGACACTGCCGGCTCACGCTGAACGCCTTACTGAACCGGATATCTGGCCGCGCAACCCACCGATCAGGCAGCGTTTGGATATCCCCACCAGTTGGATCAGTCTGACCATAACAGAAGGCCGCAACCGCCAGGTAAGGCGAATGACAGCTGCAGTTGGTTATCCTACTTTGCGATTAATAAGAGTCAAAATTGGCGACTGGACACTTGGCGACCTGTGCCCTGGGCAATATCAGATTCTCCCATTGACATAAGGACATACAGACAAATGAGCCGGGAACAACTGCATTTAACAGTGGCTGCAATAGTATGCTTTGAACAGAAATTTTTGCTGGTTGAAGAAATTGATAAACAAACTGGCCAGCGGGTATTAAACCAACCTGCTGGTCATGTAGAGCAGGATGAAGACTTGCTCAGCGCGGTAAAAAGAGAGCTGTATGAAGAAACCGGATTGCGACTTGAACCCAGCGCATGGTTAGGTATCTCTCAGTTAAAAGCTGCTAATGGCCATCGTTATGTCAGGCTGAATTTTATATTCGAGCCAGACAGACTCCCCTCTCACTATCAGCCGCAAGATAGCGATATTCTGGCGCTGCACTGGTACAGTAGCCACCAGTTATCAGAGTCGACACTACCACTTCGCAGCCAGTTGGTTGGTGATGCGATAGCAGCTTACCGCCAGGGCGTGCGGATACCACTAACACTAATCCAACCAACGCGATAACATGCGCAGCAAACAAATTTGATGTATAATCCGCGCCTTGATTTTTTGCTCCTTCTAAAGCGCGGGTGTTATGCCAGATAATCTGTCTGCCAACAGCAGTAAAAAAGTCATCGTCGGTATGTCCGGTGGTGTTGATTCGTCAGTTTCAGCCTACCTGTTATTACAACAGGGATTTCAGGTTGAAGGCCTTTTTATGAAAAACTGGGAAGAAGATGACAACGACGAGTATTGCGCCGCAGCTGAAGACATGCGTGATGCTCAGGCGGTCTGTGACAAACTTGGCATAGTGTTACACAAAGTAAATTTCGCCGCAGAATACTGGGACAATGTATTTGAATATTTTCTGGCAGAGTACAAAGCGGGCCGTACTCCTAACCCGGATATTATGTGTAATAAAGAGATCAAGTTTAAAGCATTTCTTGAATTCGCCGCAGAAGCACTAGGTGCAGATTACATCGCGACCGGCCATTATGTCCGCCGGCGCTTCACTGACGGTCACTGGCAGTTACTACGTGGCTTGGACAACAATAAAGACCAAAGTTATTTCCTGTATACCATTGGTGAAGAACATGTGGCGCAAACACTGTTCCCGGTGGGCGAGCTGGAAAAGCCGGCTGTGCGCGCGATTGCAGAGCAGCAAGGCCTGATTACCCATGACAAAAAAGACAGCACCGGCATCTGCTTTATCGGCGAGCGCAAGTTTAAAGACTTTTTACAGCAATACCTGCCTGCGCAGCCGGGAGATATCGTCACAGTAGACGGCGATATTATTGGCCGCCATGAAGGCCTGATGTACCACACTCTTGGGCAGCGCAAAGGCCTTGGCATTGGCGGGTTACGCGATGGCGGTGACGAGCCCTGGTACGTTGTCGGTAAAAATCTGACTGATAACCAGCTTATCGTAGCGCAGGGCCATGACCACCCGAGTTTGTTATCGCGTGGGCTCATTGCCAATCAGTTACACTGGACTGACAGAGTTGGGCCTCAAACCACTTTGCGCTGCACGGTTAAAACCCGCTACCGTCAGACGGACATTCCCTGCACATTAAAGCTCAACGCTGACAATAGTGTTGAAGTGATTTTTGATACACCACAAAAAGCGGTAACGCCAGGGCAATCTGCAGTATTTTATCTGGATGAAATCTGCCTTGGTGGCGGAATTATCGACGTGGCATTGAACTGATTATGCAAGAATCTTTATCGACACAAATTATTGCGCTGGCAGGCTTATGCCAGGCGTTAAAACTGGTACAGCAGGTCGCCCGTAGCACTGAGCAGGATAAAGCTGCATTAAATGTCATGTTAAACAGTGTAGCAGTCATTGATGCAGAACAGCCGCTGTCTATATATGGTGACAATGCGGCTAATCTGGCTACTGGCTTAAAACTGATAGTGGATCAACTCGGTGATAAGCCACAGAAAGATGTTGAGCTTACCCGTTATATAGTGGGCGTGTTGGCACTGGAGCGGCGACTGCATAAAAGCCCGGCTAATTTAAAGCAGCTTGGCGACAAACTGCAGCATCTGCAGCGTCAGCTGCAACACTTCGCTGTCACCGACGACAATATGCTGGCAAGTCTGGCAGACATCTATTCGACCTGTATCAGCAGCCTTGGCGGTCGGATCCAGATATATGGTCAACCTGAATTATTAAAGCAACAGTCCGTACAACATAAAGTACGGGCATTGTTGCTCGCTGCAATCCGCTCTGCTGTGCTATGGCGTCAGGCCGGAGGTAGCCGTCTTAACTTTATTTTTAAACGTCGCAAGTTGGTGGCACAGGCAAAACAAATGCTTGCGCAACTACCCTCATCAAGTTTATAGGAGCCTGTATGCAACTGAACGCCCTAACCGCTATATCCCCCGTCGACGGACGTTATGGCAGCAAAACTGTGGATTTACGGAACTATTTCAGTGAGTTCGGGTTAATTAAATACCGGGTGATGGTAGAAGTTCGCTGGCTGCAAACGCTGGCAGCAACCACAGGTATTGCTGAAGTACCACCTTTATCAGCACAAGCTAACCAGATACTTGACAACATTGTCGACAATTTCAGCTTAGCTGACGCCGAGCGGGTTAAAGAAATTGAACGCACCACTAATCACGATGTTAAAGCCGTAGAATACCTGCTGAAAGAAAAGGTAGCAGCAAATGGCGAGCTATCTGCAATCAGCGAGTTTATTCACTTTGCCTGCACCTCAGAAGATATCAACAATCTGTCTCATGGCCTGATGCTGTCAGAGGCCCGTGAAAAAGTATTACTGCCTCAATGTGATGCTTTGCTAAACGCAATAAAGCAGTTAGCTAACGAGCACCGCAGTGTGCCAATGATGGCCCGCACCCATGGTCAGCCAGCGTCTCCTACCACTATGGGTAAGGAGATGGCTAACGTGTATATTCGTTTAAAACGTCAACGCGACCAGATCGCGGCGGTAAATATTCTCGGCAAGCTAAATGGTGCAGTAGGTAACTACAATGCACATTTATCGGCCTACCCACAACTTAACTGGCATCAGTTGTCGGAACAGTTTGTTACCAGTCTGGGCCTGAGCTGGAACGCCTTCACTACTCAGATTGAACCACATGACTACATTGCTGAGCTGTTTGACGCAGTCGCCCGTTTCAACACTGTTTTACTCGATTTTGACCGCGATATCTGGGGTTATATTGCGCTTGGCCATTTTAAACAACGTACTATCGCAGGTGAAATCGGCTCTTCAACAATGCCCCATAAAGTTAACCCGATAGATTTTGAAAACTCTGAAGGTAACCTGGGTATTGCTAACGCCTTGTTTAACCATTTATCAGCGAAGTTACCGGTTTCGCGTTGGCAGCGTGACTTAACAGATTCAACTGTACTGCGTAATTTAGGCATGGGTTTTGGTTATACACTTATCGCTTACCAGGCTACGCTCAAAGGTATCAGTAAACTGGAAGTAAATGAGGCTAACCTGCGCGCTGAACTGGATGCTAACTGGGAATTACTGGCAGAGCCGGTACAAACCGTTATGCGTAAATACGGTATAGAACAACCCTATGAAAAGCTGAAAGAGCTTACCCGCGGCAAACGTATTAACCAGGCAGATCTGCATCTGTTCATCGATAAACTGGAACTACCAGCCGACGTTAAAGTACAGCTTAAGCAGCTGACACCCGCAAGTTATATTGGTGCGGCGATAGAAATTACTGACACGCTGCAGTAACTGATAAAACATAAGGCGCTGCATTCAGCGCCTTTTTTCTCAGGAAAGACATATGTATCAACTGAATCTGGCAGAACTTAGTGTATCTGACTTTCTTAACAACTATTGGCAGAAAACGCCACTACTGATCAAAAACGGGTTTAAAGATTTCATCGATCCGTTAAGTGCGGATGAGCTGGCCGGGCTGGCGCAGGACGAAGAAATTGAATCACGGATCGTCAGCTGTGAAGGACAACAATGGGACATGCAAACCGGTCCATTTGATGATTTTAATCACCTGGGAGAGCAAAACTGGACGCTGCTGGTGCAAGCCGTTGACCACTGGCATCCATTGGCAGCTAGGCTAATAGACCCGTTTCGATTTATTCCAAACTGGCGTATAGACGACCTGATGGTGAGCTTTTCCACCCCAGGTGGCGGCGTAGGCCCGCATCTTGATCAATATGATGTTTTCATTATTCAGGGTGAAGGCAGGCGACATTGGCGGGTCGGCATGCCAGATCCCTCTTTACAACAACTCTGCCCTCACCCGCGGCTGTTACAGGTTAGCCCTTTTAACGCCTGCATTGACGTTATAACCGAACCAGGTGACATACTGTATATTCCGCCGGGATGTCCGCATGACGGTATCAGCCTGGAAAACAGTCTGAATTATTCAGTGGGTTTCAGAGCACCGGCACAAAAAGATTTACTGACGGGTCTGGCAGACTACCTTATCGATCATGATGTCACCGGCAAACGTTTTACGGATCTGGCCCGTCAGGCGTCTGCCTCTGTAGGCGCAATAGAGAAAACAGATCTGCAGAAAGTACGTCAACTGATGCAAGAACTGGTTGAAGATGACTCCATGCTGCCAAACTGGTTTGGTAGCCTTATAACACGGGCAAAACATGAGTTGGACCTAAATGAACCCGACCCACATTATTCAGCGGAAGAGATTGCTGAATATATTGAGGAAGGGTCTGTGTTAAGCCGCACCGGAGGACTGCGTTGCTGTTATTTCCAGGACAACGCAGCTGCTGATATAGCGCTATTTATTAATGGCGATCAGATCACCTTACCGCCCGATGAACTGGCTACAGCAAGACTATTATGCGATCACACAGAATTGACATCAGAGCAAAACCTACACTTTTGCCAAAGTGCAGAGCGGACTATGCTGCTTACTAATCTTATTAATCAAGGCTATTGGTATTTCAGCGAATAAAATGACCAAAAAAAACCGCACTCAGTGCGGTTTTTTGTAAACAAAAAACTACAATTAACTGACTGGTTCTGCCAACCACAACTCGTCGTTATTAAACATGTCGTATAGGTCATGAGCCCTGGTCACCAGTAAATTGCCAAATTCGAGCTGTGTTTTTTCGTTCATACCGGACTCAAAAATTTGCTGTGCTTTTAATTGCCAGTGCATTGAAAACGCGCGGACAGCATCGCGTGCATTTGCTGCAGCTGATACAGCCATATGATCGGTTGGTAAATCGCCACTGATGACCCAATATGATTGTTTTTCTTTAGTATTTAATTTCCAAACAGCAAAAAAGGGTGGTAAATAACGGCTTTCAGATACCGCTACGTTATCTGGTAAAATCCCTTTACTCGCTAGATACTCATTTGCTTTTTGAAACTGTTCTCTAACCCAATCAGCGCGGGCTTTTTCTGCCTGTGCTACCTGTTCCTGAGTCAACTGCTCACTCATATCGTCATTTCCTTCATAATTTTTTGCTACTGTATGGCAGTCGCTGTGAACAATCAAGTGTTGCGCTAAATTGTCGACAATCCACTGGACTGACCAGGTTAATTTTATTGTAGCTTCTGGTGTAATCCACTCTGAAATGCTACATTTCGCCGCGCAAAATTGCTGCCTTTTATTGGCAGTCAACCCGATCACCTGCTGCAATTACCAGCAGTATTTAAACGGAGAAATCAGTCGTGGCCGTATTTAATCATTCTGAGTTCGATAGTCATGAGCAAGTTGTGTTCTGCGCAGACGCTGAAACAGGCTTAAAAGCCATTATCGCAGTTCACAGTACTGCGCTTGGCCCTGCGGTAGGAGGTTGCAGATTATGGGATTATGCTTCAGATGAAGCCGCGCTAAACGAGGTCCTTCGGCTGTCCCGCGGAATGACCTATAAAAATGCTATGGCAGGTTTACCTTTAGGTGGTGGTAAATCGGTTATTATCGGTGACGCCAAGAAAATAAAATCAGAAGCCTTATTCCGTGCTTTTGGCCGCATGGTTCATCGTTTGTCTGGCAGCTACTACAGCGCAGAAGATGTAAATATCACGACCGGCGACATTATGATTGTCAACAAAGAAACGCCTTTTGTAGCAGGTTTGGAAGGTAAAAGCGGCAACCCTGCCCCTTTCACAGCTCTGGGCACTTACCGGGGTATAAAAGCTGCGGCTAAGCATAAATTCGGTTCAGATAGTCTGGAAGGCAAAACTATTGCCGTTCAGGGCCTCGGTAGTGTTGGTTTCTATTTGTGTGAACACTTGCATAAAGAAGGCGCCAGACTGGTTGTAACCGACATTAATAAGGAAGCCCTACAACGAGCTGTAACACTATTTGGCGCCACAGCGGTAGAACTGGATGCCATTTATGCAGTAGATGCTGACGTATATGCACCATGCGCCCTGGGCGCCACTTTAAATGATGAAACGATTCCTCAGCTAAAAGCACGCATCGTCGCTGGTTGTGCTAATAACCAGTTACAGCAAGCACGACATGGTGAGATCCTGCGTCAAAGGCATTCTGTATGCCCCAGATTATGTTATCAATGCCGGTGGCATTATAAACGTTGCATTCGAAATGCGCCCTGAAGGCTACTCTGAACAAGAGTCTACAGCCAAGGTAATGGCTATCTATGACACTCTGATTAATATTTTTGAGCGTGCAGATGCGGATAATCAACCAACCAGTGTTGTAGCAGATCTGATGGCACAGGAAATAATCCGTCGCGGTAAAACACAATAGTTCAGCAGGACAACGCCACTAGTTGCTGTGGCTTTGTCCGTTTTCTTTAAAAAACTCAGCTAGCTTCATTGGTACTATGGCTATGGCAGTTTCATAGCCTATATTGTATAGCTGCTGCTTCTGCAGCGTGCTCAACGCAAAATCGACAGATGACACCTCTCCGGTATTTACCACGACTGTATTGTGCCAGTATTCCGCGTGTACGTACTCTCGTGAAACAGCACTCATAAAGGTTCTAATCAACATATAAATGTATGAAAGTAAGGGAAAATAGCGCGCAGGCTGCAAGGGCTTTGCTTCACTGTCGCTTTTTAAACGGAAACATATCAAAGGCAAGCCAAGCCCCGACCAGTCATGGTGCAGCGCATCCTCGGACAGAATAACGCCGTCTGTCATAATATGATTCTCAAACTCCTGGAATGAAAAAAACAATGGTATCGACATGGAAAAGCGCACAGCTTTTGATACTTTAAGCCCCGGGGTTAAAATTCGGTTAAACACGACAGGTCCCCCACCATTTATATCTGTTGCCAGCACATGTAAGTCATAATCCAATTGCGCAAAAGTAATACCTTTTAATTGCTTGTCTAACCAGCTCTCCAGTTTATTGCCGTTGCACAACCCCCCGCTTCGCAACAAAGATGTCATCGAAAAACTCCAGAACTGCCTGAAGTCTGTGCTTAGTGCTATGGCTTTAATTTCAGCCAGGCCCCAGCCAGATGCATAGAGAGCAGCCACTATACTACCGCCGGACACACCGACCAGATGACGAAAAGAAAACCCCATATCAATCAAAGCCTGCAAAATTCCTATGTAACAGCTGAGCCGGGTTCCGCCTCCGGAAAAGATGGGTACTATCGCGGTATTGCTTTTGGCTTGCATTCCAGCTTTATCCTTAAACTGATAAATTCTTTGTTAGTATGGGATAAATTCTGCCGTATACCAGACAAGTTAATGGCTAATTGACTACCCTTAGCTGTACGCTTCTATTAAACTATTCAGTTCGAAGTAGGATTGACAAGGATCGTTAGATGAAGACTATATTAATCATAGAAGATGATATCGGCATTCAGAAACAACTTAAATGGAGCCTGTCTGATTACGAACTCGTCTTCGCACAAGACCGAGCGTCCGCGCTAACTCAGCTGCGCCGCTATGAACCAGAAGTTGTTACCCTTGATTTAGGGCTTCCGCCAGATCCAGCCAATGCCAGCGAAGGCCTCGCCTGCCTGAATGATATACTGGCGTTAAAACCCAACTGCAAAATCATTGTTATCACAGGCAATACTGATACAGAACATGCATTAAAGGCCATCGCACTGGGCGCATACGATTACTACCAAAAACCGGTAGATCCAGAAGTACTCAGTATCATTCTTGCCCGGGCATTTAAAATAAGCGAGCTTGAAACTGAAAACCGTGCGCTAAAAAGCGCTAATCTTGGTAACAATGATATTATCGGCAACAGTGAGGCGATTTTAAAAGCATGCCGTACCGTTGAGAAAATTGCCCCAACAGAAATTACCACCTTACTATTGGGTGAAAGTGGTACTGGTAAAGAAGTGTTTGCCCGTGCAATTCACCGCCAAAGTCCAAGAGTCAACAAACCATTTGTCGCTATAAACTGCGCATCTATTCCGGAAAATCTGCTGGAAAGCGAACTGTTTGGCTACGAAAAAGGGGCATTCACCGGAGCCAATAAAACTACGCTAGGTAAAATAGAATGTGCAAATGGTGGTACTTTACTGCTGGATGAAATTGGCGATATGCCGCTTAGCTTGCAAGCAAAAATGCTGCGATTTCTACAAGAACGGGTAATAGAGCGTGTCGGCGGCAGACAGGAAATCGAAGTAGATGTTCGGGTTATCTGTGCCACTCACCGTAACCTGGCCGAAATGGTGGCAGAACAGAGCTTCAGGGAAGATTTGTACTACAGGATAAGCGAAATAACGCTGCTGATCCCACCACTGCGCCAGCGTGGTCACGACATTGTTGTCATAGCTAAGGCGCTATTGAATAAATTTAACCTGGAGTTTAATACCCAGGTGCAGGGCTTTACCGAGTCTGCGATGCAAGCGATGTTACAATATGCTTGGCCCGGTAACATTCGCGAACTGCAAAACAAACTTAAATCGGCAGTGATCCTGGCAGACAGTAAATATATCACCGCAGAAGATCTGGCTCTTGCGGTACAACACACAAAAATTGATACCTTACGCAAGGTAAGAGAGCTGGCAGAAACTCAGGCTATTCGGCACGCTTACACACTGGCAGCGGGAAATTTATCTAAAACTGCAGATACTTTAGGTATAACACGACCAACACTTTATGCGCTGATTGATAAATATCGCTTACACGACTTACGTAATACCGAGACTGAAAACTAACTTTGCTTTGCTGTGCAAAAGCAGTTTTAAACTGGCAACATAAAAAAAACCCACCGAAGTGGGTTTTCTTATTAAAGGCTAACGCCTTTCTGCTTGGCTTTGTCTTTGATATAAGACTCCCAACTACGCACTTGACGTGACATAGCAGGATCCTTTTTAGCATTCATCAACGCAGCATAGGCTTCTTTATATTTCTTCTGATAGAAATATGCATCTACCAGACTCATATAAACACCCGATGGTTTATCAACATTCATCGATAATGCTTTATCAAATGATGCGATAGCATCGTTGTAGCGCTGAATAGCCAAGTAGGAAGAGCCTTGGCGACGATAAGCATCTGCATCGTTAGTTAACTTCGCCAGCTCGCCATAATACTCAGCGGCTTTTAAAAACTCTCGCGCAGACTGAAAGTTCGATGCTATAAAGTTTAGATTGTTTTTGTCTTTTTTGACCAATCCGCTCTTCATATGTTTTTCCATCGTCGTCGCTGCTTTGTAAGGAATGTTATTATTGGCATACATCTGTGCCAACATCCTTACTTCAGAGTCTTTCTCCAGATAACCCTGTGAATAAGCCAATTGTAAGGTTGTTAAAGACTTAGAGAACTCTTCAGTCAACGTATAGAAGTTACCTAAGTAAACCCAGAACTGCTTATTTTCAGGGAATAACTGAACCATGGTCTCAACCACAGCAACTAACTCTTTATAACGTTTAAGCTCATACAAAGCAGCCATCTTCAGCTGATAAGGCCCCTCTATCGGTTTTGGTGAAAACCGGATGGCATCATCGGCTGGAGCAAGCACCTTGTCATGCTGGTTCATCAGGTAATACGCATTAGCCATACGCATGTAGGCATCTGAATTCTGCTCACCAGTAAACATAATCCAGTCTTCATATGCCTTAATGGCTTTCTGATATTGCTTGTCCTGTAGCAACATATCTGCCAGTAGCTTCAAAGATGTAGCCTGGTCATTAAATGTCAGAACATCCGGCTTAACAGCCAGCGTCAGATATTTTATTGCCTGCTTCTCGTCTTTAGTCGCATACAGGTTGCCAAGAAAGCGATTTAGCGTAGCTGTATCAAACTCGTTATTAGAGTTAACCTCTAATAACGTAGCAATAGCTTCATCTACTTTCTCTTCGTTATACAAATCAAAAGCTTTGACCAACGTTTTGCCCACTCGCTCACCGACGATCTGGGTTTTACGCGCTTTACGCTCTTCAACTTTAGCCATATTAGGTTGTACAGCTGCAGTAACAGAGGTTGCTGTTACACTAAGTGCAGCCGCAATTACCAATGCAGAGGTAAGTTTTTTAAGCTTTAACATCTTAACCTCCTGCCATATCTAAAGTGAAATCAAGTTGAACCTGCTGGCCTGTCTGCTTCATTGGTTTACCGTCAACCACTTTAGGGCTGTACTTCCAACGGCGCAGAGCACGAATAGCTTCACGGTCGAACACACGACGAGGTTCAGCTTCAATCACCTCTACTTCGTCAACGCTACCATCTTCCATAATACTAAAACGCAGTTTAACCCAACCTTGTAAGCCATCACGAGCGGCCTGAACCGGATAGCGTGGCTCAATCCGAACGATTGGTGTCGCATCACCATCACGCATCATGCTTGATGGATCACCTAAACCTGCACCACTTGAAC
>Ga0079224_100013485_pt1 | contig 11376 bp, 9 predicted proteins | sample Stecom2015_FD_80414 | JGI IMG/M metagenome (GOLD analysis project Ga0079224, IMG submission 80414) | Agricultural soil microbial communities from Utah to study Nitrogen management - Steer compost 2015 | ecosystem: Environmental > Terrestrial > Soil > Agricultural land | place: USA: Utah...
AGCAGGAAAGGGGGGATCGCCCCCTTTAAGTTTATTAATCAAATTCGATAATAAATTCATTCCTACTATCGGTTTTCCAGGCAAATTGCCGTGTGGTTGGTGAAGCGGCAAAAAATGGCGAGAAGGTCTTCACTTTTACGGTTTTATTATCAGGAAAAAATTCCAAGATACGTAACCAGCCATCTCCACCATTTCCATTACGATGACCTCCTCCCATTGACTGGGCATCAAACAACATCTGATGCACCTTCTTACCGGCGTCGTTCTTATCAGCTCGATAACCTTCGCCCGAAATATGGCCACATAAAACAAGCTCAATATTTGATGCCGGCTGTACCAGTTTCTCCCATATCTGCTTTCCATTATTGGCAGAAGGCAGCTCAATGGTTGGTGATTTTTGTATGCGATTATGGATGGAATAAGGCTCATAGACAAACCATTTTGGTTTGCCCGTTGTTCGCTCATCTTTGTTGTTCAGGTAAGCATGCGTCATCAATACAATACGATGATTCTTATATTGTTCCATATTGGCAATCGTTTTAGCCCATGTCAGCACGGTATCCCGTGGCGCAAACTCGATAGTTAGGAATAAATAGTCTTTCCCATTCAATGAACGCATCTCGTAAGCTGAATTTTCCAAAGTCGGTTCGCCTATTTCATTTGTACCATTTTGTGCTATGATCTTTCTGTTCATCCAATTCTTATCAATTTTAAAAAACTTATTGAACTGTGATGAACGTTTGCCTTCCCGGTCAATGCTGTAGTCATGATTTCCTGTTGCTGTAATATATGGAACTTTGCCATCCAATTTACCGAATGATCTAGCGATTGCTTCCCACTGCCGTTCCGCAGATTGATTACCGTCTTCGCCTCTATTGATAATATCGTTCTGTTCGACTAAATCGCCAACGCACATCACCATTTTAATATTTAGGGTATCGATATTTTCTTCGATCCAGGCCATCATTAAATCCAGTATGGGTTGATTTCTGCTCCATTTCACATAGTTTTGCGGATCGGGGATCATAATCATAGACCAGGAATCCTTCTGTTCCAAGGCAGGTTTACGGTAAGCTTCTTGCGCTGTAGCAATCTTTATGAAAAAAAACAGATTTAGGGCTAGCAGTATAGAAAAAATTCTTTTCATTTTATTTGTTTTAAAATTAGTAATCGTTTAATAACCGGGATTTTGGGTCAAACTCTTATTCGCATCCCTTTCGGCTTGTGGAATGGGCCATAGTTCATCTTTATTTTCGCGATAAACAAGTTCCTGGGTATTAAAATACCGGGAGGCCTTACCATGGTTATATATGGGTGAGTAATTTTCGTCAATATCCACAAGAACATCTTTCGTCCATGTATTGGCGGATCGATTTAGATAAAGATAACCGTTCATGATTTGAGGAGCCAAGTTCCAACGTCGGATGTCATACCAGCGAAGACCGTCGTTACACAATTCAATTTTACGTTCGTAACGAAGTGCCGTACGCAATTGAGACTGTGATAAATTTGACGCAATCGGCGGCATGTGTGCCCTTGAACGGATCTTATTGATAGCCTCATAAACGGATTCGTCTATGTCATTCGCTTCTATTTTAGCTTCTGCATAAATCAACAGCAATTCAGCGTAGCGAAAAATACCAACATTCAAATCAGACACGCCGGATGCTGAGTTGATCGCATAATCCGCGTTATCTGTATGCTTTCTCCACAAATAACCACTAAAGGAACGATAAGCATTCTTTGCATCGGTATTGTTCACTACCGCAGGTGTATTGCTTTGCCCCGCTATAACCGGCCAATAGTTATTCACTTTCGCGAAGCTTGCATTCGGTTCATACTGTATTCCCATTAAGCGCGCATGAGGGCGAGCGCAGTACATATCCAGTCGCGGATCTCGATTGACAAACGGATTGGCCGGATCATACAAAGGAGATTCATCAATGGGAAGCCCATCGATTGCCTGAAAAGAGTCGATTAGGTTTTGTGTAGGCCCCCAATAACTTGCGCCTTTCCCTAATCGCGAAGCCATATAATACCCTTGATTATGGGTATTACCGCTGATGGTTTGGTTATACTCGGCCACCCAAATCCATTCTTTACTGGATTGATAGCCTGCATATCCAAAAATATTGGAGCAAGCCGGCTCACCTTCCGCATGGGTTTTGTTGCAATAATCCAAAGAAGCATCAAATGGCGTAAGCTCATAAACACCTTCTGCCAGTTCCAAGGCCTTGCCCGCAGCCTCAGCAGCAACCGTATACTGGCCGCTATACAAGGCCACGCGTGCTTTTAACATATAAGCGGCTACCCTTCCAACCCGTACATTTCCATATTGCGTTTGCGCTATTGGAAGACGATCAGCCACCGCTGTCATTTCGTCGATAATCCATTGCTGAATTTCCATTTTAGCGGTGCGGGGCAGATTGGTATCGTTTAAGCCAAGTGCATGTAATACAAGTGGCACATCCCCATATAATTCAATTAGTTGTGAATAACAATAAGCGCGGATCACCCTTAACTCTGCATCCAGTTGATAGTAGCTATCTTCCGGCATTTCCACTTTTATATTTTCTAAGTTGTCAAGTACCGAATGGCATCGGGCAATCGTTTTATAATGCGCCTCCCAAGGTTTGATGGCTAAGGCATTATCAGTAGTTAATGAACTGGTTATGGGCGACGTATAGTTATTCCCCGGACGCGCATAGCCGATATCGGTTATATTATCCATCACATGCCAGATGGGCGTACTGGCTGCATCCAACAAGGTCAAGCCTTTATAGGCACCATATAAGCCCATTGTTGCTTCTTCTTCCGTCGCCGGAAAAGTACCTGTTGTTGGGCCATTTAAGGGAAACTTATCCAGTTCGCAGCCCGAAAAAAGTACAACACTTATTAATGTCGCGGTCGATAATATTTTTTTAATAGCAATCATTTTTTTAGAATTTGACATCAATACCAAATGAATAAACTTTAACCTGAGGATAATAGGCTGCCCCTCCTAGGGATACACCATCGGCCGCACCTGCATCATATGCAATCTCCGGATCATATCCTTGCCAAAAATTTGTTGAAGTAAACAGGTTTTGTCCATTTACATAGATATACAAGTCGCTCACGCCTATGCTTTTTAGCCAATTTTTAGGCACCGTATAACCGAGTTGTATGTTTTTCAACCGCAAATAGGAGGCGCTTCGCATCCAAAAAGATGAATTCTGCGTATTATTTGCCGATGTAATGGACAAGCGCGGAAAAGCCGCATCTCGATTATCTTCCGTCCAATAATCCAATTGCCAAGGTTTAATGGCACTTGAATTAACAGTAGGTATAACATAGTGCGAATTGAGGTACCCATCTACCTTAGCTACCCCTTGAAAAAAGGCATTCAATCGGAGGCCTTTCCAACCGAAATCCAAGTTGAATCCATAGGTATACCGAGGAATAGTACTACCGATAACGACCTTATCATCATCGGCTATTTTGCCATCAGGAATGGGATTCCCTTGCTCGTCGAATGCACCGGCAAGATCCTTGTACCGGATATCACCGGGATGTAAGGTTCCGAACTGTGTGGGAGCGGCATCAATCTCTTCCTGCGACTGGTAAAGGCCGTCAGCGACATATCCATAGATGGAGTTAACGGCATAGCCTTCCTGCTGACGTAGCAAAGTTCCAGAGGTTTGACCTTTCATATCCATGATCTCATTTTTAACATCGGAGATATTTAAACCGACCCCCAAGCTGAAATCTCCCCATTGATTATCGTAGCGGCTACTGAATTCCCAACCCGTATTGCGTACCTTCGCCGCATTTTGATAAGGAGCATTTAATCCGGTTAACTGAGAAGTATACAAAGTGAGCAGAATGCCGTCCGTATTTTTTTTGTACCAATCGGCAGTAAATGAAAAGCGTTTCCACAAGGTTGCATCCAAACCGACACCTGTCATCGTTGTTTCTTCCCATCTTAAGTCTGGGTTCGACATGGTATTTAAAGTGACAAGCTGATAAATCTTATCCGCCATGGAAATACTGCCCACAGCTAGTGTTTCGGTAAAAGGGTAATAGGAGCTACCTATGTTTTGGTTGCCCAGTTTCCCCCAGGAGGCCCGTAGTTTCAATTGATCAAGGAAACTTTTTGTATCTCCCATAAATGACTCCTCTGAAACCCTCCATCCCGCTGAAAACGACGGGAAGAAAGCCCAGCGATTCCGCTTTATAAAGCGTGAAGTCCCGTCGTAACGGAAATCCGCCTCAAAAAGATAACGATCTTTATAATCATAGTTGAACCTTCCGAAGGTAGAAACCAACAACCACTGGTCATGGGTACCATTATTATCTTTTGTTTCGTTATCAGCACCGGCCGTTAAAACTTCGTAGGTATCATAAGTAAAATCCCGCCGGTAGCCCATCAGATATTTCTCATCATAAGTTTCACGAGATGCTCCCATCAGGAGTTTAAAGTTATGATTGTTCCAAGAATGATTTGCTGAGGCAAGAAATTGATAATTTCCGAAGAAGTAGCGATAAGCAGTTTCTGTCAAGGAAGTAAAGGTATTGGCAGCACCCGCTTCCGTACCGTCGTCATTGTAGGTCATCACGCTCTTTACAAACACATGCGAATTTCTTGTTCGATAACGCGGGGCTGCGATCCCCGTTAAAGAGAGCCATTTTACAGGTCGGTAGCTGATATTGAAATTTCCGATAAGCTCCAACGTGTTTCCCTTTCTATTTCCACCTTCTTCGATAAAAGCAACGGGATTTTTGTTTACCCAACCTTCTGACCACAACCCGTTTCTCCTGATCGGGATATTGGTCGGCATTCGCCCAAGGTAGTTCCATATATCTCCTTCATCTGCAATTTGGAGTCTATTACTATTGGTGAGCGAGATGTCGAATTTAACAGATAATTTATCATTAGGCTCAATGTCCATATTATTCCGTACCACATAACGTTTAAACCCGGTGTTCTTAATAATCCCATCTTGGCTTACATAAGCTATCGAAGGCATAACCCGAATTTTACCGGCGTTAGCCGACAATGACACAAAATGATTATTTGTAAAACCGGAACCATTAAGAATAGCTTTTTGCCAATTAAAATTATCAGGGTCAGCCGCATATTGTTCTTTAAACGCCGCAATGGCCTCTTCACTATACAATTCGTAGCCATTATCATTCATGTTAGCTTCATTAAAAACGTTCATAAATGTTAAGCCATCCGTCACTTCCGGTATGCGTGTAGCCTTTTGCCAACCGCCATATCCTTTATAATTAAGTGAGAATTTGCCGTCAGCAGCCCTCTTGGTAGTTATTAAGATGACACCATTTGCAGCGCGAGAACCATAAATAGCGGCCGATGCGGCGTCTTTCAATACAGAAATAGATTCAATTAAATTGATGTTTACCATATCAATGGAACCGGCTATACCATCGATTAAAACCAAGGGTGAGCTATCAGATCCGCCGAATGAGTTGACACCACGTATGCGTATCTGTCCGCCATCTCCTCCCGGCGAGCCTGTTTGTGAAGTGACGGTGACACCCGGTGCCAAGCCCTGTAATGCGGTAGAAGTTGAAACAATTGGCCGTCTCTCCAACTGTTCGCTGTCAATAGTCGATACAGAACCCGTTAGATTTGCTTTTCGTTGCTTTCCATATCCAACCACGACCACCTCATTCAACGCAGCCACATCTTCTGCTAAGGTAAAATTTACCAGCACGTTGGTTGCCGCCACAATTGTTTGCGCTTTTTGCTGCGGCCGATAGGCTATATAGGATGCCTGGATGGTGTAGGTTCCCGGAGGTACATGGAGGGAGAAATGACCCTCTTCATTTGTGCTCACACTTTTATTCAATTCCAAGATTCGAATATTGGCGCCCGCCAAAGGCAATCCCTCACCGTCGATTACGCGACCGCTGACAGTGCCATTTTGTTGTTTTTTGCGTAAGACTACCGTATGAGGGTCTCGCTCCTCGTAAGTAATGGGTGTACCTTCTAATAACACGTCCAATACATGCGCTACAGACCGGGCCTGAAAATGCTTCGCTTTAACATCGATTTTTTCCAGTTTTAACAATTTCTCATCGAAGGCAAATTCGACTTGACTTTGCATTTGAAGGTGCTGAATCGCCGCATATAATGTGCTATTCTTAAAGGTGATATTTACCGACCTCTCCAGGACCTGCCCATTAGAAGGTTCCGCAAGCAAAAGTTGCGAAAACGAGATGATAACGGTATAAATTAAAATGGTAATGCGCATAACTTCCCGTATGAACAGTGCGTTTTTATTCATAAGTTTGTATTTCTTAGTTAAAAAATAGGGCTAAGGAGCTATGCGTAGGGTCTCAAGCTAGTGCATAGCGTAGATCATTAAACAGGCGCCACTTTGACGCCTGTTTTCTTCAAGGATATATCGTTACTACATTATCTTTCCTCCTATATTTGGTGTTATGGATACCACAGATGATGGCCATGGTTTCCTCTAAAGATCGGTCTGCATGTATGGTTAAATTGTAATGATGATTCGCGGTTCTTCCCTCCCCGTGTTCCAAACGCACACCGTAAAGATTGTATAAGGTCTGTGCAAGTTCATTAAAGTCCGCTTTTTGTAAGACAACAATTCCTCTTGTCCATGCATTAACCTCATCGTTATTTAAGCCGATACGTTCTGTCTGTCCATTCGCCTTTCGGTAATTAAGTCCCTTAAAAGCAGTAAGTTCATCAAGAACTCGCTGCGAATCACTTACACGTACTTTTCCATGCTGCACTTCTATCGTCACATCGTCCAAGGTCTTATATGATTTCACATTAAAGGCTGTACCAAGAACCTCCATCTTTAAACTTGGTGTGTGAACAATAAAAGGCCTGAGACTGTCTCGTGCAACTTCAAAATAAGCTTCACCTTCGTCAAGAAATATTTCTCGTTTATTCGCCAACAAAGGTTCACGAATCCGAATTGTAGAATTCGCGTTGACATAGAGCATGCTACCATCCGGTAAATCGACTTTCTTTATTTGCTTGATTCCTGTTCTGATTTGATGGTATGCACTTACAACATGAGTGGAAGTTTCGCCGAATTTATCGTTTTGGTGGCTATAAAGCCAAACCATAGTTCCCAATGCCAGTACGAACAGCGCTGCGATGGCCGCCCAGCGAAAAACAGCTGTTTTCCGGAGGGGCGTCTTTTTCGGTTGAATAGCTCCATGAATACGTCCGTAGAGTTCCTCTTTTAACGCAGTCATGCCCTCCTGATCTTCCATACCGGGCACCCCCACTTCCGACTCTCCAAAAGAGTCATACCAGCGTTGCAGGAGTTCACGCTTATCGTTAGACAGCTTACCCTGAAGATAACCATCCATTAACCGTTTGAATTCATTTTTATCCATGCGAAAATAAGAGCAGGGTAAATCCCGTGTTCTACCAGTAAGTAGCACTTAGGGCTCATCCGTCCCGATAAAATCGATTAATAAATAATTAACTTTAGGTTAATAAAATGTAAAGAACCAAACAAATAGCGGATAGATCTTCCGGAAAGTCCTTGGCAAGTGCTTTTCGTAATTGATGGAGGCCTTTGCTGATATTGTTTCTGACTGTTTTTTCGGCGAGGTTGAGTGAGTTTGCAATCTCGTCAACACTATAATCCTGAATACGAAGCTTAAAAATTTCGCGCATGGTATCCGGCATTTGATGCAATTCACGATTCAAGGCTGCTTGTAGATCGTGTTGCGTTAAAAGGTCCGGCATTTGACCATGTACTTCTACCATCCTTTGATAAAGATAGCTGAATGCACGATCCTGAATATCCATTTTCCTGAAATGAGCAATCAATTGATATTGCAATGCCGTTCGCAAATAGGTATCAATACTGGTATTTATTTGGATAGTTGCACGTTGTTGCCAGCAATAAACAAATACTTCCTGCACCATATCCTTAGCCAGCGCTACATCTTGTAATCTTCTGTAAGCAATAATATAGAGCTTTTTCCAATGTGCATTGAAAATAGAGGTATAATTTTCCTCTGAGATTTGAAGCTTTTTGTCCTCCTGAAACGGTGGGTTGACCATGGTATTAATGCCATATTGCACTCGGGCAACAAAACTAAAAAATAACTAGGCTTTGGCTGACGCAAAGCGTATTAAGTTTACATTAATTTATTTACTATTCCTTCAGTTATAGGCTCTAGTTATACGTTCCAAGCAAAGGCTGCACTACTTGTCTTGATGCTTGTGTCTTGATACCTACCTGCCTGCCGGCAGGCAGGTGTCTTTATAAAGGAATAAATTGCAATCCAACTTCTTCTTTGCTATCTTTGAATTTTGCAAATACCTTCTTATGGCAAAGAACATTAAAAGCACATCGCTCGATGAATTTTATCGGGAGGCTGCCAAGTTTACCGGCAGGGAAATACAAACGCTTTTACCTCGAGGCATTAATAAAGAAATAGGCCATTTTAATGTGTTTGATATCGCCGAAACAATTCAACAGGTAAAACAAAAACAAGTTATGCCCTATAATCGTCGGGCTTATTATAAAATCAGCTTTATTAAAGGTAAGAATCGGGCCGAATATGCAGATAAAGTAATTAACGTCGAGAAAAATGCTTTACTGTTCGCGACGCCCAAAGTACCTTATCACTGGATTCCATTGGATGAAAAGCAGGGAGGATCTTTTTGCGTATTTACAGACGAGTTCCTTATAAAAAACAAATCGGGTGTTGTGCTAGACGAATTGCCCATTTTTCAAGTGGGAGGTTATCCCGTTTTTGAAATAACGGACGAAGAGGCTGAAGAGATAGCTTATATATTCAAAAAAATACAAAAAGAAATTGCGTCTGATTACGCATATAAGTATGACTTAATCCGCAATTATGTATTGGAATTGATTCATTACGGACAGAAATTACAACCTGCTACTATCCTCCACGCTCATCAAAACGCTGCCACGCGTATTATTTCTTTGTTTATTGAATTATTGGAACGCCAATTTCCTATTGATTCGACCCATCAGCGTTTGATGTTGCGTACTGCGAAAGAATATGCAGAGAGGCTGGCCATTCATGTAAATCACTTAAATAAGGTGCTGAAAGAACATACAGGTAGAACAACAACCGACATTATAAGCAGTCGTATAGCACAAGAGGCAAAAATACTACTCAAACAAACAGACTGGAACATTTCAGAAATTGCGTACAGCTTAGGTTTTGAAGAGGTGGCGCATTTTTCCAACTTTTTTAAGAAGCAAACTTCCTTAGCGCCATTGACGTTCCGATCGTAATTATCTTATTTGATTTTTGCAAAGAGCCGATTGATGTTTGCAAACATCTCCTCACGTTTTGCTAGATCTTTGTGTTATCAAATAAAAAGAGATAAACAATGACAACAAAAAGTAAAATTGCCTTGGTAACCGGCGGCAGTCGCGGACTAGGCAAAAATATGGCCATTAATCTTGCTAAAAAAGGAATTGATGTGATTCTTACTTATAATAGCAATCAAAGCGAGGCAAACAATGTGGTAGCAGAAATTCAATCGCTTGGCCAAAAGGCAATCGCTTTTCAATTGGACACCAGTAACATCAAATCCTTTGACGATTTTTTGCTGCGTGTAAGCAATTATTTGACAGAACAGAATGGGAACAAGCATTTCGATTTTCTTATTAATAATGCCGGAACCGCACTTTATGCTCCCTTTGCAGAAACAACAGAAGAGCAATTTGATGAGGTGTTGAATATCCACTATAAAGGGGTCTTTTTCTTAACACAAAAGGCTTTACCATTTATTAACGATGGCGGCCGTATTATTAATATTTCATCCGGTTTGGCCCGGGTTTCTTTTCCCGGTTCTTCTGCTTACGGCTCTATGAAAGGAGCAATTGAAGTGCTTACGAGGTACTTGGCGAAAGAGCTGGGTCCTCGCCGTATTGCCGCCAATATTGTGGCACCGGGCGCCATCGAAACGGATTTCGGTGGCGGTCGTGTACGGGATAATAAAGAAATCAATGACCATGTTGCTAGTGTTACTGCCTTAGGACGAGTCGGTTTACCTGACGATATCGGCGGTGTAGTGGCCTTTTTATGTACTGAAGATGCTAAATGGATCAATGGTCAACGCATTGAGGTTTCAGGAGGAATGATGTTGTAAGATACCCAAAGAATAAATTGCTCCAATTTTTAAGTTCAGGGTGACAGGATTAAACTACGTTTATTCCTGCCACCCTTTTTTTGATTTTTCCCGAATGATAAAAACGTAAATTTATTATATTTAAGAAGTTAAAGAAGATATTCTGATGAAAAACGAGCTTTATTATATATCAACGGATAAATCACTCATAAATATGGAGATCGTTTTTAACTTTTTACATAACGATTCATATTGGGCACAGGGCCGGTCTCGGGAGACTGTCGAACGATCCGTGACAAACTCGCTCTGCTTCACGCTTTTGGACTCGACAGATAAGCAAGTTGGCTTTGCACGTGTCATAACAGATTATGCCGTCTTCGCCTGGCTATTGGATGTTTTCATTCTCGACAATTATCGAGGCCTCGGTTTAGGTAAAAAACTGATTACTACGATTATGGAACATCCGGATCTTCAGCAAATAAAACGATGGGCTTTGGGAACCAAGGATGCTCACGGTTTATATAAAAAGTACGGTTTTAAACCACTAGCCCATCCTGAAAACATGATGGAACGGCGTTTATATTAATTTGTAATTTTATCGACATATGAACCAACGACTACTTTTCGAAGGGCGTGCATTATGGATACATGATTTTGAGATCCAACAAATGGGCTACAACGAACGATTTACCATACGACATTTTTCATTTACTCCTCCGCTTGCCAAACATGAAGGACATATCATCCTAACTGACGCAGATATAATTTTAGATGGGAGTGAATACAAGCGCATTCCATTAAGCAATATTGAAGAACTGTATTACGGTTTTGATGAGCATTATACACCTGCATCAGTAAAGAATTTTGGCGCTTTTTGGAAGCCTATTCGGATCAGATATGGTTATGCCGGCATTCTTTATCTCATTATTAATTATCGGTATTTTTATACTGCCAATGAACATTTTCTATCTTTACTTAAGGGTCTATTAGTTTCTGAACAGGGTTAGCTTACCAGTTTGTCCTAACCTAACCAAAACGAGGCCATAAACTCGCCTTGGTTAAAATCAGCAACGCATTCTCTTTACAAAGCATCAATAAAAGCAAGATAGTCGAGGGCACTCTGTTCCACTCGTTGGGGGATGGCTCGATGTTCTGCTCCATAAAAGGCAAAGAAAGATCGGTAATCGGCCCGTACATATTCAAACGTTATCTCAAACGGGGCGACTAACTGTTCCAGTGTATATTTATACCTTCCGGCA
>Ga0079224_100013486_pt1 | contig 11376 bp, 10 predicted proteins | sample Stecom2015_FD_80414 | JGI IMG/M metagenome (GOLD analysis project Ga0079224, IMG submission 80414) | Agricultural soil microbial communities from Utah to study Nitrogen management - Steer compost 2015 | ecosystem: Environmental > Terrestrial > Soil > Agricultural land | place: USA: Utah...
TATCAACACCCTATCTACCGTGTCCGCTACTGCTTTAACGGATGAGAAATAAATAAAATCACGGATATGGGAATCCAAGAATAGGTCGAATAATTCTATTGTAAGGTCGCGGTTTATCTTAAAGTATTCCTCATCCTCCGATGTATTAGCAGTGTCATGTGCTTTACCGGCGAGGTGTACTATCGCCGTAGCGTCCTGTTCTACATGATTGCGCCAGTTTTCATTCCGTAGGGAGAGTTTCTTAATTTCGTACCTTCTCTCTTTTAAATATTTCTGCAAGTTTTGTCCGACAAAGCCGGAGGCACCTGTGATTATGATTTGCATAACGTTAAATATAATTCAAGCTGTCTCGACCAAACAATCTCGTTCGCAAAGTATTCTGCAACACGAACTTGACCCTGTTCACCAAATGTCCTCGCTAAGTTTCGATCATGATACAATTTTAGAATTGCTTCACTTAATTTCGTTTCATTTCTGGGTGACACACGTAATCCAGTGACCCCATCTTCGGTTGTATCCCGAAGGCCTGGTATATCCGCAACGATAGTAGGAAGCCCCATACTGGATGCTTCGATTGCAACATTTCCAAAACCCTCGCGGTACGAATATAATACCAAGGCATCCCCGAGCATATACACCGGTCTAACGTCAATTTGTTTACCCAAGTAATGAATTTTGGGATGTTTTTCAATCAAATCGTAATATTCTTGCGGGATAGGATCTTGTTTTTCGATTGGCCCAGCGATAATCAATCTCACATTTGCGTTGGAAGCTAAACAGAATTTAAAGGCTTCTAGTAATTCCATCATACCTTTATCTCGCGTCACTCTCCCCACAAATATCAATTTAAACGCGTCAAGCGAAACTTTATAATTGTCCGCTAGTTCCAGAGAGCTCTTGCGAATCTCTTCTGACGGTGAATAATGAGCGACGTTAATCCCATTGCTACTCCCTTTACTCAAAACCACACATTTCTCGTTAGACACAATCCCAATTTGTTCTGCATGTGTTTTTAAGCTTGGGCTAATAGCAATAACTTTATTTGCTAATGCGCAGGTTATCTTTTCCGTAAGCCTCACGACGCTTTTTTTTAATCCCGACAGCGTGTCTGAGCGGATACCACGCAGTGTAAAAATCAACGGAGTTTTCCAAAAAAATATATGGGCTAAGCTAAATAAAAACCCCGTCTTAGGATTGCCGGCATTAATGATATCTGGCTTTTCCCTTTTTACAAGTTTAATTACTCTTATGAGATCTCTCAAATCGCTAAAGGGGGATATCTCTCGGGCAAAAGGTATCTTTATTACTTTTACGGGTTCGCTGTCCTCTAACCTATCTATTTCAATACCAGGTCCGGAAACGACAATCACTTCATGCCCTTGACTCACGAGATATTTTCCTTGCCCCTTAATAAAGTTTGCACAGAAAGAATCAGATATCGCTATTAGAATTTTCATTTTAAATACTATCTCTTCTAGATATAAAATTCATAGGAGTTATTCAATCCCTCCATCTACTAACTTATCATGACCAAACATAATAAAAATTAATACCGTTTTTTCACTAGACAACTCCTTTGCGATTAGTTCTGCGTATATAAAGATTTAATAAGTAACCCAAGGGCAAAGCTAAAAACGTAGTTAACGAATACGGATTATTTTTAAATATATTTTTTTTCGCAAATAAACAACTGCTGACATAGTGTATGGCATTTTTGAATCTATCTTTAAAATCTATAGCTAACCTCATCCTTTCCAATCTATAAAACGCAAATGAATTGGGACATTTTTTAAATTGAGTAATTTTGTTCTTAGAAATTCCATCTTCTAAATACTCCACTACACAAAGAACAGTATTAACTAAACACAAGTCATATTTTTGGTCTATCAACCTATATAAATATCCTATTGCAGGAAATTTCTCTTTTGCTATCAATGGGTATTTCGGGAACTCTCGAATAACATCTGTTCGATAAACAAACTTTTTATCTCCTTTTATATTATACTTCGTCTCAAACTCTGCATACTTCGCAGTGGATAAGTTCATTGGAAACATAGTCCCTACAATGCTTCCATCTTCATATCTATCTAACCCCACTATACCGGCGATTTTTCTATTACTCCTAACCTCTTCCCATTTCGTTATGATACTTTCGATAGCATTATCTACCAAATAATCATCAGAATCCACACAAGTACACAGTTCTGTATTAATCATATCATGGGCTACATTAAGGGCTTGTGCTTTTCCAGCATTAATTTGATAAAAATATCGTATATTAATTTTTTTATCGGAGATCCATTGGGACACTAATTCTTTAGTATTATCAGTAGAACCGTCATCTATTATTAGCCATTCAAAGTTTGATTTCTTTTGTCGTAACAAGCTCTCATAGAGACGTCCTAGACAATAACCTCGATTATACGTTGGTGTATATACTGTCAACATTATTTTATTCATCGTCTAAAAACATTTTTCGCACTTTCAAACTGACTCGTACTTGAATAGCTATTCATTATTAAGTTTCTACAATTATCACTGATAAATTTGTATTTATCTTTGTTATTATATAATTCTGTTAAATATTCAATGTAATCATAGACCGAGTTATGGTTAGCTATATATCCGGTAAAATTATGATTAATATAGTCGAGCATTCCGCCTACGGGATTTCCGATCACGGGTTTTCCGTGAGCCATTGCCTCCATTACTACTCTAGGCAAGCCTTCGGTATCTGATGGATGAATTAAAACATCTATCTCTTGGAATAAGTCAATTACATTCGGTTTGTTCAGTACGATGTTGACATATTCTTCCAACTCCCATTCTTTTATTAACGTCCGTATCCTTTCATAATATTTTTGGGAATTTACTCCTTGATATATTACTCCTACGAGCTTCATTTTAAATCGTACATCTTTATTCTTCAAATGCTTTGCAATTTTTAATGCAATTTCTTGTCCTTTCGTCGGTAGAAATCCTCCACAATGCATTATCTGGAAACTTTCCTTTCCTTCCAAGACATCCCAGCTTCTTTTAGAAACTGGAATATTATCCATTGCATTTGGGATAACATAAATATCTTCCAGTTTTGCAAACCCTCCAGCGTATATGGCCTGCCGAGTTGATTGAGATACTCCTATGAAACAATCCACCATTTTTTTTAATAAAAGCCTTCCCTTAGGGGATATTGTTTGTGGTAAAAACCATCCTCTTGCAAAAAAGAATATTTTATATCCCGTACCTCTCCTTAGAATAGACAGGGTTTTTAAATTATTTACTACAACATAATCGGGATTGAATTTTTCACATATTTCCGCAAATCTCCTACGATATACGATAGATTTCGCAAAATATTTCACAATATTAGCAGCTCTCTTAGTCAGCTTTCCCTCAGACAAGATAATAGGTTCATTTCTTTTATCTAAAAACTCAATAGGTAGATTTCGTCTACCCACTTCCTCAACAAATGGATCGCAGCTACCCCAGAAATCTACTATAAGAACATCTATTCCATTATTCTTTAAGCGTGTAGCTAGTTCTATAGTACTTTTTCGAGCACCTCCAAAATTTTGTACTGCTTCTAAGAATATTATCCTTTTACTCATTGCACTTTATACTGTATTCCCTTATTTAGATTTTCAATAAAAAGGTTTTTATTTAAATCAATACGACGACTTTTTCTATACATTTCCATTTCACCTAACTGCAAAAGTACTTTAGAATCTTTCTTTCCTTTGTAAGTCATTAAGGGAGAAAAAACCTGGTCGTTATACTTTGTATTATTGACACTTATCTTACCAGTGACATTATTCATAGACATCTTTGAGTTATTCCTACTCATAATAAAACTTAATCCTAAATAAGAATAGTCATCTCTGTGATTTTCGATTTCTATGTCAATATTTTTTTTCGTATTACCAGCTAAATTTCCAATGGAAACTACTATACCATTCATTGTGTTATTATAGGTTTTAATATTATAAAGTTTAATTCCATCTAAAACATCTTCATTCGAATTAGGTTCGATATCTATACCACTTTGTGGATTGTGCCCATTAGTATTACTTATAAATGTACCATTGATTTCTACATTTCTTCCTGATATAATAGAAATTCCATTCCGTCTATTATTATCAAGCATTCCATCAATTATTTGAATATCTTTATTTGGAGGACGATTATTTACATTTCCTAAATAAATTCCATCTCCCCAACAGTTTGTTATATAAGGATTATGCACCAATATGTTTTGAGAATTATTAATCCATATGCCCATCCCCCATTGTCCTTTTGTACCCTTGTGTCCAACTCTATCACCCTTAATTTTAGGAAAATAGACTTTTACATTACTCACACCATCCATTAGGATGATTGAATATTGTGATTTCGATGATGGCTTTAATATTAAAACACTGTTTTGTTGGAAGAGTACTTTACTGTTATCCCTAAGCTTTAAGCCATTGTCATTGATTAATATGGGAAAATCTGGCAAAATAACGCTTTCATGCAAGTCAATTCCTTTTTGAATTAATGTAGTGTAATCTACATCACCCCTTGTTGAATATGATGCAGGAAGATAATCTGTCAAATTTTTGGCGTATCTAAAATATTCATTTTTGACTTTTAAAAATTGATTTGTGTTAAATTGATATGCAGACTTTGGTGGACTTTTATAGATAAACTTTTGAGAAAACACCGTGCCATATATTCCAAATATACTGTATATAAATATTATGAGTTTTAATTTTAAATATTTCATATAATTCTTATTTTTCTTTATTTATCGCCCTTTCATGTGATTGCCTCATACCTTCCTGATAAAGAATATGCCGAAATGAAAATGATTCTTTTTCAAACACTGATGAATACGGATACCATCTATTAAAAACAACAGTATTTGGATATAAATCGTCTGTTGATCGGAAATAATAGCTCATTTTATAAAAAAAGGGCGGAAGAATTGCAAGCAAAACAAAAAGAAATTTTACTTGACGATATCGTTTAAAAGTCAATATCGTAAAAATCACCTGACTTAGACCAACCATCATGAATGGAATAAAATAATTAATAAATCTTCCAAATCCCGAGTGAATCACGAAAATCATCGCTACGAATAAATAAGGCATATATAAAATCTCCAAGTCCTTAAAAGCCGTTGTACCCTTTGCTAATCGGATAATTAATAAAGGAAATAATATAAAACAAATAGTGTTGAATATAGAGCCATTTAAATTTAGACCGTACATTAGATATGTATCGAGTTTTCCTAGCGCTCGATCAGCGAAAGGTAAAAATGATAAACTTGCTCGTACAATTTGAAGTAAGTATGGAAACAACATTCCAACTAACAAAAATAAAAACAAATTCCTGACAGTTAAACGAAGTCTACTTAAAATTGGGAATATTAATAATATAAGTGCTGAATAGTGAAACGCTATCGCGATAATATTTAGAAAGTAATACTTTCTAATATTCTTTTGCTTAAGTTCTTCATACATCATTACAAATACACAAATTGCTAACGCTTCACGAAGAATTTCTGTATTAAAATATAAATAATTAAATGAATAATATATAAATAAACTCAAAAACCCGTAAGTAGTATATCTCCTTAAAAATCGAAACATCACATAATTAACAATTAACGCGTGTATTATTTGAAAAAACCAAAATTCTGAAATTAAACTCTTTGATAGTGTCATTAAAAACACAAATCCTGGTTCCCAGCCTTCTGTAAAAATGCTTCCTGAAAAATATTCTCCGAGGGTGAGTAAATTATTTTCATAGGCATTTTGATACGTTAATGAATCTCCCCCTACTTCCCAGCGAAATCCTGCTAATGCAACTAATAGAATAAAGTTAAAATTCCACCAAAAATCCTTTCCTATTCTATTCCCAAAGAAATCAAAGACAACTACTTGGATAGCTAATACAAACGCTAAAAACAGATAAATCATTTAAACAATGAAAAAATTTTATAATTGTTTGCAATATAGAGCAAATAATACACCAAAACTATAATTGATAACAACAATCTCACTGATAATGAAAGTTCGCTAACTAGAGGTATAAGTGAAAGTGTTATTGCAGGAAGCAAAGCTAATACAAAACGAGAAATACTAAATGAAATGTGATACAATTTATTAGAAGTATACCATGATATTACAACAAGACTTAGATTAGTTATAATCATAGCAACAATTACTCCCGGAAGTTGGAAAAGTTGAATAAACGCATATAGGGAAATTAAGTTCACTAGAACTGAAACAAAGAAATTATAGGACAGGTACTTCGTTTTTTCTGTTATTTTAGGACCAATATCAACAACCTCTTTTATAATATATAATGCAAAAAATAATGATAGTCCTCCTATATATTTATAAGCATCATGGAATTCAGGTGTTGTTATCAACTTTATCATTTCTAATGAAAATAATGAGATCATGCTAACTATTAAGAATGTCGCACCACATACCAGAGGAAATACCGCAGCAAAAATTTGCTTATTATTAGGCTTTTTAAACAATTCGTGCATATAAGGAGCCCAAGCCATAATAAATGCAGTATTTACTAACTGAATAACAGAAGCTAACTTAAGTGATACAGAATATATCCCGATTGCTTGGATTGAAAGAAAACTTAACATAAAAAATCTATTTGCCTGACCTAAACTTAAACTTCCAACTCTAGCAGGAAATTGTGGTAAGGAGTAAGAAAACAGGGATTTTATAAGCGGAATATCAATTTTAAAAATAAAGTTTTTAAAATTAAAGATTGTCACCAATAGTGTCGAACAAATTAAAGCCAACAGTTGGGCTAAAAACACTCCATCTAACCCAAACTCAAACCATATAACAAACAAATAAACAAATAAAAGACTAGTGATAACTTTCGTAATAATAACCACAAGAAATTTTATATTTTCCTTCTCATAACGAAGCAAAACCAGCCCAATCATACTGATATTATGAATAGGTATTTGCAATGAAACAATTTTTATAGGATTAGTGTATTGGGACGATGAAAAAAGTAGAATTGAAAAATATTCTGAAAACAAAAAAAATAGTAATCCGACTATGGATGACAAAGTGGCAACAAGGAAATAAACATTAGAAATTAACAGTCTTTTTTTTGAAGAATCAAACTCATAGTAATATCGTTGCAGAGCTGTTTCTAACTGTAAACCACCAAAAATCACTGCTATTGAAAGCACTGTCCCCACGAGATCGATAATACCGTATTCGGCTACACTAAAATACCTTGTATATATTGGAAGAATTATAAATCCTAACAATTTTTCAATTGAAGTAGCCAAGCCAAATGATAGAAAAGCCTTAACAAAATTACTCATGGCCCTTAATTTATATCAAACCTATTTAACCATGAAGAAAAGTCAAAATACTCCAAGAGTTTTGATGAAATATCCCTATAGTCTGATTTTACAAATTCTTCAATATCTGACCAATCATTTAAATCTATTACAAAAATATTCTGCGGATCATAAAACGGTTGTTTTATAATATTCTTATCGTTAGTAATTAATTTTTTTCGAAAAAAAACAGCTTCTAATGGGCGCAAGGTCTGCCCTGCTTGACCTTTTTGAAGATAATCGAGTATAACTTTGCTCTGAGATACTTTCATTAAATATTCAGAATATGGAATGGTTTTTATATGAAATGGGTTGGGATGCCCCTTATCTGGTACGATATGAAAGTTTGTGCTTATTTTTTTTTCCGTCAGTATTTCTTTTATAATATCTAAATATTTTTTCCGGCCCTTGTCAGCACCAACGAAAAGTACTTCATTGTTTGTGATTGTTCTAGGAAGCCGAATGCTATCAAAATAAAATGTTGTGTTGAATCTTAAATCATAGGTCTTGCAATCATCATTATCAAATGACCAGTACTCTAAATTAGGACGTTTAAGAATATGTGGGGGAAAGCATTTTGCAACTGGATTCCAATACCATATAATCACACGTACCGAAGGATAATTATCACATAGATACTTTATGAAATCATGTTGTTTTGAAGCAAATACTATAACAGTATTACAATTTTTCAATTCCGACTTCCATTCTCCATACCACATTATGGGGAAACAATTAAACATGAGTGATATTTTTCGAAGAACCTTCTTTTTATCTGGGATCTTCCTGAATGATGGATAACATTGAACGCCTTTACCTTCCATAAAGGGAATAAAATAATCTACAGAATCATATATAATTACAGTTTTATTAAGCATCATCTATCCACTTGTTCTAAATATTTACCGTATCCACTCTTACATAAATGTCGAGCAATCTCTAATAATTGCGTCTTATTTATATACCCCATTCTATATGCCACTTCTTCAATAGCACCAATTCTCAATCCTTGCCGTTCCTCAATGACTTGGACGAATTGCCCAGCTTGCATCAATGAATTGAAGGTACCGGTATCCAGCCACGCAGTTCCACGATCAAAAACACCCACTTTAAGTTTACCTCTACGCAAATATTCCTTATTGACATCCGTAATTTCAAGTTCACCTCGAGGCGACGGTTCAATATTCTTAGCGATGTCTACAACATCGTTATCGTAGAAATACAACCCAGGGACCGCATAATGAGACTTTGGCTTAGCTGGTTTTTCTTCAATAGAGACCACGTGGTTATTCTCATCGAACTCCACAACGCCGTATCGTTCTGGATCAGTGACGGGGTAAGCAAACACCACCCCTCCTTCAGGGTCAGCACAGGATTGAAGCAACTTAGACATTCCTGAACCATAAAAGATATTATCGCCTAAGATGAGTGCAACTTTATCGGATCCAATAAACTCTTCACCGATTATAAAGGCTTGTGCTAAACCGTCTGGGGATGGTTGTTCCTTATACTCGAAGCGACAACCGATACGAGAACCGTCACCCAGCAGCCTTTGAAAATGTGGAAGGTCGTGAGGTGTCGAAATAATAAGAATTTCACGTATACCTGCTAACATCAATGTAGACAATGGATAATATATCATCGGCTTATCATACACGGGCATAAGTTGCTTGGACACGGCTAGCGTGAGCGGGTGTAATCGAGTTCCAGATCCGCCAGCAAGAATAATTCCTTTCATAACATTAACTTTATTATCTACTAGTGCACATTAATTTATTCAACATTTCCTCTAAGCTTTGTTCCCAATGCGGTACAGCAATCCCAAAGACTTGTTTTATTTTTGATTTGTCTAGCAATGAATAATGCGGTCTTTTAGCAGCTGTTGGGTATGACGAACTTGGGATAGGATTAATTTTGCAATTTAATTTTAAAATTCTTCTGATTGCTACTGCAAAGTCATACCACGAAATCCGCCCCTCGTTACTGTAGTGGAAAACTCCACTTTGAAATCTGTCTGAACTCAATAAATTGAGACTTGCAGACGCTAGGTCCCGAGCATATGTGGGTGACCCTATTTGATCGTCAATTACATTTATCTCATCACGTTCATTCATCAAACGGATCATCGTTTTAACGAAGTTATTACCATAAGTCGAGTATACCCATGCCGTACGTATAATCGCGAATTCTGCACCACTCTGGAGCACAGCCTCTTCGCCACGTAGTTTTGTCGTACCATATATATTTATTGGACTTGTTATTGCATCTTCGGTTAACGGCGTCTCGCTTGTGCCCGGGAACACATAATCAGTGGAAATATGGATCAAGCGCGCCTTATTTTCAGCGCACCAACTGGCTAACACTCCTACCGCTTGATTGTTAATAAGGTCTGCTGTACGCTCTTCACTCTCTGCTCGGTCTACAGCCGTATATGCAGCAGCATTAATAATAGCACTGGGACGGATGGAATTTAGATAGCTTATAATCGATTCTAAATCATCCATTGGTAGGGTGCTTCGATCAGCGAACACAAATTCGCAATCCGAATAATTTACCGCCCGTTCTCTTATCTCACAGCCTAGTTGACCCGTCGAACCTGTCACCAATACTTTCATAAATTTTATTTAATAACCGAATGTACAGCCACTTCAAAACTCGGCAAAATACTGTCTTTTTCTGAAATAACGAGGTCCTCGTGAGCTAATCTCCAATCAATGCCCAAGCTTGAATCGTCAAATCGCGCTCCCCATTCTGCATCTTTATTATAAAAATTATCGCATTTGTAGAAGAAAGTCGCTACATCCGACAGTACCACAAACCCATGTAGAAAACCTCGAGGGACAAAGAGCTGCCGTTTATTTTCGTCAGACAACTCGACGGCAACATGCTGACCGAATGTTTTGGAGTCTTTCCGTGCGTCCACAGCAACATCTATTACACTCCCCTGTAGAACACGTACGAGTTTGGCTTGTGCAAACTCACCTGCTTGAGCATGTAATCCACGTAAAACGCCTCTACTTGAAAAAGACTGGTTGTCTTGAACAAAATGTGTCGAAGTGCCTGTCAGTTCATTGAAGAGCCTCTCATTAAAACTTTCGAAAAAGTAGCCTCTATGGTCACCAAATACGGTCGGTTCTAAAATAAAACAACCTTCGATATCCGTTTGAATTGCCTTCATATTATCCCTGATATTGCTTTTCGTAATAATGCTGATAATCACCCGAGGTGACATTATCGAGCCACTCCTGATTGGATAGATACCAATCAATTGTAATGGACAGCCCTTCTTCAAATGTCACTGAAGGCTCATATCCCAATTCTTGGTTGATTTTCGTCGCATCAATAGCGTAGCGAAGATCATGCCCCGGACGATCCTTCACAAAGGTAATGAGTTTTTCGGATGTGCCTGTTGGACGCCCAAGCTTCTCGTCCATTTGCTTGCATAATTCCTTGACGAGATCGATGTTTTGCCACTCATTGAATCCTCCGACATTGTATGCTTCTCCATCCCGTCCCTGGTGAAAGACAAGGTCTATTGCTTTTGCATGATCGATGACATATAGCCAATCCCGTGTATATTTGCCATCGCCATAGATGGGAAGCGGCTTGTTATTCAAAATGTTGTGTATACAAAGTGGAATTAGCTTCTCTGGAAAATGATTGGGTCCGTAGTTGTTCGAGCAATTCGTAATTACAACAGGTAGCCCATACGTATCATTATAAGCCCGAACAAAGTGATCGGACGAAGCCTTAGATGCCGAATACGGAGAATGCGGGTCGTACGGTGTCGTCTCCGTAAACAGACCCGTATCCCCTAGGGTGCCGTATACTTCATCGGTTGAAACATGGTGAAAACGTTTTCCCTCAAAACCATGCGCTGAGCCAGCAACACCACTCCATATTTCTTTTGCGGCATTTAATAAATTCACCGTTCCGATAACATTCGTCATCACAAAAGCGGTAGGATCTGTAATCGAGCGATCTACATGTGATTCTGCTGCTAA
>Ga0079224_100013487_pt1 | contig 11376 bp, 9 predicted proteins | sample Stecom2015_FD_80414 | JGI IMG/M metagenome (GOLD analysis project Ga0079224, IMG submission 80414) | Agricultural soil microbial communities from Utah to study Nitrogen management - Steer compost 2015 | ecosystem: Environmental > Terrestrial > Soil > Agricultural land | place: USA: Utah...
AAAAAATTAAAAAATAATACAGAACAGTAAATGAAGGTCTTTATAGACTATGAAACCCCAAATCTATGATGTTAAAAAGCATGTATAATAAAGGCAAAATAAAGTGATGTACCTTCACCAACTCGCTGAGCGACTGCATAGCCAATTGCTGATACTTAGCAACTGATGCTGTAGAAATATTGAGAACACTTGCAATTTCAGGATTTTTTAGTCCTTGCTGTCTTAAGGCAAAAACACGCTGTTGCTGAGGTGGCAATTTACTCAACGCTTTATCGAGCGCTTCGTATGGGTCGTTCGGGCTCTCAGATTCAGATAAAATCTCGCTTTCCAACGCGTTTAAGTATTGTTTGTGTTTCTCTTGTGTCTGCGTAAGTTGTCTTATTTTGTTAAGGGTATGATTTCTGGCAATAATAAATAAATAAGATGTAAAGTTGGTTATCTCTGGAAGTTTAGCTCTGTGAAGCCATATTTTCAAAAAAACATCCTGGACGACTTCTAAGGTGCTTTCTCGATCATTTAATAGGGAGTGTACAAAGGCACCCAGTTCATGATGATACACGGAGAACAGATACTTAAAAGCTTGTTCATCACTTTTTGCAATCCTTTGCAATAAAACACGCTCATTCTGCAGTTTTGGTAACAACATGAATTAGGTTTATCGTTAGCTTAATCTATAGAGCTAAATTATGGCTTTTTCAATCAAAATCTAAATATTAGACAATAAAAAATTACAAAAGCAAAAAGCTTTGCGTCTAAAATTTGCTAAAATCCTGAATTTAAATGTTAAGAACCTTTAATAAAATACGATTAAAATGCAGCTAATTTGTAAACGTATACATTACATTTATTTTTTTAGTTATGATAAAATTGCCACGTCTTATTTACGGTACAAGCAGTTTAGGCAACCTATATGAAGCATTAGATATTGAAACTAAGCATGAAATTGTCAAGGCATGTGTGCAAAACGCTAAAGAAATCCCCGTATTTGACTGTGCGGGAAAGTATGGAGCCGGCTTAGCTTTGGAAACACTTGGAACGAGTTTAAAAAAGCTTGGCTTAACGAATGAAAAAGTACTGATTAGCAATAAACTTGGATGGTATCGTATTCCTTTAGCTAAAGGTGAGCAACCAAGTTTTGAGAAAGACGTGTGGAAAGATATTCGGCACGATGCCGTACAAAGGATAAGCTACCAGGGTATATTGGAGTGCTTTTATCAGGGTAACGAGCTGCTTAACGGTTTTATACCTCAGATGGTTTCTGTGCATGATCCTGACGAATATTTGGCAGCAGCGGACGGGATCAAAGAAGAAGAGCAGCGTTTTAAGAAAATATTACATGCATACGAGGCACTTAATGAGTTGAAAGCAAAAGGCGAAGTTCATTCGGTAGGCATTGGTGCAAAAAACTGGAGGATTATCCAACGAATCAGTCCTTTAATCAAACTGGACTGGGTGATGATTGCAAATAGCTTAACCGTGCATCATCATCCGAAAGAGTTAGTGGATTTTATTATTGAGTTATCAAACAAAGGAGTTACCGTTATTAACTCGGCTGTATTCAACGGCGGCTTTTTAGTGGGAAGTAATTATTATAATTACTGTTACGTGAACAGGGAGTCAGAAGGAGGACAGAAACTGCATCAATGGCGTACGCTTTTTTTCGAAATCTGTAAAAGACACCAACTTCAACCTGCCGTTGTTTGTGTTCAGTTTGGCCTGCAGCTACCTGGCATTAACAGCATTGCGCTAAACACTTCCAAACCCCACCATGTTGAACGAAATAGAGCAATGATTGATCAACGCGTAGATATGTGTGTTTGGAACGAATTAAAGGATGCGGGCCTGATTGCCTATTCAATTTAATATAGAGGTATCTTCTATCTTGAAAGCAATAGAAGACACCTGCTGACTTATTTTACTTCGAAGGAAAAAGTTGATCCAACCCAAGCTGCATCAAAATCTTTACCGTTGTGATTTCCGGTTATTTTTTCAAAATTCTGCGCTTCAGCCACGTAGCGACCTGGCCACAAAGGGAGAAAACTTAACATACCATTTTCGTCTGTCATCACTTCCTTCGACCATCCTTCCGGAGAGGCCACGTTTACAGGCTTGTTAGCAAGGGGTTTCCCATTCAAGTAAGCAAATAATTTAACCGGTTTGTTTTTGGCAAAAATTTCATGATTATCAGCATATAGCTTTAATCCATTTTCATTTAAACCAGCGTCTACTTTACTGGATTTGCCAATACTTACATAGGCAGAAGAAACGAAGTGATATTTGGTTGTACCCCCCAGTTCTGCCGCCTCGTGACTTACCATTAACGTATATACGCCCTCGTTTTCAGGGGTAAAGCTGCTACTGTAATACGCTTGCCCCGGAATCGTTTTTAACTGGCTCTTTTTTCCATCAGGAGCGACAAGCCAAAGCGTAAAATCCTTTACATCCGAGTACCATTTTTCGGGAGCATCCCGTTCATTGAGGGCAAATTCCCCGTAAAAAACCTTCACGTCATGGGCCGTTCCCAATTTGCCATAGGTCGCAGTTTCAATCCATAAAGCATGCGCTTGCACTTGTATATAAGTGAAGAAGCATAAACATACTAATAAGGTAGCTTTTAAAATTCTCATGAATCTAATTCGTTTAATGTAGTGAACATAGCCTTGCTTAAGTGAGGCTAAGGTTTCAACAAATATACATCTATTTAGATTTAGTACAAATAAAAGACATAAAAACATTTTTTAGAAAAACGTATGAACCAGAATCCAAAGGCAGCTTTACTTCGGTAGAATCTCTATCATAATAAGTTGGAGGTCTTTTTTTCGAAGAAAACCATTATATCGGAACAGTAATTCATTTTTTTCATTCAGTATGCAAATGGTTGGAAAGGAAATCTTTCCTGCTTCATCAGCACCGAGATAACTCGCCAGCGAATGTAAGCCTGTCGAGGCTCCATTTGGATTATAGTGAAAGGTCTTCTTATTGAATTTTATAGGCTCTTTCTGTTCCGCATTCAATTGAAGGAAATAATACCCTTGTTTAATACCGATTGGCCAATCATCCCCGAGATAGTGCTCCATCGCTCTGCAGTACCTACACCAATCCGTACCAATTAATATAAGGACCAATCTTTTTTGCTTTTGTTGTAGATAGGGCAATCGATCAAAAGACACCGTATCTAAGGGTACTGCAAATAATGCGGTTACCCTTAGCACGATGGTACAAACCAGCAAACATAAAACTGTTCCTTTTTTCATTCTTTAGCTATCAGAGATCAACCGTCGCCCTTCAGTTGCACTGAACCTTCTTCTCTGCTAACGTGAGTTGGGCGACTCATTCACGATTTCCATACTCAACCATTTAACTATTCAACGACTTCGTTAAATACGGATTCTGACACCAAGAAATCCTCTAATCCCTTGGTTTGGTCCATACGCGTAACCATCAGGATCAAACTGTAAACCATATGGATTATCTGAAGTTGGCACAATCCGGCCATCACTGCCGTAAACCACCCCTCTATTAAATGGATCAAAAGATCGCGCAATCGGTGATTTTATACCTGCCCCCTCCCCTTCGGCTATGGCAGGCACACTTTTCGAAATCGTCCAATCTAATAAATTTTTAATTCCTCCGTATATTTCCCATTTGTCGCCTCCATGCCAAGTAAACTGAATATTCTGAATGCTCCATACCGGAGAATACTCCGGTCTAGGATCTAATTCACTCAGCAAAGCTAGGCGCATCGGGCCGTATATATTTCCCGTATAGTCTATTCCCAGATTCAGCGTCTTAATATGGTAAGACAAAGCCCAGGTAGCCGTCCAATTTTCGGTCAAGATGGGACGGAATTTCTCCATTGCCCCAGCCTCATTTCTTTCTTTATTGAAAACATTCATCCAAGTACCACCGGCGGTTAATTTCAGACCATTATACATCGCTAAATCTGCATTTAGACTAATACCTCGTGTAACACCATGGCCATCCAGGTTTCTGTAGATGATCTTTCTCGGATCCAAGTCATAATTCGGTAAGATCCGATTGTTGAAGTAGGTATACCATGCGGATGATTCAAAACTCAATAGATTTCCATCCCCAAGTTGTAATTTCTTAATATAATTCAAATTCACATTAACACTCCGCTCGGGCTTTAAATCCCCTTCAATTTCTACATCGCGAGCGCCCGTTAAGGCGGCATGATCTTCTGTAAAGAGATTAACAACCCGGAAGCCTGTTCCGGCATTTAATCGAAGGATATCATTGTCCGTTATACTCCACTTATAAGCCATTCGCGGCGTAAAAATATCCCCATGATCCGAGTTATAATCATAGCGCATGCCGAGTAATAAACTGTGTTTATCGGCCAATTTTATTTCGTCCTGCAGAAAGACACCTGGCATAGTCATTTTACTGGCGTCATTAATGATTTCGCCGTCGTCTCCAACTAGTTCAGTCGCCGCAGTATTGTCATTGTAGTAGGTATATCGCAAGGCGGCACCTATTAATAAATCATGTTTACCCAGTCGCTTATCCCAAGTCAGTTGTCCAAAAGCAATGCGCTGTTTAGCCAAATACCATTCATCACCGTAAACTGAGTTCTGATCATGGTTATTATAAGAAAACATAAAAAACATTTTTTCCTTTACGGGTAATTGATAGTTCCCCAAAACTTCCCATCTTTTAGTATAGATACTCTCGCCATACACTTTGTCACTTCCTCTAAACGATTTATTCCAAGTTGTTTGCCCTCCCCAACGATCTTCATATAAATATCTTCCTGCCAGCGAGAGCAAGCGATTCTCCTTTCGGTTAAAATTCCATTTCTGAAAAACGGATATTCGATTCTGCAGCGTCATATCCGTGAAACCATCGTGGTTATGGTCTACTTTATCGGTAAAGTTAAAATAGTTTACTCCGGTCAATACATTCGCCTTCTTACCTATAGATTGGTTAAGACCAAGATCTGCATTGTATTCCCGCCAGCTTGTTCCGAAGATATCCGCAGATAATCTTGAAGCCTGTTGAGGCTTTTTGGTAATGATATTAATCAGCCCTCCAACCGCCTCCGAACCGTACAAGGAAGAAGCCGGACCCTTTACTACTTCCACCCGCTCTATAAGAGAGGAAGGTATCCCCGACAAACCATAAACGGTTGATAAACCACTTACAATAGGCATACCATCGATCAGAACCATAGTATAAGGACCTTCTAATCCGTTAATATGAATATCACCTGTATTGCACACATTGCAATTTATTTGTGGACGGACACCGTTTACCATTTGCAACGCATCGAATACCGTTGCCGTTGGATTTTTTTTAAAAAAGTTATGATTATATACTTCTACAGGAACGGGAGTTTCCAATCTATTCACTTCTTTCATCGTACCGGTAATCACCACTTCTTCCAATCCACCTTCTTCTTCCTCCATATTGAAATCCAACCTAATATCCTGTTGACCCGCAACCTGAACAACTTTCAACTGGCTCACAAAGCCTAAACGGCTAACCAAAAGCCGATATGTTCCATCAGGTAACCCCTCAAAAATATATTGGCCGGTACTGTCACTTACAGTCCCCCTTTTTGTATTCTCTATTTTAATTGTAGCACCCTCTAATGGTGCGCCAAGATGGAAAATACGACCTTCTATTGCAGTATCCGTTTGCGCTATAATAACTGTTCTCGTCAAGAGAAGAAAGAGAAAAAGGGTTATGTGCTTCATATATACCTATTGTTTGTAATTTGAATCACAAAACTATAAAAGTTAGGTTAATCTAACAAATAAAATAAAAATATTTACAGTAGAAGTAAGGCCTGCCTTTATTTACAGGTCACCTCAATTTAACTTGCCTTTTTTCTAATTCTTACTATTGTGCCTTTTAGATACTTTTGACGGGTTTTATGACTATTAGTGTCAAGATAGAAGATAACAACAATGTACCTGCCATCAGAATATAAGAAGCCCCAAAACCATGTGTAACTCCATTTAGATATCCAACAATGTAAGCGCCAACAAAAGAACCTAAGGCTCCCATGCTATTGATCAGACCAAGCGCCCCCCCTGATACATTTCTGGGTAAAATTTCGGTGATTACCGCAAAAAAAGGTCCGTAAGGAGCATACATAGATCCACCCGCAATTACCAGCAAAGAAAACGAAACCCAAAAGTTAGTGGTGCCTATGAGGAAAGAACCATAAAAAGCTAAAGCGCTGATTAATAGGAAGGGCCAAACGTAGAGTCTTCGATTCATGCTTTTATCAGAAGCATAGGAGGCTGCAAGCATGGCCACAATCGCTAACAGATATGGCACGGACGATAACCATCCCGTTGTCACAATATCCATGTCCGGAGCTGCTTTAATAATAGAAGGCAACCACATGACAAAGCCGTATAGACCCATACTCCAAAGGAAATATTTAAGGCATAGTAAGATAACGGTCTTTGATCTAATTGCTTCTAAATAGTTTTTTACCGGCTTTATAGCTCGCTGTTCCTCTTGCAAACGACTCTCAATACTCTTTTTCTCTTCAGTATTTAGCCAGTTTGCCTCGTTTGGCTTTTCGTCAATCATTTTCCACCAAACAAAAGCCCAAACTATGGCGGGTGCGCCTTGTAGAATAAACATCCACCGCCAACCCAAGGCATGGATAAGGTAACCTGAAAGTACCGACATCCAAAGAACTGTTGCCGGATTTCCGAGTATCAAGAAGGTATTTGCCCTTGAACGTTCTTCTTTTGTAAACCATTGGCTTAGTAAAATAAGCATAGCGGGCATTACCGCACTTTCTACCACACCTAACATAAATCTTATAACAATGAGTAAGTTTACATTGTTAACCATGCCTGTGGCTGTTGCCAGAATACCCCATAGGATAAGCGACCAAAAAATTAATTTCTTTGCACTTTTATGTGCTGCATAATGTGCCCCCGGTATCTGAAAGAAAAAATAACCGAGAAAGAAAAGTGACCCTAACAAGGATGATATACTAGGTGTAATTTTCAGGTCCTCTGCCATACCACCGGCGGCTGCAAAGCCAAAGTTAGCACGATCGAGATAAGCTAAACTGTAGGTGATAAAGACAATCGGAATAATTCGATACCAGCGAGAGGGAGCCAATGTGTTAATCATTAGAGTAGGATTTATAATTGAATACTATAGAAACGGGAATTCGCCCGATTGTGTATATACGTTCTAACAGAGGCCATTATATTCGCACAGCCTGTCTGGCCAGTAAACGCCAGTGCCCCTCATGCAAATGCCAGACCTGGAGTACTTTCAGATTAACTGTTCCGGGCGACTTACCCGCGTCATGCGTACGGGCAAAGAAATGGTGCCTTACAATCGCTGTTTTATCTTCTATGTCAATTTTTTCCTCCGTTAAATCAATCTGCAAGAATTTGAATTTTCCATTCACCATAGAAGCGATACAAGTTTCTCTGTCCTCAATTAAACCACTCGAATGTCCATAAGTTAGCAGTGGCGATGTTAATGCCTCAAACTTCGATTGATCGGGATGAAGCATGGTTTGACGAAAATCCTCTACGGCCTCCTTAACGGCTAACTGATTAGATTGCCTAGCCTTATTTGAACAACTCATCAAAACCATAGCCGATATTATCAGATATCTATACATTTTTTTTCCTTTAACTTGTCCGAAAGCAGTTTAGTAAAAATCCCGATTTTTTAAATAGGCATCCAATTCTTCTCTAGACATTGGCAGTTCGTCACCTGATAAGTTTTTCAGCCAATTGATAAAGTCGTTTTTAATTTCGTCTGTCCACTTACTATCGATCTGTCCGGAGAGGTATTTTTTCTCTCTTAATCGTTGGGCGCCGAAAGCGTCTCTTAGCATGGTAAATTCAGAACTGATTACTAAATCCTCTACAAGATGCGAAGGAATAAATATAGTTCCATATTTATTCGCCAAAACGGCATCTCCCGGAAGTACCGTTGCTCTGCCGATCCGAATGGGTGCGTTGATAGTTGTTAAGGTCATTTCCATGATATACGAGGGATCTTGTCCTTTTGCCCATACGTTGAAACCTTTTATTTGACTTAACCCGTCCATATCTCGTACGGCACCCCAGAATATAACACCATTTTTTGAATTGGTATAAATGGTATTTCCAAGCATATCCCCAATCAATGTTCCATCGATAATTTTACCATAACTATCGGCAACGTACACATCACCCGGTACGAGTACATCAATGGGCCAAGTATTTGTACCTCCTTGAGTAGATCGTTTTTCTTTCAATCCCTGCTGCTTAATCTGTTCGACAAGGTCGGGTCTGGCAGGCATATATTGTGCGGTAACAGCCCTTCCGACCATTACCTGATCAGGGTACATAATCAGCTCCCAATTGGCTTCAAACTGGTTATTATATTTCTGGCTTCTTAAATATCCCCAAGCTTGCTCCATGGATATTTTTTTTAATCTTTCTAAAAGATTATCAGGAATCTTTGGACGTCCATCGGGATACCGCTCGCCCTTCCACTGTGAAGTTAACGCGGTGATATATTCAGGAGACGATCCAACTTGTTGAGCGAATACCGTTGAAACAAAAAAAACAAATGCTAGATAGCTTAAGATAATTTTTTTCATAAAAAGGATTTGTTTGTTTAAATTATTGTATTTAATAGTAAAACGATGTGAGCCTTTTTGCGAGTAGCCGTTAAAGAATTATAAACCCGGCACTAAAGCATCTATAGAAAACCATTTTCATAGCGCCTTTTATTTTTTATAACATTAGGACATTGTGGTTAAAAATCCCAGTGTATCGGCTAACGAAGGCCTGGACATACATGGAGGAATAAGTTAGGAGTGTGTACATTTCCCGTCATTCCATATATTAATAGATTATTATTTCATCATCTTCTATTTTATATTGAAATGGTTTAATCAACTGCATTGCATTTAACAACTGGGTAATATTTTCTCCGGCAATGTTCGCTGTATAACGATAACTCTTTACTTTTTGAGCACTGACCTGGATATTCACATTATACCATCTTTCCAATTTTGGAATTAACTCCTCCATCGTTTCATTTTTAAAGATCAGCTTGTTATCAATCCAAGAAGTTTCCTGAATATACTCCTTATCCTCCACGTGTACTTTTGATAAATTTCCTATTGTCACAATTACGGAATTCGGTTGCTTATCCCTTGCCCCCATTGCCTGCTTAGAATTTATTACAGCTATTTTCTCTGACGGTTTTAACACTATTCGTTCTTTCGGCCTCTTATTGACAGATAACTCTATCGCACCTTTAATCAATGTAGCTTCCGTTTTCTGTTCATTTGGATAAGCCTTTACGTTAAACGCCGTGCCTAATACCCGGATAGATATTTCTTCGGTTCTGATTATAAACGGTTTATTTCTATCTTTAGCCACGTCGAAGTACGCTTCTCCTTCCAAACTTACCAAACGACGCCTCGCATCCTTAAAATCATTATAAGATAAACGACTATCTGCATTTAACCATACTTTAGTACCATCAGGCAAAATCCACTGCTTACGTATGCCCTTTTCCGCCACAATTTCGATTCGATTACCCAAGGCATCTTGGTCAGAATATCGACGCCAAAAAAAACCTATCAACAAGACACTTATTACAGAAGCCGCGGCACTATAAAAAAACCATTTTCTCCTAAGTGACCATCGTTTTTCCAGCTTGGTATTAAATGAATTTTCATCATCTTTTTCCGCAACAAAATCGAATTTGTGCTGGTGCTTTGCCTTATGCCTTTGATAAAATGCTTGCGGATCGCTATTTTGAACGGTATCTTGCGACCATAACTCTTTTACAAATTCGTCATAGTATATTGCTTCAGGACTCTCACTTAACAACTTCGTTAGCTCTTCCTGCTCTAATTCGTTAATCTCGCCCGCCATCTTACGGGTCAATAGCACAATGATTCTATTGTCATTCATAAAATTCGGGAGCATCTTTACGCATACCAATTGACGCTCTCAATTATAAAGACAATGGTTTCGTTAAAACTCCCTAAAGCGTATTTATTTTTTTCTTAATGTAAAGACATTGTATAGTATAGTTGTTGAGTGGTATTGTATAACCACCCAACGATTCTACTATTCAACAACAAACAAATTAACTAACTCCAAGTGCGGTCATGGGACCTTCGGTCATCCCATTGTGGCGTTGGTTCAAAATAAGATTTATCCTTTTCGATTAAATGCTCTTTTACTACCTCGTCGTTTAACTCAATCCCGAGTCCAGGTGCATTTAAAGGCACATTAGCGTAACCTTTTTCAATTAATTTTCTTCCATCCGTTGTCTTTACCAAATCCTCCCACCAAGGCACATCAACCGAGTGATGCTCGAGCGACAAAAAGTTTTCTGTAGCGGCGGCACAATGTACGTTAGCCATGAAAGAAATAGGCGTACCCGCCTGGTGCATGGCCATACCTATTCCGAATTCCTGCGCGTAATCACCTATCCTTTTTGTCTCTAAAAGACCTCCCGAAGAGGCTAAATCCGGGTGTATTAAGTCTACGGCTCGATTGTGGATTAGGTTTTTAAAATTACTTAGCAAATAGATATCCTCCCCTGTTATGGTCGGGGTCTCTATTGCCTCCGTGATTGACTTCCATTGTTCGGTATATTGCCATGGCACCACGTCTTCCAACCAAGCCAATCGGTATTTCTCCAACGCCCTGCCTAAACGAATACCATTATTTAAATCGAAATGGCCATAATGGTCCGTCGATATGGGAATATCATAACCAACCATACCGCGCACGTTTTCTACAATCCTTGCAAGTTCTTCCAGGCCTTTATCTGTTATCTGAATCTGAGTAAAGGGATGCATGCGATTAGCATACGCCATGTAATTATTATCTCCCCATTGGGCTAATCGTCCTTGGTTATTTTCCCAGAATTTACTGTTTACTACGGTGCCGGGTTTGCCCCTAAGTTCTCCTATGGATACATCCATCTTTAGCCAGGTATAACCCTGTTCCTGAATCCTATACTGGATGAGTTTCTTCTGTTCTTCCACTGAGCTGGCTTCCGGTGTATCAGCATACAACCGCACTTTATCTCGGTATAAACCACCCAACAACTGCCAGGCTGGAACATTATAGGCCTTCCCACAAATATCCCATAGGGCCATTTCTACGGCACAAACGCCTCCTGCTTGTCGCGAATCTCCTCCAAACTGCTTGATCATTCTGAATATCTTTTCTACATTGCATGGGTTTTCGCCTATTATCCTGCTTTTTAAAAATAAAGCATAGCGCTCATCTGCACCGTCACGCACTTCGCCCAAACCATAGATGCCTTGGTTGGTATCAATACGAATGATGGCTGTACGTCCCATTACACGGGTTACGCAGTAACGCATGTCAGTTA
>Ga0079224_100013490_pt1 | contig 11375 bp, 14 predicted proteins | sample Stecom2015_FD_80414 | JGI IMG/M metagenome (GOLD analysis project Ga0079224, IMG submission 80414) | Agricultural soil microbial communities from Utah to study Nitrogen management - Steer compost 2015 | ecosystem: Environmental > Terrestrial > Soil > Agricultural land | place: USA: Utah...
CCGCTCCTACCGGAAGAGTCGCGGCTGGACAGCCGCTCCTACGGGAAGAGTCGCGGCTGGACAGCCGCTCCTACCGGAAGAGTCGCGGCTGGACAGCCGCTCTTACCGGAAGAGTCGCGGCTGGACAGCCGCTCCTACCGGAAGGGTCGCGGCTGACAGCCGCTCCTACCCGGGGTGGGAGCGGCTGTCCAGCCGCGATCCTCACCCCGCGTCCGGCTGATTCTCCGGCGCCGCCCGGCGAAAGGCCTCCAGCGCCGCGAGCCGGTCCGCGAGCTTGACGAGCGTCGGGTACGGCGCGAGATCGCAATCGAAACGCCGCGCGTTGTACATCTGCGGGACCAGGCAGACGTCCGCGAGCGAGAGCGCGTCGCCGACGCAGTACTCTCCGCCGCTCCAGTCGCGCGCGTGCGCCTCGAGCGCCGTGAACGATTCGGCCACCCAGTGCCGATACCACGCGAGCACGGCGTTCTCGTCGAGCCCGATCTCGCCGCGCAGATACCGGAGCACGCGGAGGTTGTTCAGCGGATGCGTGTCGCAGGCGATGATCTGCGCGAACGCGAGCACGCGCGCGCGAAGCGGCTGCTCGGCCGGCACGAGCCGCGGCTCGGGCACGCGCGCGTCGAGGTAGTCGATGATTGCGAGCGACTGCGTGACGACCGTGCCGTCGTCGTCGAGCACCGGCACGAGCCCCTGCGGATTGACGGCCCGGAACTCCGCCGAGCGATGCTCCGCGCGCTCCGGCGCGAAGCTGAGCGGCATCGGCTCGTACGCGATGCCCTTCAGGTTCAACGCGATCCGCACGCGAAATGCGGCCGAGCTCCGGAAGTGGGTGTAAAGCCGCATCGGTCGCTCCTCCGTCGCCGGGCTCACGCCGGGGCCGCTCCGAGCACCGCGCGCGCCTCCGCGAGCCGCTCCGGCGTGCCGACGTCGAGCCAGAGCCCTTCGTAGCGAACCCCGCGCAGCGCGCCGCGCGCGATCGCTGCATCGAGCACCGGCTTCAACGGGCGGCGCCCCGGCTCGAGAGCTGCGAAGAGCGCCGGGTCGAGCGTCGCGATGCCGCCGTACGTCAGGAGCGGCGGCTCGGCGACGACCCGGCCGTCCGCGGCGAGCCCGAAATCTCCTTGTGGGTTGTGCGGTGGATTCGGCACGAGGAGCAGCGCGCCGTCGCGCTGCTCGCGCCGCCACGCCGCGAAGTCGAGATCCGTCACGACGTCGGCGTTCACGAGCAGGAACGGCGCGTCGCCGAGCAGCGGCAGCGCCTGCACGATGCCGCCGGCGGTCTCGAGCGGCGGCTCGCCTTCGTCGCTGTAGCGGATCCGCAGCCCGAAGCGGTCGCCGCTTCCGAGCGCTGCGCGGATCTGCTCGCCGCGGTAGGACAGATTGATCACGACCTCGTCGAAGCCCGCCGCCGCCAGCCGCTCGAGGTGCCGCTCGATCAGCGTGCGGCCGCCGACGTCGAGCAGCGGCTTCGGCCGCTCCGCCGTCAGCGCGCCCATCCGCTCGCCGCGTCCGGCGGCGAGAATCATCGCGCGCATCGGCTCACTCGGGCGCAATCGTCGAAGCGCGAAGGGTGCAGCGGCAACTGATGCAAGCCGTTGAAGCAGATCGTCGATCGTGCCATTGTAGCCGCCTTTGAGCTCGACACGCCGAGTGGTGCTCGCCCCCCGTTTCTCCTCGTTGGTCGCCCTCGCGCTCTGCGTGTGCTCGATCGATCGCGCCTTCGCGCAAGGCGCCTGCCTCGCGCCGTACGATCCGGCGTCGGTGCCGGTGCCGGCGTTGCCCGGCTCGCCGGGCGAGCCCGACCGCCTCGTGATCGACGCCGGACGCTTCCGCTTCGATAGCGACGCGACCAGCGAGTATGCCGATCAGGTCGAGATCCGCTTTCGCGACAACGTGATCTCGGCGGAGCGCGCGACGTACGACGCCGAGGACAATCGCGTCTCCGTGCTCGGCGGCGTCACGCTCCGCAACCCGGACGTCACGGTATTCGGCGAGGACGCCGTGTTCGAGGCGGACACGGAGCGCACGACGTTCGCCGCGGCGGGCTTCGATCTGCCCCGCCGCCCCGCGCGCGGCTCCGCGGAGCAGATCGTGATCGACCGGCGCGACCAGAGCCTGTCGCTCTCCTCGGTGCTGTTCACGACCTGCCCGCCCGACAACGTCGCCTGGCAGCTCTTGGCCGACGACGTGCGGCTCGACGTCGACGAGGGCTTCGGCACCGCGCGGCGGGTGCGGCTCGAGTTCAAGGGGTTCCCGATCCTCTACGCGCCCTTCTTCACGTTCCCGATCGACGATCGGCGGAAGAGCGGCTTTTTGACGCCCGAGTTCAGCGAGCGCGAGCGCACCGGCCTCGATATCTCGGCGCCGTACTACCTGAACCTCCGGCCGAACCTCGACATGACGCTCACCCCGCGCTTCATGACCAAGCGCGGCGTGCAGCTCGCGTCGGAGCTGCGCTATCTCGCACCGCGGAGCGAAGGCCAGCTCGAGTTCGAGTACCTGCCGGACGACGACGAGACGGGAACGACGCGCCGGTACATCAACCTGCAGCACGAGACGACGCTCGGCCGGGCGTGGCTGATCCAGGCGGGCATCGAAGAGGTGTCGGACGCGGCCTACTTCGACGATCTCGGGACGAGCTTGAGCGTAACGAGCCAGACGCACCTCGACCGGCATGTGGACCTCGCGTTCTTCGCGCCGTACTGGTCGCTGCGGACGAGATTCCAGAACTACCAAACGATCGATCCGCTGATCGCCGAGATCGACGAGCCGTACGAGCGCGTTCCGCAAATCGTTTTCTCGGGGCGGTGGTTCGGCCGCGTCCTGAGCTTCGACTCCGGCACCGAGCTCGTGAACTTCGACCGCGACGTCGGCACGACCGGCTGGCGGCTCGATTCGACGCAAGAGGTCGCGCTGAACTTCGCGCGTCGTGGGATGTATCTCACGCCCGCGGTCGCGTGGCGCCAGACGAACTACTGGCTCGACGACCCCGCGCCCGGCACGGACGACACGCTCGACCGCGGCCTGCCGATCGCGAGCGTCGACGGCGGCCTGCGCTTCGAGCGCACGGCCGGCCAGGCGGACTCGTGGATCCAGACGCTCGAGCCGCGGATCCTCTACGTGAACGTGCCGTTCGAGGATCAGTCGGCACTGCCGGTCTTCGACACGATCGTCCCGGACTTCAACCTCGTCCAGCTCTTTCGGAAGTACCAATACGTCGGGCCGGACCGGATCGCCGACACGGATCAGCTCTCCTTCGGCGTGACGACGCGTCTGATCAGCGCGCGCGACGGCCAGGAGCGGCTGACCGCAACTCTCGGCCAGACGCGCTATCTAAGCGCCCAGAGCGTCGTGCTTCCGGATCAGGAGCCGACCGACCGGACCGCGTCGGACTACGTCGCGGAGTTCGGCGTGAACCTGCGCGACAAGTGGAGCCTCGACATCGGCTACCAATGGAACGACGACACCCAGTCCTCGGCGCGCACCGAGACGCGCTTCGAGTTCCGCCCGCAGCCCGATCGGCTCTTCGGCTTCGGCTACCGCTACCGGCGCGGGTTGCTGCAGCAGGGCGACGTCTCGCTCGTCTGGCCGGTCGCGGAGCGCTGGCGGGTCATCGGCCGCTACAGCTACTCGTTCTTCGAGAACGAGCCGCTCGAGCAGTTCCTCGGCTGGGAGTACGAGGCGTGCTGCTGGCGGCTGCGCGTGGTCGGCCGACAGTACGCGAGCCGGCGCACCGGCGAGACGGACAGCGCGATCTCTATTTCCTTGGAGCTCAAGGGGTTGGTGCAGCGGGTGGCCTCCCCGGAGGAGCTTCTCGACCGTGGTATTCTTGGCTACCGACGCATAGGCGGAACGCAGGTGCAATGATCCCATCGGCACTCCATCGCCCGCCCGCGCGGCGGGCGCGATCGCAAGCATTTCGGGCGACGGTGCTCGCAGTGGTGCTGAGCGGCGTCGCCGGCGAGCTGCCGGCGCAGACGCGCGAGCTCGGCGCGACGGGCGAGCTCCTCGACGGCATCGCCGCGATCGTCGACGAAGGCGTCGTCTTGAAGAGCGAGCTCGAGCAGCGGCTCGCCCTCGTCGTCGACACCCTGCGCGAGCAGCAGGCGCAGTTGCCGTTCGACCAGCGCCGGCCGTTGCCGCCGCTCTCGGTGCTCGAGCGGCAGGTGCTCGATCAGCTGATCCTCAAAGAGGTGCAGCTCCAGCGCGCCCGCAGGCTCGGCATCCAGGTCTCCGACGATCTCCTGAACCAGGCGCTGTCGCAGGTCGCGCGGAACCTCGGCCTCACGCTCGAGCAGCTGCCCGCGGCGCTCGCGGCCGAAGGCATCGACTACGCGCTCTACCGCGAGGACAGCCGCGAGGATCTGATCCTCGAGCAGCTGCAGCAGCGCGACGTCGTGAACCGTATCCAGATCACGCCGCGGGAGCTCGAGCAGTGCCTGCGCCGGCGCGAGGCGACGCAAACCGACGAGTTCGACTACAACATCGCGCACATCCTGATCTCGGTGCCGTCCTCGGCGACGACCGAGCAGGTGGAGGAAGCGCGCCGGCGGATCGAGGAGGTGTACGAGCGGCTCCAGGCGGGCGAGGACTTCGCCCGGCTCGCGATCGCGGTGTCGCACGCGCAGACGGCGCTCGAGGGCGGCAATCTCGGCTGGCGCAAGGGCAGCCAGCTGCCGACGCTCTTCGCGGACGTCGTCGTGCAGATGCAGCCCGGCGAATTCTCTCGGCCGCTGCAGAGCAGCAGCGGCTTTCAGATCGTGAAGCTGAACGACATGCGCGGCAACGAGCGCGTGCTCGTCGATCAGCTGCACGTGCGGCACATTTTGATGTCGACGAACGAGATCCTCGACGACGACGCGGTCCGCCAGCGGCTGCTCGGCGTTCGCCAGCAGATCCTGCAGGGCGACGACTTCGGCCCGATCGCGCAGGCGATCTCCGAGGACACGGTCTCCGCCGCCGACGGCGGCGATCTCGGCTGGGTGTCGCCGGAGGTGTTCGTGCCGGAGTTCGAGCAGGTGATCCGGAATCTGCCGCTCGGCGAGATCAGCGAGCCGTTCAAGACGAGGTTCGGGTGGCACATCGTGCAGGTGCTCGACGAGCGCCGCTACGACACGACCGAGGAAGTGAAGGAGCAGGAGTGCGTGCGGCAAATCCGCGCCGGCAAGGCGGAGGAGGAGCTGCAGCTTTGGATCACTCGACTTCGCGACCAGGCGTTCATCGAGATCAAGATCTGAGCGGCGCGCCCGCGTGAAGGGCTCCGTGTCGCCCGCCTCCCTGCCCGCGATCGCCCTTTCCTCGGGGGAGCCCGCCGGCATCGGCCCCGACATCTGCCTCGCGCTCGCGACGGAGCCCGTCGCGGCGCGGCTCGCCGTCCTCGGCGACCCCGAGCTCCTCGCCGCGCGCGCGGCAGCCCTCGGCCTCGCCGTCGAGCTCCGGGCCGCCGAGCCGGACGCGCTCGAGCCCCACAGCCCCGGCACGTTGCAGGTGCTGCCGGTCCCGCTTCGCGCCCCGGTCGCGGCCGGCCGTCTCGATCCGGCGAACGCCCGCTACGTCCTCGAGCTCCTCGAGCGCGGCGCCGACCTCTGCGCGCGCGGCACGTGCGCGGCGCTCGTGACGGCGCCGGTGCAGAAGAGCACGATCAACGCGGGCGGCGTGCCGTTCTCGGGTCACACCGAGTTCCTGGCCGAGCGCCTCGGCGCGCCGCTGCCGGTGATGATGCTCGCGGGACCGCGGCTGCGCGTCGCGCTCGCGACGACGCACCTGCCGCTCCGCGCCGTAGCCGACGCGCTCGACGCAGACAAGCTCGAGGCGGTGATCCGCATCACGCACGACGAGCTCGCGTCGCGCTTCAAGATCGCCGCGCCCCGCGTTCTCGTCCTCGGCCTGAATCCCCACGCGGGCGAAGGCGGCGTGCTCGGCACCGAGGAGCGCGACGTGATCGCGCCCGCGATCGCGCGGCTCCGCGCCGAAGGTCTCGCGATCGCCGGTCCCGCGCCGGGCGACACGGCCTTCACGCCCGAGTCGCTCGAGAGCTGCGACGTGATCGTCGCGATGTATCACGACCAGGGGCTCGCGCCGCTGAAGGCGCTGTCGTTCGGCGACGTCGTCAACGTCACGCTCGGGCTGCCGATCATCCGGACGTCGGTCGACCACGGGACCGCGCTCGCGCTCGCCGGCACCGGACGGGCGCGGCACGGGAGCCTGCGCGCGGCGGTCGAGCTCGCGATCGAGCTCGCGCGGCGCAGCGTCGCGCCGTGACGGACCGACCGCCCCGTCCGCCGCTCGACGCACCGCGCCGCGTCGCCGCGAACAAGCGGCTCGGTCAGCACTTCCTCCACGATCCGGCCGTGATCGCGAAGCTCGTCGCGGCGATCGACCCGCAGCCGACCGACACGATGATCGAGATCGGTCCCGGCCCGGGCGCGCTGACCCGGCCGCTGCTCGAGCGGCTCGAGCGGCTGCACGTCGTCGAGATCGACGAGCGGCTCGCCGACGCCCTGCCCGAGCGCGTGACCGCGCCCGAGCGGCTCGTCATCCATCGGGCCGACGCGCTGACGTTCGACTACGAGACGCTCGCGCGAGGCCCCGGCACGCTGCGGATCGTCGGCAACCTGCCGTACAACATCTCGACACCGCTGCTGTTCCGCTTTCGCGAGCTGCGCCGCTCGATCAAGGACATTCACGTGATGCTGCAGCGCGAAGTTGTGACGCGGATGACGGCCGCCCCGGGCGGCAAGGACTACGGACGGCTGACCGTCATGCTCGCCGCCTGGGCGAAAACGGAGGTCTGCTTCGACATCGGGCCGGGCGCATTCACGCCGCCGCCGAAGGTCTGGTCGACGTTCGTCCGGATCGAGCCGCTCGCCGCCCCGCCGTTCCCGATCGCGGACGAGACGCGATTCGCGACGCTCGTCGCACGCCTCTTCTCGATGCGGCGCAAGACGCTCGCCCGCGCGCTCCGCGGCACGATCAGCGCGGAGCAGCTCGAGGCCCTCGGGATCGATCCGCGCGCGCGCGCCGAGACGCTCGCGCCGGAAGACTTCGCGCGGCTCGCGAACGTCGCCGAGTAGAATGGCCTGACGCAAGGACGGCGGAGATGACGCTATACGCAATCGGCGACGTGCAGGGCTGCGCGGCGGCGCTCGACCGGCTGCTCGAGCGCCTGCGCTTCGAGCCCGAACGCGATCGGCTCTGGCTCGTGGGCGACCTCGTCAACCGGGGGCCGGACTCGCTCGCCGTGCTGCGGAAGGTGAAGGCTCTCGGCGACAGCGCGACGACGGTCCTCGGCAACCACGACCTGCACCTGCTCGCGACCGTCGCCGGCAACCGCACGCCGCGCCCGACGGACACGCTCGACGCCGTGCTCGCGGCGCCGGACCGCGACGAGCTCGTCGACTGGCTCCGCCGCCGCCCGCTCCTGCACTTCGACGCACGCGCGCGCCGCGTGCTCGTGCACGCCGGCATCCCGCCGCAGTGGAGCGTGTATCAGGCGTGCGAGCACGCGGAGGAGATCGAGACGCTGCTTCGCTCGGACGATTGGCGCGCGGCGCTCGCGACGATGTACGGCGACGAGCCGCGGCTCTGGCGCGAGGATCTCGACGAGGTGTCGCGGCGCCGCTTCACGATCAACGCGCTCACGCGGATGCGCTATTGCGACCGGCACGGCGAGCTCGACATGACGCAGTCAGGCCCCCCCGGCTCCGAGCCGCGCGGCCTCGTCCCGTGGTTCGACGTGCCCGGACGGCAGGCCCACAACGTGCAGATCGTGTTCGGCCACTGGGCCGCGCTCGGGCTCGTCCGGCGGCCCGACGTGATCGCGCTCGACAGCGGCTGCGTCTGGGGCGGCGCGCTCTCGGCCGTCGCGCTCGATCCGCCCGGGGACGTCGTGCAGGTCTCGTGCGCGGGCGCGCGCTGACGCCCGGCGGCCGCGCCGAAGCCTAGCGGCCCCGCGGCGGGCGGCGAGCGCCGAGCCGCCTGATCGCTTCTTTCGGCACCTGGTAGTAACGGAGCGCCCAGTCGGGATTGCGGAGCCCGCAGGCCTCGCGCTGGGCGAGCAGGAACATCACGAGCTCGGCGAGCTCCCAGAGTTTCTCCTCGCGCGCCTCGTCGGCACCGTCCGCCTCGAGGCCGCGGTACTCGGCGACCGTGGCCTCGAGCTTGCGGCCGAGGCGGCCGAGCGTGCCCGCTCGTTCCTTCGCGAGCTCGTACTCGATCGGGTCGACGAATCCGGGTCCCATGCTCCGTGTCCTTGCGCTGCTCGGCTCAGGCTCCGGGCGGCGAGGCCGCCCGGTGCATCATACCGCGAGGTGCGTCCGCGGTGACGCCGCTCACGCAGGCGAGCTCAACCTCAAGCCGACGATGCCTGCGACGATCAGCGCGATGCTGACGAGCCGCGCGGCCGTCGCGGGCTCCGCGAACAGCACGATGCCGAGCACGACCGTGCCGACGGCCCCGATGCCGACCCAGACCGTGTAGGCCGTGCCGACGGCGAGCGTCTTCACCGCGACGCTGAGCAGCCACATGCTGACGATCATCGCCGCGATCGTGGCGACGCTCGGCCAGAGCCGGGTGAAGCCTTCCGTGTATTTCAGGCCGACGGCCCATCCGACCTCGAGGAGGCCCGCGACCACCAGAATCACCCAGGCCATCTGCATCCGTCCCTCCATGGGGCCTTGCTCGCCCGCGCCATTCTAAGCGCGCCGCTTCGTCACGGTGACGCCGACGGAGCCGCGCAGAGATCCGTGATCCCGAAATGATGGCTCGTGATGACGAAGCCCTCCCTGTCCTCCGATGGCATCGTCGACGTTGCACGGAACGATCTTGACAGTCCTTTGCGCCGCGCCTAGGCTCACAAGCGTTATCGAGCCGCGCCCCGTCGCGGCTCGTTCCGTTTCGGGCCTTCCCATCCGCAGCGCGGATCCGTCGTTCTTTTTGTGGCGCGACGTTGCGCCGGCAAGACGACGGAGCAGACCATGCTTGCGAGCTCGAAGCTGCAATCGATCATCTGGACCTCGCGCATCGAAGCGGCGGAGCGATTCTATCGTCACGTGCTCGGCCTCCCGCTACGAGGCACGGCCGACGGCGCACTCGTATTCGACGTCGGCGGAAACGATCTCCGTGTGTCGCCGGTCCCTGCGACGGCGCCCTCGGAGCACACGGTCATGGGCTTCGCGGTGGAGGACGTCGACGCCACGATCGCCGCGCTCGGCGCGCGAGGAGTCGTCTTCGAGCGGTTCGACGGACTTTCCCACGACGCGAACGGCGCCGTCGTGACGCCGGACGGCGCGAGAGTCGCGTGGTTCCGCGATCCGGACGGCAACATACTATCGGTCGTGCAATTTCCGTAGTCCTGCGCCGGCCGGGAGAGGCCGTGTCGAGTCGCCGGCGGCGCCGGCGCCGCCGCCCTACCGCTTGCTGCGGAGCTCCATCGGCTGGCGAATGATGGTCTTCCACTTGCTCGGATCGGCACGGCGTATGTCGCTCAGATACACCTCGTGGTGCTTCCCCCTGAGCGCGGAACGCATCGCGATGTAGTCGTGGACGCGCTGTATCGTCGGCCCTTCCTCACTGAAGGGTCCGATGTGCAAGGTCTGCGCACACAAGCCTTCGCGGAACTCCTCCACTCTCAAGGCGTCGAGCGCCGGCAGCTTCTTCTTCCGCTCGACCGCCTCGATGGCCGCGCGAAGCAGCGCTTCCTCCACGAACGGCGGTTGCATGATCATCATCGTCCATCGCCACTTCGACCTGTCGTTGCCAGCGAAGGCGGCCATGTCGTCGGACCACCATAAGCCTTCGAGCGGCAACCTACCTCCGTGCCGCGTGCGCGTGCGCGGCCGCGGCGATGTCGAGCAACTTTCGAGCGTCGCGCCCGGTCGGCGACGTCCCGAGACGGCTCAAGGTTGCTGCTTCAAGGAAGCCGTCGTGTGAGAGATCACCACGTACGTCACCGTCACGGCAATGATGAAGCCGAAGGCCTTGGCCGTACCGATCAAACCTCGGCGCCAGCCGCGCGCCCGAATCAGGTAGACGGGCACACCCACGGGAATTATCAGCGCCGCAAGAAGAGCGGATCCGGGCGGCACCGTAATCTGCCGGGCGCGGGCGTCCGCTTTGACCCATGCGAATGCGAGCACCGAGAAGATCAGCGAAGCCAGGAGATCGACCGAGCCCGTTTGCGACGCCAACGACGGTACGACCGCCTCGGCGATCGCGATCGCGATCGCGACTGCGAATACAGCCGCCAGGATGCGGTTCGGCGGGCTCACCCGACGCCCCGACTCGTCAGTCCTCGGACAGCAGCTGGGGATTCCATACGACCTCCCACAGATGCCGATCCGGATCGAGAAAATAGCCCGCGTAGCCTCCCCAGAAGGTGTCGTCTGCCGGCTTGACGATCGTCGCGCCGGCGGCGCTCGCCTGCTCCATGACCGCATCGACCTCGGCCTTCGAGGACACATTGTGGCCGATCGTCATATCCGTAGACGACGGCGCGGAGACGTCGAGGCCGGAGTCTCTTGCGATGCTCTTTCGCGGCCACAATGCCAGCTGCAAGCCCGCTTGCAACCGGAAGAACGCGACTGCTCCGAACTCGAGCTCCTCGCCTACGATGCCGTCGGTCGGCAACCCCAGCCCGTCGCGATAGAACCGGACCGCTCGCTGCAAGTCGTCGACACCGAGCGTGAGCATGGTGATCCGAGGTTTCATGACGGCGGTACCTCTCATGTTGCGACGACGAGCCGAAGCCCGACATCGAGCGCATCCAGGGCCCTCAAGTGCCCATAGCGCTCGTCCCACGAGCCGCTCGCCAGATCACGCGAGATCTCGGCGACGACGCGATCGACCACCTCGGGCGGGAGCCGCGCGAATCCCGATGTCGCCGCTCGCGCACCGGCGTCGAGCACGCGCTCCGGATGCGCCCAGAAGGAGCCGAGCATCCAATCGGCGGTGGTGATCCGGGGCGCCGATCTGGCGCCGAAGCGGGCCAGCAGCTCCTCGCCGACGCCATCCAGCTCGGCCGTCGTCATTCCCGGCTCGACCGCGCTCAGCATGGCGTCCCGCACGCGGGCGACGACCCGTCCCGCGTTCAAGATTCCGTCGATGTCCTGCTGGCTTTCTACCGTCACGCCGCACCTCGATCCCGCGCCCGTGCAGCCTATGATAAATTCGGCGCTTCGCGGCGGTCGATGGAAGGTGTCGGCGCACGAAACTCATCGATCCGAGCGCGCCGAGCAGCACGCGCTGCGGCCGGTCGCGTCACTCGCCGACTCCCCGAACCTCGGGAGCGGACGCGTCGCCTGGAGGCATCTTCTCTTCGTGACGAAGCGCCACGATGCCGCTCTTGTAGGCCTTCACCTCCGTGAGGTGAAGCGCGA
>Ga0079224_100013491_pt1 | contig 11375 bp, 11 predicted proteins | sample Stecom2015_FD_80414 | JGI IMG/M metagenome (GOLD analysis project Ga0079224, IMG submission 80414) | Agricultural soil microbial communities from Utah to study Nitrogen management - Steer compost 2015 | ecosystem: Environmental > Terrestrial > Soil > Agricultural land | place: USA: Utah...
CAGGCCCAGCAGCAGATCGCGGACGCAGCCGCCGACCAGGTACGCCTGGTAGCCGGCCTTCTGCAGCCGGTCGACGACGCTCACGGCGTTACGGCTGAGCGAGCCACGGCCGATGGCGTGCTGACGCTCGGTGAGAATTTCCGGTGTACTGCGTACCTGGGCGCGGCGCGTAGGGAGGCGCAGGGAGTTGAACAGCTTCTTCAGCATGAGGGACAATGGCTCGGGATGGACTGGCCGTTCAGCGGGCCTGGCTGATTGCGCGCGGATTCTAGCATCAGTGGGGGTGAGCCGTGTGAGGTGCGGAACGCAGATGCAAATCGGGGGAGGCTTTTTGGGCCTCCCCCGATCGAAAAGTCATGCCTTCGCTCTTGTTGTTCTTCTGCCGGCTTGTTGTTTTTGTTCCGGCTTGCTGCTGGCGGGTTTCCCAATCTGGAAACCAAGAGCAAACGGATTGCTTTGGAAGCTGATGCTGCAACGATCCATCCTTGATCGGCCGATTCCCCAGCTGCTTCTAGCGCAGTCTTGTTGTCCGAACCGGTGCGGCGAGCCGCTTGCGTTTCCTCTCCAAAACAATCAGTTGGCTGCGTCTCCTGCTTTCTTGTTTTTGTTGGTCTGGAGGCGTGAACTGTTGTTCTTGTTATGGGTGTTGCTTGGTTTTTATTGTTGTTGTGGCAGTAAGAAAGCATTTGCCGTGCCAGCTTTTCAAATTGCTTATTAATCAATGACTTGCAGATTTTGATGGCATCCGGAAGGGCCAAAAAAACCGGGGTAACCGTTACGGTTAGCCCCGGTTCTGTTACGTACGGCAGTACCGGTAACAGGCTGCGCCCACCTATCCGGTGACCCCGGAACGCTTGCGCGGGATGCCCAGGCGCTGGCGGCGTTCCCACAGGCACTTGCGGCTGATGCCCAGCTTGCGCGCCAGCTCGGTCTCGGTCATGTGGTCCTGGTGCTCAAGGACGAAGTGCTGGAAGTAGTCCTCCAGCGAAAGGTCCTCGGTGGGCTCGTGATTGGACGAGGTGGCTGCGCTGCCCGGATTGCCCTCGGCGAAGCCCTCGTCATCCTCGAAGGCGTCCAGGTCGATGTCGATACCCAGCAGCTCGGTGCTGATCTCGGGGCTCTCGCTGAGGATGGCGGCCCGCTCGATGGCGTTCTCCAGCTCGCGGACGTTGCCCGGCCAGCGGTAGTGAAGGATGGCCTGCTGGGCTTCCTCGGCCAGGTTCAGGTCGTCGCGACCCATACGCTGGCCCTGACGCTGCAGGAAGCTGTTGGCGATCTCGAGGATGTCCTGGCCGCGCTCGCGCAGCGGTGGCAGGGCGAGGGCGATCACGTTCAGGCGGTAGTAGAGGTCTTCGCGGAACTGCCCCTGGCGGGCCAGCGTCTTGAGGTCGCGGTGGGTGGCGGCGATCAGGCGCACGTCGACCTTCTGCGACTGCACCGAGCCGACCCGGCGAATCTCGCCTTCCTGCAGCACGCGCAGCAGGCGGGCCTGGGCTTCCAGCGGCAGTTCGCCGATTTCGTCGAGGAACAGGGTGCCGCCGTCGGCGGCCTCGACCAGACCGGCACGGCCGGCGCTGGCGCCGGTGAAGGCGCCCTTCTCGTGACCGAACAGCTCGGACTCGATCAGGCTTTCCGGAATGGCCGCGCAGTTCACCGAGATCATCGGCGCCTTGGCGCGGCGCGACAGGTTGTGCAGGGCGCGCGCGACCAGCTCCTTGCCGGTGCCGGACTCACCCTGGATGAGTACGGTGGAATCGGCCGGGGCGACCTTGCGGATCTTCGCGAACAGCTCCTGCATGGCGGCGCTGGAACCGATGATGCCGATGTCACCACCGCTGGTCACGCTGGCTGGCTCAACCTTGGTGGCGGCTGCCTGCGGACGCGGACGATCCTCGGCGCGTTCGCGCAGGATGCGCGCCACCGCCTGGAGCATCTCGTCATGGTCGAAGGGCTTGGCGATGTAGTCGACCGCGCCCAGGCGCATGGAATCCACCGCCGAGCGCAGGCTGGCGTAGCTGGTCATGATCAGCACCGGGGTGTCCTGGCCGAGGCGGATCAGCTCGGTGCCGGGCGCGCCGGGCAGGCGCAGGTCGCTGATGATCAGGTCGAAACCGGTGACGTCAAAGCGCTCCTGGGCCTCCTGTACCGAGCCGGCCTCACTGACCTCGTACTGGTTGCGCTCGAGCAGGCGGCGCAACGCGGAGCGGATGATGGTCTCGTCTTCGACGATCAGGATGTGGGGCATTGGGCTTCTCTCGACAGTCTCAATTCACGGGGGACGTCGCCTCGACATGCCGGGGCAGTTTGACCCGGATTCGGGTCCCGCGCTGCAGTTGCGCGTCGGCCGGGCTGTCGATTGTTATCTGTCCATAATGCTCTTCAACGATGGAATAGACCAGCGCAAGGCCCAGGCCGGTGCCCTTGCCCGGGTCCTTGGTGGTGAAGAACGGCTCGAACAGGCGGTCCATGATCGCCGGCGGAATGCCGCTGCCTTCGTCCTCCACCACCAGGCACACGTGGTGCTCGCTGGCTTCGCTGCTGACCCGCACGGCGGCGCCTTCCGGAGAGGCGTCGCGGGCGTTGGAGAGCAGGTTGATGATGACCTGGCCGATGCGCTGGGCGTCGCCGACGGTCTGGTGCTCGGGATCGCAGAGGTTGAGGAACTGCACCTCGGGGCTGCGCCGGTTCAGCGACAGCAGGGCAATGGCTTCCTGGGCGACCTCGGCGAGGTTGACCGGCTCCTCGCGGCGACGCTGGCCGCCGGCGTGGGCGAAGCTCATCAGTGACTGGACGATGCGCGAGATGCGCTTGGTCTGCTCGATGATCTGGGTGCTGATCTCGCGCAGCTCCTCATTGTCCTCTTCCTCCTCGCGCAGGTTCTGCGCCAGGCAGGCAATGCCGGTGACCGGGTTGCCGATCTCGTGGGCCACCCCGGCCGCCAGCCGGCCGATGCTGGCCAGGCGCTCGGAGTGGATCAGCCGGTCTTCCAGCAGCTGGATCTCGGTGAGGTCCTCGACCAGCAGCACCAGGCCGCTGTTGCCGGGCGCCAGCGGCTCGTCGATGGCTGCCTTGTGCAGGTTCAGCCAGCGGTTCTGGCCTTCCTGAGGCAGACGCTGCTTGTGCAGGTGCTCGTCCGGCAGATCGATGAAGTGCTCCAGCAGCTCGCCCCAGGGCGCCGGCAGGTCGGCCAGGCGCGAACCGAGCACGCGCTTGGCGGGGATGCCGGTGAGCTCCTCCATGGCGCGGTTCCACATGAGGATCTCGCGGTCCTTGGCCAGCGAGCAGACGCCCATCGGCAGCTCCTGGAGGGTCTGCCGGTGGTAGCGGCGCAGCGCATCCAGCTCGGCGGCCAGGCCGGTCAGGCGTGAGCGGTAGTCTTCCAGGCGGTTCTCGATGAAATGGATGTCCTCGGTGACGTAGGCCTCGTTGCCGGCCTTGTAGGGCAGGAAGGTGGCGACGATGTCCTGGGCGACGCTCGGCCCCATCAGGCCGGAGAGGTTGGCCTCGATGCGGTCGCGCAGGCGGCGCAGGGCATAGGGGCGGTGTTCGTCGAAGGGCAGGCCGAGGTCGCGCAGGGCCTGGTCGACCTCGCGCTGGGCGCTGGTGGCACCGAGCGGCTGGGCCAGCTGGGTGACGAAGTCCTGCGGCGAGGCGGCCAGCAGCTCGCGGCGCTGCGGGCGGCGCACCGCGTCCACAGCGCAGGCCTCGGCGGCGGCGTTTTCCTCCGGGCTGGATTCGGTGAACAGCGAAACCAGTGCAAAGACCAGCACGTTGGTCGCCAGCGAGGCGACCGCCGCCAAGTGCCAGCTGGTGTCGTCCAGCACGTAGATCATGTTGAACAGCGGGATGTAGATGCCCTGCAGCTCGGTGATCAGCGGCAACAGCATGGTCACCATCCAGACCCCGATGCCGGCCAGCAGACCGGCGATGAAGCCGCGCCGGTTGGCCGTCGGCCAGTAGAGCACCGAGAGCACGCCGGGCAGCAGCTGCAGGGTGGCGACGAAGGCGACGATCCCCAGGTTGGAGAGGTCCTGACGCGAGCCAAGCAGCAGATAGAAGCCGTAGCCGGCGGCGATGATGGCGCTGATCAGGGCGCGCCGCGTCCATTTCAGCCAGCGGTAGATGTCGCCCTCGGCCGGTGGCTGGTAGAACGGCAGTACCAGGTGGTTCAGCGCCATGCCCGACAGCGCCAGGGTGGTGACGATGATCAGGCCGCTGGAGGCGGACAGACCGCCGATGTAGGCAACCAGCGACAGCCAGGGGTTGTCCAGGGCGATGCCCACGCCGAGGGTGAAGTACTCGGGGTTGGTGGCCGCGCCCAGTTCCAGGCCGGCCCAGAGGATCACCGGCACCGGCAGGCTCATCAGCAGCAGGAACAGCGGCAGGCCCCAGCTGGCGCTGACCATGCCGCGCGGGTTGAGGTTCTCGGTGAAGGTCATGTGATACATGTGCGGCATCACGATGGCCGAGGCGAAGAACACCAGCAGCAGCGTCCGCCAGGGCCCCTCCTGCAGCGGGGTGTGCAGATCGTTGAGCATCTGCTGGTTGTGGTGCAGCCAGATCTGCAGACCCTCGGGACCGCCGAATACCGCGAAGAGCGCGTAGCCGCCGACGATGCTCAGCGCGGCCAGCTTGACCACCGACTCGAAGGCGATGGCGAACACCAGTCCCTCGTGCTTCTCCCGGGTGGCGATGTGCCGGGCGCCGAAGAGGATGGTGAAGAGCATGATCATCCCGCAGTAGATCAGCGCCACCCGGTCATGCAGCAGGTCGCGGGTGAGGATGCTGATCGAGTCGGTCACCCCCTGGATCTGCAGGGCCAGCAGCGGCAGCACGCCGATCAGCATGAACAGCGTGGTCAGCGAGCCGGCGCCGCTGCTGCGGAAGCGGAAGGCGAACAGATCGGCCAGCGAAGACAGCTGGTAGGTGCGGGTGATCTTGAGGATCGGGTAGAGCAGCACCGGCGCCAGCAGGAAGGCACCGGACACGCCCATGTAGCTGGACAGGAAGCCGAAGCCGTACTGGTGGGCCAGCCCGACCGTGCCGTAGAACGCCCAGGCGCTGGCGTAGACGCCCAGCGACAGGGTGTAGATCAGGGGGTGACGGACGAAGCGCCGCGGTACCAGGCCACGGTCGCTGATCCAGGCGATACCGAACAGCGCCAGCAGGTAGGCGATGCTCAGTACCATCAGTTCGCTGAGGTTAAAGCCCGTCTGCATCGTGCTGGCTCTGTAGGGCGAAGGTGACCACGATGAGGATCAGCCAGAGCAGGTAGGGGCGATACCAGGCTCCGTTCGGATCGATCCACCAATCCATGATGGCCGGTGAGAACAGATAGATGCCGACCACCAGGATCAGCACCAGGCGATAGATGTACATGTCAGGGTCCGTGCTCCTGCAGGGCTGCCTGTTATAAAGCCTGACAGGGCGCTTGGCGAGCGCTCACTTGAGCTCGGCCTCGGCCAGGGTGCGCAGCGCCGGGATCGCCTCGGCCCGCCAGTGCGGCACCGCCCAGGCTAGCAGCTCGCTGCAGGGCGCACCTTCCAGCTCGGCCGGCGGCTGCTGGCCGAGCGCGCGCAGGGCGCGCGCCAGCTGCGCCGAAGCCTGTTCGGCGGAGAGCGCCGGCGAGCGGTAGCGCTTGCCGAGCTTGTGGCCGTCCAGCTGGATCAGCAGCGGCAGGTGCAGGTAACGCGGTTGCGACAGGCCGAGCAGTTCCTGCACGTAGAGCTGGCGGGGCGTGTTGTCGAGCAGGTCGGCACCTCGCACCACGTCGGTGATCCCCAGCAGAGCATCGTCCATCACCACCGCCAGCTGGTAGGCGATCAGCCCGTCACGACGGCGGATCACGAAATCGCCCAGCTCCTGGCCGAGGTGCTGGCAGAAGCGGCCCTGCAGCCGGTCGTCGAAGCAGTAGCGCAGCTGCGGCACGCGCAGGCGGATGGCATTGCCGGCCTCGGGCAGATACTGGTCACGGCAGGTGCCGGGATAGATGCCGCCGCTGGCCTGCAGCTGGCTGCGCGAGCACTGGCAGGGATAGGCCAGGCCCTGTTCGAGCAGGCGCGCAATCTGCGCCTGGTAGGCCTCGGTGCGACTGCTCTGGCGCAGCACCTCGCCGTCCCAGTGCAGACCATGCAGTTCCAGCGTACGCAGGATGGCTGCCTGGGCGCCCGGCATTTCGCGGGGCGGATCGATGTCCTCCATGCGCACCAGCCAGCGACCGCCGACATGGCGGGCATCGAGGTAGGAAGCTAGGGCTGCGACCAGCGAGCCGAAGTGCAGGTGGCCGCTCGGAGTGGGGGCGAAGCGCCCGACGTAGGCAGGATTTGGCATGCTCATGAAACGAAGGAGGGCGCCTTGGCGCCCTCCGTCCGGCTATCAGGAGCCGATCTGCTTTTCCTTGATTTCCGCCAGTGTCTTGCAGTCGATGCAGAGCGTGGCGGTGGGGCGAGCCTCGAGGCGGCGGATGCCGATCTCCACGCCGCAGGAGTCACACCAGCCGTACTGGTTTTCCTCGATCAGCTGGATGGTCTCGTCGATCTTCTTGATCAGCTTGCGCTCACGGTCGCGGGTCCGCAGCTCCAGGCTGAATTCCTCTTCCTGGCTGGCGCGGTCGGCCGGGTCCGGGAAGTTGGCCGCTTCGTCCTTCATGTGGTGGACGGTGCGGTCGACCTCTTCCATCAGCTCCTGCTTCCACTTGAGCAGGATGGTGGTGAAGTGGGCGCGCATGGCCTCGCTCATGTATTCCTCGCCCTTCTTCTCCTTATAGGGCTCGAAACCACGAGTCAACGGGGTGCTGCTGGGTGCTGCTTTTGCTTTGCTGGGCATGGATGAACGCCTCACTCTTCTGATCCATCTCGCAGGAAAATGTCCGTTGCCGGCAACAGTCTGTCGGTCCTGCGGCTGCAAGCCGGCGAACTTACCAGATAGGTCAGGGGTATGCCACTCCTGGCGACCCCGCCTGCTGCGGCGTGCACACTGGGGCGGTTAGAATGGCGAACTGATCCTTAGTTCGCAGGTTCCTCATGCCGTATAGCGCCCGCAGTCGGGAGATCGAGCCCTTCCATGTCATGGCTCTGCTCGGTCGCGCCAAGGAGCTCGAAGCCCAGGGGCACGACGTCATCCATCTGGAGATCGGCGAACCCGACTTCACCACCGCCGAGCCCATCATCGCCGCCGCCCAGGCTGCGCTGGCCGCCGGACACACGCGCTACACGGCGGCCTGTGGCCTGCCGGAGCTGCGCGAAGCCATCGCCGGCCTGTACGCACGTCGGCATGGTCTGAGCATAGACCCGCGCCGCGTGCTGGTGACTCCGGGTGGGTCCGGGGCACTGTTGCTGGCCAGCAGCCTGCTGGTCGAACCGGGCCGGCACTTGCTGCTGGCCGACCCCGGCTATCCGTGCAACCGGCACTTCCTGCGTCTGGTCGAGGCCGGCGCCCAGCTGGTGCCGGTCGGCCCAGAGCAGGACTTCCAGCTGGATGCCGCGGCCGTGGCCCGGCACTGGAACGCCGACAGCGTCGGGGCGCTGGTCGCCTCGCCGGCCAATCCCACCGGCACCCTGCTGTCGCGCCAGCAGCTGACCGAGCTGTCGCAAGCCCTGCGTGAGCGCGGCGGGCATCTGGTCGCCGACGAGATCTACCAGGGGCTGACCTACGGCTGCGACGCGGTCAGCGCGCTGGAGGTCGATGACTCGGCCTTCGTGCTCAACAGTTTCTCCAAGTACTTCGGCATGACCGGCTGGCGACTCGGCTGGCTGGTGGCGCCGGAGGATGCGCTGGAGCCGCTCGAACGGCTGGCGCAGAACCTCTACATCAGCGCGCCGACCATCGCCCAGCATGCGGCGCTGGCCTGCTTCACCCCGGAGACCGAGGTGATTCTCGAGGAACGGCGCGCCGAGTTCGCCCGGCGGCGTGACTTCCTGCTGCCGGCGCTGCGCGAGCTGGGCTTCTCGATCGCCGTGGAGCCGCAGGGCGCGTTCTACCTGTACGCCGACATCTCGGACTTCGGCGGCGATGCCCAGGCCTTCTGCCGGCACTTCCTGGAAGAGCAGCACCTGGCGTTCACCCCGGGGCTGGACTTCGGCCGGCACGGCGCCAGCCATCACGTGCGCTTCGCCTACACCCAGCCGGTCCCGCGCCTGGAGCAGGCCGTCGAGCGGCTGGCCCGCGGTCTGCGCTGCTGGCAGGGCTGATGCGTTTCGATCCGCCCCTGGAGCGGGGCTATCTGCTGCGCCGCTACAAGCGCTTCTTTGCCGACATCGAGACAGCGAGTGGCGAGCAGCTGTGCATCCACTGCCCGAACACCGGCTCGATGCTCAACTGCATCGCCGAGGGCGCCGAGGTCTGGTTCAGCCGCAGCAATGACCCGCGCCGCAAGCTGCCCGGCACCTGGGAGCTGGTGCGTACGCCGCATGGCCGGCTGGCCTGCGTGAATACCGGGCGCGCCAACGCGCTGGTCGATGAGGCGCTGCGCGCCGGGACGATCACCGAGCTGGCCGGATTCACGGGGCTGCGCCGCGAGGTGCGCTACGGTCAGGAAAACAGCCGGGTGGATTTCTGTCTGGACTATCCGGACGGCACCCTGCACCTGGAGGTGAAGAGCGTCACCCTGGGCGTTGTCGATTCCACGGTGGCGGCCTTCCCGGATGCGCGCACCGAGCGCGGCGCCCGTCACCTGCGCGAACTGGCCGCGCTGGCGCGGGCGGGGCAGCGTGCCGCGCTGCTGTATTGCGTGAACCTGAGCGGCATCACCGCGGTGCGCGCGGCGGCCGAGATCGATCCGCTGTACGCCCAGGCGCTGGCCGAGGCCCGCCACGCGGGTGTGCAGGTGCTGGCCTGGGGCTGCGAGCTGAGCGCGGAAGAGATTGTGCTGGCGCGGCCGCTGCCGGCGCTCGACTAGCGCGCCAGCCAGACGCCCTGTTCGTCCTCGTGGCAGGGCAGGGCCTGGAGATGCTCTCCGGCGCAGGGGCCGGCCACGCATTCACCGCTGTCGATCAGAAAGAGCGCGCCGTGGCAGGCGCAGCGGATCAGGCTGCGGCTGTCGTCAAGAAATTCGTCCGGCTGCCAGTTCAGCGCCACGCCGCGGTGCGGACAGCAATTCAGATACAGATACACCTGACCTTCACGGCGCACGGCGAACAGCGACAGCGGCTGGCCATCGACGGTCAGCTGGAAGCCACGGCTGCTGCCTTCGGGCAGGGCGGAGGAGGGACAGAGCAGTTGCATGGCGGCCTCGCGGGATGAGGCAGGCATTATCCCCGATGCGGGCAACCAGCAGGCAAAAAAAGACCCGGCAGAGCCGGGTCAAGAACCGTGTTTAGCCTGATGAGGAGATAATCTGAAAGTCCGACTGCCCGTCTTCCAGCTTACCCGCCAGTCTCGCGACCAGCTGTATTAAATAATAAACATTCTCATTCTCATGTCAACGAGATCCGTGCACTTTTTGTGGAGCAGTCGTGCAGAAAAGAAAAAGCCCGCGAGAAGCGGGCTTTTTTGTAGTGCCGAAGGATCACGCGGTGTCGCCGGAGGCCAGGCGCAGCTGGGTGATCTCCTTGTTCATCAGGTCGATGCGCCGCGCCATGCTTTCGATCAGGCTGTGGGCGATGCGCGGGTTGCTCTGCATCAGGCTGAGGAACTGTTCCTTGGGAATCACCATCACCGTACAGGGCTCGCTGGCGATCACCGTGGCGCTGCGTTTCTCGCGGGTGAAAACGGCCATGGCGCCGAAGATTTCGTCCTTCTGCACGTCTCCGACCTTCTGGCCGTCGACGTAGGCCTCGGCGTGGCCCTCGATGATCACGAAGACATGGTCGGCGTCATCGCCCTGATGGATTAGCTCCTCGCCGGCGGCGAAATGCTGGAAGCCGGTGGCCGGGCGGATTTCCGGCTGCTTGAGGCGCGCCAGGGCGTCGGAGAGCAGGGCGGTGTGGCCGATCAGGTACTGGGTGAACAGCTCCTGGCGCGGCTCGCTGTCGTGGATGTGGCGGAACACTTCGCTGCGCGAATAGGGCAGCAGGGTCACCGGCTCGTCGCTGTTGTAGCGCCAGGCCGGCAGTTCCAGTCCCTGCCGGAGGCCGATCAGGTCGCCTTCCTGCAGGTAGAACAGCGGACGGTCGTCGACCTCGGCGTGCAGCAGGCCGTTGGTGATCAGGAACAGCTGGTTGCCCGGCAGCTGCTGCTCCAGATTATCGATCTGCTCGAAGGTGATCGGGTCACCGGCCGGTGCCAGGCCCTCCAGCAGCTGGACGGGAATGCCCTGGAGGCGGTTCATCAGCTGATCGGCGTAGGCCGGTTGCTCTCCGAGAAGGTACATGCCGAGATTTCCTTTGAGCTGGCTGCGTACGAATGGACCAACAATAGGGGGCCGCTGCGCTTCCGTAAATCCCTGACGCAGAAGGTTGTGAGCTAGACCATGTTGTCAGCGCCGGGCATCGAGCCGTTTGCGCAGCACCGCCTTCTCGGCGTCGTCCAGCTGCGTCCAGGGAATGCCGCGCAGCGCCGCGTCCAGGCCATAGAGCAGGGCCAGCGACGGATTCAGGCCGCGCGCCCGCACTCGGCGAAACGCCTCCACGGCCCCCAGCTCGCGCAGCTGGGCCACGCTGCGGATACCCACCGCGTTGAGCCACTGCACCGAGGTCCGCCCCAGGTTTGGCAGCTGCTGGAGATCATCGGTCAGATGGGTGACGGCTGGGGACGGCTTCTTCTTCATGCGGGCTCCGCTACTCGCCGCTCCGGTATCGCAGGCGAGTGCCGTGCTGCACCGACATGAGGATTTCCGCCGCGCTCAGCTCGGCCGGGAAATAGCTGCCGGAGATCTGTGCGTGCGCCAGGCTGGCGCCTTCCAGGCAGGCCGCGCGCAGGTCCAGGCCACGCAGATCGGTATTGCGGAAATAGGCGTCGCGGAAGTCGATGCCGGCGGCATTCATGCCGCGCAGGTCGAGGCCGCGAAAGTCACCCTCGCTCAGGTCCAGGCGGCTGTGCTGCTGGCGCTCGCGGTTGAAGCCTTCGATGTCCTCGGCGCGCAGCAGCTGGTAGAACGGGCTGTCGAGATGACGGGGCAGCGGCATGGGACGGCTCCTTCCAGTGATGGCGTTCTGGAAGTATAGGCGGCCCCTGCCGACCTGCCCGGTCGCTGGATCAGAGGTTCGGCAGGCGCTGGCGGACCTGCTCGAGCACGGCTTCCAGGCTGTCGGAGCTGTGGGTCTCGACGCGGCGGGCCAGCGGCAGTTCCTCGGCGGCCAGCGGCTCGCGCGAGGCCAGCTGCGCCTGGATCACGTCCAGGGTGGCGTCGGAGGGATCGCCGCCTTCGCGCTGACGCTGCTCCAGCCAGCCGGCAATCACCGCTTCCGGCGCCTGGCAGTCGAGGATCAGGAAGGGCG
>Ga0079224_100013496_pt1 | contig 11371 bp, 13 predicted proteins | sample Stecom2015_FD_80414 | JGI IMG/M metagenome (GOLD analysis project Ga0079224, IMG submission 80414) | Agricultural soil microbial communities from Utah to study Nitrogen management - Steer compost 2015 | ecosystem: Environmental > Terrestrial > Soil > Agricultural land | place: USA: Utah...
AGGGCGACGCCAACGACGGCATCGACCGCGATCCGGTGCGGCCGGTCCAGATCAAGGGCACCGTCTGGTACGCGGTGCCGCACCTCGGACGGGTGGGCACCTGGCTCGACCACGACACACGCCAGACCGCGGTCCACGTCGTCGCCGCGGCGCTGGCGGCGTACGCCGCCTGGATGTTCGGCGGCGCACTTCACGACCGCACTCGACGCAGAAACGACCGAAAGGAGGCCGATTCATGAGAACACTGCTGTCGGCCCTGCTCGCGTCGTTCCTCCTGCTGAGCGCCGGCGCGCCGGGCGAGGCCGCCGAGGAGGTCGGGTTGAGCCGCGACGGCTCCACCTGGCGGAGCTCGCTGGACTCCCCGCTGTTCGACCCCGCGGTCCGCTGGGTCCCGGGAGACCGCCGCGCCGAGGCGTTCCACGTCCGCAACCAAGGTGCCTCCGCCGCCGAGCTGTCTCTCGCGGTGCGCTCCGCCGACGAGGATCGACTCTGGGCCCGAGGCCTGATCCGACTGCGTGCCCGTGCCGCCGGCGGTGCGTGGCACGAGCTGCGCAACGGCGCGCTGTCCCCGGATCTGACCGCCGACGCCCTGGACGTCGGCGAGAGCGTCCGGGTGGAGGTCGAGGCGACGTTCCTGCCCGATGCCGAGAACGCGACGCAGGATCGGTCGTTGGACCTCGACGTCCGCGCCCGCCTGACGGGGCTCGGCGCGGCGCCGGCGACTCCCGAGCCGCCGGGCGGTCGCGACGACCGCGACGACGCCGGAGCCCACGACGATGATGGAGACGACGATGAGAGCGACGACGCGGGCGCAGGGCTGCCGCACGTCGGCACCGACCTTCCGCGGCAGGCGCTGTGGCTCGGCGGGCTGGTGCTCGTGATGGGCGCCGCCTTCGTGGCCGCGGGACGACGTGAGCAGGAGCGTGACGACCGTGACTGAGACGACCGGAGCCACCGTGGGCGTCGGCCGCCGAGCCTGGCGCCGCATCGCCTCCGTGCCCGTGCGCCTGCTGCTCTCGCTCGGCCTGGTGCTGGGCTTCGCCGCGGTCGGCACGACGGCGTACTGGGCCGACACCGCGACCCTCCACCTCGACACGATCCAGGCCGGCACCCTCGATCTGCAGCTCGGTGGCCGCAACCCGGTGAGCGGGGACGTCGTGTGGGGTGCGGTCGGCACGGACGAGGACCTCTTCTACGCCGTCACCGAGCTCGACAACGTCGCCCCGGGCGAGTCCGTCGCGATGGAGCTCTACCTGCGCAACGCGGGCTCGACGCCCTTGGAGTTCACGGCGACCGGCGAGACGACCACGAACGCCATGAACCCGTACCTGACCGCCGACGCGGTCCTCGACGGCGAGGCGAACAACAGCGGGTCCGGCGAGGAGGTCGACCGCACGGGGGCGTGCACCGGCGGCACGACCACCTGGTGGGACGACCAGGTGCTCTCCACGACTCCGGTTCCGGTCTTCCCGGCGGCCGACCCGATCCGCCTCGATCCGGACGATCAGCTGCGGGTCTGCGTCGTCGCGGCGTTCTCGGCCGACGCCCCGAACGAGTACCAGGGTGCGACCACCAGCATCCGGGTCGTGGTGTCCGCCAAGCAGGTGGGTGCGCCGTGACCGCGCGCCGACCGTCGCGGATTCTCGCCCGCCTCGGGAACCTCGTGCTGTGGGTCGCAGCGATCCTCGGTGCGACCTCCATCGTGCTCACGGTCGCGACGGTGACGACCGGAGTCCAGCCGCTGGTGTTCCGGTCGAGCTCGATGTCACCGGCGATCGACGCGGGCGCCCTGGCGCTGGCGCGCTCGGTCCCGGCCGACCGGATCGAGCGGGGAGACGTCGTCTCCGTCATCGGCGACGACGGCGTGCGCGTCACCCACCGCGTGGTCGAGATCCAGGACGCCGGCCCGGGTGCGGTCTCGCTGCGCCTGCGCGGCGACGCGAACGGCTCGCCGGACCGCGAGCGGCACACCGTCACCGAGGTCGACCGGGTCTTCTTCGACGTGCCGTATCTAGGCTACGTCGCCAACGCGGCGTCGAGCCCGTGGGCGCTGTTCGTCGCCGGGATCCTCGCCACCGTGCTGGTGATGTCGCTGCTGAGGCGGCGTGGCTCCGACGGCTCCGACGCGGACGCCGGCCCCGGGGCGCTCGCGGCCGTCGCCGTCCTGGGAGTCGCGCTGACCGCGGTGCAGCCGCTCCCGCGGACCGAGGCGTACTGCTCCGACGTGGCCACCTTCGAGGCGGGGGCCGTCCAGGCGCACGAGGTGCGCATCTTCGACTGGTGGGACGCCACGCCGTGTCAGGACGGTCCCGGCGGCAGCATCACGCTGGAGTCGAAGGTCGCCTCGCCGCGCTACCGCCAGGCGTGGTACCTCGTCCCGGACGCCGGTGCGGAGCCTTCGACGCCGGTGCGGGTCGTCACTCCGAGTGGGGCGATCGACAGCCTGGTGTCGACCACGTTCACGGTAGCGGACCTGGGGGCTCCGCCGATCGGCGGCTACCGACTCGTGGGGCGGTCGCAGATGAAGGGCGCCGCGACCACGCCGTGGCTGTCGGCGTCCACTCGGTCTGTGTCGATCACCGTGACCGACGCCTCCACGGTGCGCTGTGGCGAGATCAACCTGCCTCCGAGCATCGTGTTCACCTCGCCGGTCGCGGGAGACGACTTCGCCTCGACGACGGCCGCCGAGAACGCGGTTCGGCAGGCGTGCGCGTCGACGTTGCCGTTCCCGTGCGGGACGGCCACCGACTCGGGGGGCATCCAGTCGGTGCAGTACCGGCTCCAGCGCGAGAACCTGGCCGGCCGCCAGTGTTGGAGCCCCGGCGGGGAGCTCCTCCGCCCGACCAACGGGTACTGGCTCACCGGATGCGACGTCTGGCGTCCGGCGTCGACGACCCCCGCGACGCCGACGACGTCGAGCGCCCCGGTCGCGTGGACCATCCCCGTCGGAACGGGAATCACGGCCACCGCGTTCAACCAAACGGGTCGGTACACGCTCTACCTGCGCGTCACCGACCTCAGCGGGGCGGTCAGCGAGCGCACGATCCGGTTCACCGTGAACTGACGCCTGATCGGCGAACTACACTCGCTGCGTGAGTACCCCTCGTGTCGGCGTGTTCGCCCTGCAGGGCGACGTCCGCGAGCACCTGCACGCCCTGGAGCGTCTCGGCGTCGAGGCGTTCGGTGTCCGGCGTCCCGAGGAGCTGGCGCGCTGCGACGGCTTCGTGATCCCCGGCGGCGAATCGTCCACGATGGCCAAGCTCGCACGCGCCTTCGACCTGTTCGAGCCGCTGCGCGAGCGGATCCACGACGGCATGCCCACCTTCGGCACCTGTGCCGGCATGATCATGCTCGCCGAGAAGATCGAGGACGGCGTGGTGGGGCAGGAGACCCTCGGCGGGCTCGACGTCGTGGTGCGGCGGAACGCCTTCGGTCGGCAGGTCGACTCCTTCGAGACCGACCTCGACATGGTCGGCGTCGACGGCCCCGTGCACGCGGTCTTCATCCGGGCCCCGTGGGTCGAGTCGGTCTCCGACGGCGTCGAGGTCCTCGCGCGCGTCGAGGGCGGGGAGGCCGACGGTAGAATCGTCGCGGTTCGACAACGCGCCGTGATGGCGACGTCGTTCCATCCCGAGGTGACGGGGGACGATCGGGTCCACCGCAGCTTCGTGGAGTTCATCGCCCAGTCGTGACCGCCCGGTCGTGGCGTGGGCGCCGCCGTCGATAGAAGGAGAACGCCATGGCAGGCCACTCCAAGTGGGCGACCACCAAGCACAAGAAGGCCGCGATCGATGCCAAGCGGGGCAAGCTCTTCGCCAAGCTGATCAAGAACATCGAGGTCGCGGCGCGCACGGGTGGACCTGACCCAGACGGCAACCCCACGCTCTACGACGCCATCCAGAAGGCCAAGAAGCAGTCCGTCCCGAACGACAACATCGACCGCGCGGTCAAGCGCGGCGGCGGCCTCGACGGGGGCGGCGTCGACTACTCGACGATCATGTACGAGGGCTACGGCCCTCACGGCGTCGCGTTCCTCATCGAGTGCCTCACCGACAACAAGAACCGGGCCGCGATGGAGGTCCGCACGGCCATGACCCGCAACGGCGGGACGATGGCCGATCCCGGCTCGGTCTCCTACATGTTCTCCCGCAAGGGCGTCATCATCGTGCCCGCCGAGCAGGAGGGCGGACGCACCAGCGAGGACGACATCCTCATGGCCGTGCTCGACGCGGGCGCGGAGGAGGTCAACGACCTGGGCGACAGCTTCGAGGTCGTCTGCGAGGCCGGCGACCTTGTCGCCGTCCGCACCGCGCTGCAGGAGGCCGGTCTGGACTACGACTCGGCCGACGCCTCGTTCGTGCCGAGCGTCAACGTCGAGGTGGACGCCGACGGCGCCGCCAAGGTGGTCCGCCTGATCGAGGCGCTCGAGGACTGCGACGACGTGCAGAACGTCTACGCGAACTTCGACGCCTCCGACGAGGTCATGGCACAGCTCTGAACTCGGCAGCGGACGGGGTCGTGGCTGCCTAGAGTGTGCCCATGCGACGGCGAGTGCACACCCCCGACGGGGTGCCGTGGAGTGTGTCGGTCGGTCGGCCGCGGCTCGCCGGACGCTCCGGCGACCTGCGTGTGGGCGAGGACGGCGGCCGCGGGGGCTTCGGTCCGCTGCTCACGGTCAGCGCGTCGATCGTGCTCCTCGTGCTCGCGCCGGTGCTCGTCCAGTCCGGTCGTGGCTGGTGGCTGCTCGCCGTCCCGGTCCTGGCGCTGCTCACCTGGCTCACTCTCGGGCGCTACCCGGTGGAGATCCGGCGTGCGGGCGCCCGCGAGCCGCTGCACCGCACGCTCGTGGCCGGACGCCGTCAGGCCCGCCGGATCGCCGAGGAGCTCGCCGCCGAGATCGAGCGGACGCCGGACGAGAAGCTGATCGGCTGAGGCCGGTCGTGCGGCGTGGCGACTCGCGTCAGGACGGGGAGAACGCCTAGGGTGTCGAACATGCGTTCACTTCGTGTGCTGGGCGTCGACCCCGGTCTGACCCGCTGCGGTGTGGGGGTCGTCGAGGGCCGCGTCGGACGTCCGCTCGACCTGGTCGAGGTGGGCGTGGTGCGGACTCCGGCCGAGCTGGACCTGGCGAAGCGACTGCTGCGCCTGGAGTCCGCGCTGGACGGTCTCGTCGCGAGGCTGCGGCCCGACGTCGTCGCCGTCGAGCGGGTCTTCAGCCAGCACAACGTCCGCACCGTGATGGGTACCGCGCAGGCCAGCGCGGTCGCGATGCTCGTCGCAGCCCGGCACGGCATCGAGGTCCACCAGCACACGCCGTCGGAGGTCAAGGCCGCCGTCACCGGCAGCGGACGCGCTGACAAGGCGCAGGTCGCGGCGATGGTGGCGCGACTGTTGCGGCTCGACGCGCCGCCCAGCCCGGCGGACGCCGCCGACGCGCTCGCCCTGGCCATCTGCCACGTCTGGCGCGGGGGAGCGCAGAACCGCCTGGCCGAGGCCGTCGCCGCTGCCGCGGGGACCGGCCGATGATCGCGCACCTGCGCGGCACCGTCGCGGCCGTCGACCTGAACGCGGCCGTGCTGGACATCGGCGGGGTCGGCTACCAGGTGCTCTGCACGCCGGCGACGATCGCCGAGCTCCGGACGGGAGTCGAGGCCACGCTGTGGACGTCGCTCGTCGTGCGCGAGGACGCGATGACCCTCTACGGCTTCTCCGACCCCGAGGAGCGCGACATGTTCGAGCTCGTGCAGACCGCAAGCGGTGTCGGTCCCAAGGTCGCCCAGGCGATGCTGGCCGTCCTGACACCCGACCGCCTGCGGACCGCGATCGCCTCTGCCGACCATGCGACGCTCACCAAGGTCCCCGGCATCGGCAAGAAGGGCGCCGAGCGCATCGTGCTGGAGCTGAAGGACCGCGTGGGCGCGGTGCCGAGCCGCGCCGTGCCGTCCGGGGCGGCGCCGTGGCGGACGCAGGTCCACGAGGCCTTGGTCGGCCTGGGCTGGTCGACCAAGGACGCCGACGCCGCGATCGATCGGGTCGCGGCCACCGTCGGCGACGACCCGGACGTCTCGACCGTGCTGCGAGACGCACTCCGATCGATGGATCGAGGACGATGAACGAGGAATCCGACTTCGAGTCGATCGTCGCTGAGGCGGCGCAACCGCACGAGAGCGCCTACGAGCAGGCGCTGCGCCCGCGCACCCTCGACGAGCTCGTCGGTCAGGATCGCGTCCGCGAGCAGCTGGCGCTCGTGCTCGACGCCGCCGTCGCCCGTGACCGGACTCCCGACCACGTCCTGCTGTCGGGCCCACCCGGGCTCGGCAAGACGACGATCGCGATGATCATCGCCCACCAGCTGAAGGCGCCGCTGCGCCTCACCAGCGGTCCGGCGATCCAGCACGCCGGCGACCTCGCCGCGATCCTGTCCGGCATCAACGAGGGCGATGTGCTGTTCATCGACGAGATCCACCGCATGTCGCGGCCCGCCGAGGAGTTGCTCTACATGGCGATGGAGGACTTCCGCGTCGACGTCGTCGTCGGCAAGGGACCGGGCGCCACCGCGATCCCGCTCGAGATCCCACCGTTCACGGTCGTCGGCGCCACCACCCGGGCCGGCCTGCTGCCCGGTCCGCTGCGTGACCGCTTCGGGTTCACCGCCCAGCTCGACTACTACGAGCCGGCCGACCTGGACCGCATCGTGCGTCGCTCGGCCGGCCTGCTCGACCTGGAGATCACCGCGGAGGCGTCCGCCGAGATCGGCTCCCGCTCACGCGGGACCCCCCGGATCGCCAATCGGCTGCTGCGCCGTGTGGGGGACTACGCCGAGGTCCGGGCCGGGGGAGTCGTCGACCACGAGGTCGCCCGGGCGGCCCTCGCGCTCTACGAGGTCGACGAGCTGGGCTTGGACCGGCTCGACCGCGCCGTGCTCGACGCGCTGTGCCGTCACTTCGGTGGGGGGCCGGTGGGCATCTCCACGCTCGCCGTGGCCGTCTCGGAGGAGCGCGAGACGGTCGAGGAGCTGGCCGAGCCGTTCCTCGTCCGACTGGGATTCCTCGCCCGGACCCCGCGCGGGCGGATCGCCACCCCGGTCGCGTGGCGGCACCTGGGCCTGACTCCGCCGACGGGGGCGGACCAGCTTCCGCTCGACGTGAGCGACTGAGCGCCTCGGGCCCATGCGGCGGCGGGATCGTCGAGCCGGACCACTATCGTTGCTCGCGTGTTCGCCGAACTGCTGCCCCTGGTCCTCCTCGCCCTGGTCTTCTACCTGCTGATCATGCGGCCCATGCGGGCCCAGAAGCAGCGCTTCGCCGAGATGAAGCGCATGCAGGACGGACTGCAGCCGGGGACCTCGGTCATGCTCACCAGCGGCATCCACGGCACCGTCCAGCACGTCTACGACTCCACGATCGGCCTGGAGATCGCGCCGAACATCGTCGTGACGGTCGAACGGGCTGCGGTGGCCGAGATCAAGGATCAGACGGCATGAGCGACTTCCCCGACGTCGCGGCACGGCTCATCCGGGCGGTCGAGGACTGGCCCGAGCCCGGCGTGACCTTCCGCGACATCACTCCGCTGCTGGCCGACCCCGACGGCTTGAGCGCGACCGTGACGGCTCTGTCCGATGCGGCTCGTGCGCTGGGCCCGATCGACGTCGTCGCCGGGATCGAGGCCCGTGGATTCCTGCTGGCGCCGCTCGTCGCCGAGGCGCTCGGCACCGGGATGGTCCCCGTGCGCAAGGCCGGCAAGCTGCCGGCCGCCACGCTGGCTGAGTCGTACGCCCTCGAGTACGGCGCGGCGACGATCGAGATCCACGCCGACGCGGTCCGCGCCGGAGCGAGGGTGCTGATCATCGACGACGTGCTGGCCACCGGCGGCACGCTCGCCGCCGCGGTGCGCCTGTTCGAGCGTGCCGGGGCCGAGGTCGCCGGGGCGCTCGTGCTGATCGAGCTGCCGGCCCTGGCCGGCCGGACGGCACTCGGCGACCTGCCGTTGACCGCCCTGATGGAGTACTGATGAGCCGCCGCACCGTTCGCGTCGTCGCGATCGTCGCCATCGTCGCGCTGGTCGCCGGGACCGCCGCCTCGCTGATCTCGGGCGCGATGTAGTCGTCCATCCGTAGGATGGATCAAGGAGGCAGGCCGTGGCGGAGCGCACCGACAATCCGAAGGTGACCGAGTCGAAGTCGCAGGACTCGACCCGGACGCCGACGCGCGTGCGCAGCCGCCTGTCGCGCATCGGCGGTCGCAGCGCCAGCGGGAATCCGGTGCTCGATCCGTTGCTGAAGATCTACCGCGACAGCCACCCCAAGGGCGATGTCGCCTCGATCAAGAAGGCCTACGAGGTCGCGGCTCGGATGCACGAGGGCCAGAAGCGCAAGAGCGGCGACCCGTACATCACGCACCCTCTCGCGGTCGCCACGATCCTGGCCGAGCTCGGCATGACGGCGCCCACCCTGTGCGCCGCCCTGCTGCACGACACCGTCGAGGACACGCCGTACACGATCGAGGAGCTGCGGCGCGACTTCGGTGACGAGGTCGTCCACCTGGTCGACGGGGTGACCAAGCTCGACAAGGTCAAGTACGGCGACTCCGCCCAGTCCGAGACCATCCGCAAGATGGTCGTGGCCATGGCGCGGGACATCCGCGTGCTGGTCATCAAGCTCGCCGATCGCCTCCACAACATGCGGACCCTGCGCTACCTGCGGCAGGACAAGCAGGAGCGCATCGCCCGCGAGACGCTCGAGATCTACGCCCCGCTGGCCCACCGACTGGGCATGAACACGATCAAGTGGGAGCTGGAGGACCTGGCCTTCGCCACGCTGCATCCCAAGGTCTACGACGAGATCGTCCGGCTCGTCGCGGAACGGGCGCCTTCGCGCGAGGCGTTCCTGGAGCGGGTGATCCGCGACGTCCGCTCGGACCTGGCGCACGCCAAGATCAAGGCCACCATCACCGGCCGCCCGAAGCACTACTACTCGATCTACCAGAAGATGCTCGTGCGGGGCCGGGACTTCTCCGACATCTTCGACCTGGTCGGGGTGCGCATCCTCGTCGACGACGTCGCGGACTGCTATGCGGTCCTCGGAGTGCTCCATGCCCGCTGGAACCCGATCCCGGGGCGCTTCAAGGACTACATCAGCGTCCCGAAGTTCAACATGTACCAGTCGCTGCACACGACCGTGATCGGCCCGCAGGGCAAGCCCGTCGAGCTGCAGATCCGCACCTACGCGATGCACCGTCGGGCCGAGTTCGGCGTCGCGGCGCACTGGAAGTACAAGGAGGAGTCGCTCGCCGCAGTCGGCGGCAAGAGCGGCAAGTCCACCAAGAACGACGAGATGGTCTGGCTCCGCGAGCTGGTCGACTGGCAGTCCGAGACCGAGGACTCGTCCGACTTCCTGGACTCGCTGCGATTCGAGATGCAGAACGCGGGCGTGTACGCGTACACGCCGCGCGGCGACTTGATCCAGCTGCCGGCCGGCGCCACCCCGGTGGACTTCGCCTACGCCGTGCACACCGAGGTCGGTCACACCTGCGTCGGTGCGCGGGTCAACGGCCGACTCGTCGCGCTGGACTCCGAGCTGGAGAGCGGCGACGTCGTCGAGATCTTCACCTCCAAGTCACCGACGGCCGGGCCCAGCCGCGACTGGCTGGAGTTCGTCAAGAGTCCCCGGGCACGCAACAAGATCCGCCAGTGGTTCACCAAGGAGCGCCGCGAGGAGGCCATCGACCACGGCAAGGACCTGATCGCACGGCAGATGCGCAAGGAGGGTCTGCCGATGCATCGCCTGTTCCGGCAGGCGAACCTCGACACGGTCGCCAAGGACCTCGGCTACGCCGACGTCTCGGCGCTCTACGCGGCCGTGGGGGAGAACAACATCGGGGCCCAGAACGTCGTCGACCGGGTGATCGACCTCGCCGGCGGGCGTGAGGGCGCCGAGGAGGAGCTGGCTGAGGCCACCTCGATGCCGCTCAGATCGAGCCGCGCCCCCCAGCGGGGCGACGCCGGCGTCGAGGTCGTCGGCGTCGACGGCGACCTCATGGTCAAGCTCGCGCGCTGCTGCACGCCGGTGCCCGGGGATGCGATCAAGGGGTTCGTCACCCGGGGGTCGGGCATCTCGGTGCACCGCACCGACTGCGTGAACTTCCAGCAGCTCGCCCAGCATCCCGAACGCGTCGTGGAGGTGCGCTGGCTGGCCAACGCCAAGACCACGTTCCTCGTGGCGATCCAGGTCGAGGCACTCGATCGGCCGCACCTGCTGTCGGACATCACGAAGGTGATCTCCGACCAGCACGTGAACATCCTGTCGGCGACGCTGAGCACCGGTCGCGACCGGGTCGCCAAGAGTCGCTTCACCTTCGAGATGGCCGACGCCAAGCACCTCGGTGCGGTGCTCAAGGCCGTCGGCAACGTGCCCGGGGTCTTCGACGCCTACCGCGTCACCCAGTGACGCTCAGCCGAAGTCGGAGGCGGTGCGGCGCGCGATCTGGAGGAACTCCTGACGCGAGGCCAGGTTCTCCCGCAGCTCCTCGACCTTCTTGGCGTCACCGGCAGCCTCCGCCGCGGCGATGTCGGACTCGATCTGGGCGATCGCGTCCTCGAGCTTGGTGATCATCTCGTTGGCGCGCGCGGACTTCTCCGGGTCGGTGCGCTTCCACTCGCGCTCGTCGGCCTCGCGGATGGCCCGCTCGACCGCGCGGATCCGGCCCTCGAGCTCCTTGACTTGGTCGCGGGGGACCTTGCCGGCCGCCTCCCAGCGCTCGGCGATGTCGTGCCAGGCCTTGCGGGCGGCCTCCAGATCGGTGATCGGCAGCAGGGCCTCGGCCTCGACGAGCAGCTCGCGCTTGACCTCGGCGTTCTGCGCGTACTCGGCGTCCAGGGCGGCGTTCGCCGCCTCGCGGGCACTGAAGAAGACGTCCTGGGCGGCGCGGAAGCGCTTCCAGAGCTTGTCCTCGACGTTCCGTGGCGCCGGACCGGCGGCCTTCCACCGCTGCATGAGGTCGCGGTACGCCGCCGACGTCGGGCCCCACTCGGTCGACGAGGACAGCGCCTCGGCCTCGGCGATCAACTTCTCCTTGATCTTGGCGGCCTGCTCGCGGCGGGCGTTCTGCTCGGTGAAGTGGGCCTTGCGCTTCTTCGTGTAGGCCGTGCGGGCGCTGGAGAACCGGTGCCACAGCTCGTCGTCGGCGGACTTGCTGAGTCGGGGGAGCGACTTCCACTCCTCCAACAGGGCGCGCAGCCGGTCGGCGCCGTGACGCCAGTCGTTGCCGGCGGCGATCCGCTCGGCCTCCGTGGCGATGCGCGTCTTGGCCTCCGTCGCCTCGGCGATCCGCTGCTCGCGCTCGGCCTTGCGCTTGGTCCGCAGCTCCTCGAGCGC
>Ga0079224_100013497_pt1 | contig 11371 bp, 9 predicted proteins | sample Stecom2015_FD_80414 | JGI IMG/M metagenome (GOLD analysis project Ga0079224, IMG submission 80414) | Agricultural soil microbial communities from Utah to study Nitrogen management - Steer compost 2015 | ecosystem: Environmental > Terrestrial > Soil > Agricultural land | place: USA: Utah...
CCCCGTGCGTCGGCGATGGCCCACCACGTCGGCAACGAGGCCGTCTCGCAAGCGTGGACCGAGGCCTGCAACAACCTCATCAAGCGGGTCGTCGACCTCTATCCCGATACCTTCATCGGGGTTTGCCAGTTGCCGCAATCGCCCGGCGTGCCGATCGAGCGCTCGATCGCCGAGCTCGAGCGCTGCGTCAACGAGCTGGGCTTCGTGGGCTGCAACCTGAATCCCGATCCTTCCGGGGGCCACTGGACCTCGGCGCCGCTCACCGACCGAAGCTGGTATCCCTTTTTCGAGAAAATGGTGGAGCTCGACGTGCCGGCAATGATCCACGTGTCCTCCACCTGCAACCCCAATTTCCATGCCACGGGGGCGCACTACCTCAACGCCGACACCACTGCGTTCATGCAGTTCCTGCAGGGTGACCTGTTCCGGGATTTTCCGGATCTGCGTTTCATCATTCCGCACGGCGGCGGGGCGGTGCCTTATCACTGGGGTCGCTACCGCGGCCTCGCCGACATGCTGAAGCGTCCGCCGCTCGCCGAGCACCTGATGAAGAACGTGTTCTTCGATACCTGTGTCTACCACCAGGCGGGCATCGACCTGCTGTTCCGGGTGATAGACATCGACAACATTCTGTTCGGCTCGGAAATGGTCGGTGCGGTGCGGGGGATCGATCCGGAAACCGGGCACTACTTCGACGACACGAAACGCTATATCGACGCACTCGGCCTGGACGATGCGGATCGGTACAAGGTGTTCGAGGGCAATGCGCGCCGTGTCTACCCGCGGCTCGATGCGGCCCTGAAGGAGCGAGGCAGGTAAGAATGAGCGCGTTTACCCCCGACCCGGACTGGCTGCCCTACGATCCTTCCCCGAGCAAGCCGGAGTTCACGCTGCCGGCGGGCGCGGTCGATGCACATTGTCACGTGTTCGGCCCCGGTGACAGGTTTCCCTACGCGCCCGAAAGAAAGTACACGCCCTGCGACGCGGGCAAGGAGAAGCTTTGGGCGCTGCGCGATTTTCTCGGCTTCGAGCGTAACGTGATCGTACAGGCGACGTGCCACGGCACCGACAACCGCGCGCTGGTCGATGCCCTCCAGGATGCCGGGGAGCGGGCCCGAGGCGTGGCCGCCGTCGACCGCGGCGTGACGCGGCACGAGCTGGAGGCGCTGCACGCGGCCGGGGTGCGCGGCGTGCGCTTCAACTTCGTCAGGCGGCTGGTGGACTCGCTTCCGTTCGATGCCCTGTCGGAAGTTGCCGCCAGGATCGAGCCACTCGGCTGGCACGTCGTCATCTACTTCGAGTTCCCGGACCTGCGCGAGCTCCGGGACTTCTTCACCAGCCTGCCGACCACGGTGGTCATCGACCACATGGGAAGGCCCGACGTGAGCAAGCCGGTCCGGGGCGGCGAGTTCGACCTGCTCGTCGAGCTGATGGAGAAGCACCGCAACTTCTGGTCCAAGGTGAGCTGTCCCGAGCGTTTGTCCAGGGTTGGACCGCCTGGCTACGATGATGTCGTGCCGTTTGCACGGCGGCTCGTAGAGACTTTTCCGGATCGCGTCCTGTGGGGCACGGACTGGCCCCACCCGAACATGAAAAGTCACATGCCGGACGACGGGAAGCTGGTGGATTTCATTCCGCGCATCGCAACCACCCGGGAGCTGCAGCAGAAGCTGCTGGTAGACAATCCCACGCGTCTTTACTGGTCCGACTGACGCGCGGGTCGGGAGAACGCCATGAGCCTGGACAAGCCCTATCGCAACATACCGGGTACCACCATTTTCGACGCCGACCAGGCACGAATCGGGTACCACCTGAACCAGTTCTGCATGTCGCTGATGCAGGAGTCGAATCGCGAGCGCTTCAAGGCCGACGAGCGGAAGTATCTCGACGAGTGGCCAATGACCGAGGAACAGAAGCAGGCGGTGCTGGATCGGGATTACAACCGGATGATCGAGCTCGGCGGGAACATCTACTTCCTCGCCAAGATCTTTTCCACCGATGGCTTGAGCTTCCAGCATGCGGCCGCGACGATGACCGGGATGAGCCAGGAGGAGTACGCAAAGATGATGCTTTCGGGCGGACGCCGGCCAGAGGGCGATCACGGCAAGGGAGGCGACTGACATGGCCAGGATCACGGCAGGTCTCACTACGTCGCACGTGCCGGCCATCGGTGCGGCAATCGACCTCGGCAAGACGGCCGAGCCTTACTGGGCGCCGGTGTTCCAGGGTTACGAGTACTCGAAGAGATGGATTGCCGAGAAGAAGCCGGACGTGGTGTTCCTCGTGTACAACGACCACGCGTCCGCGTTCAGCCTGGACATCGTGCCGACATTCGCGATCGGCTGCGCCGAGAGTTTCCAGCCGGCCGACGAGGGATGGGGCCCGCGACCCGTGCCGGCGGTGCAGGGGCATCCCGAGCTGGCCGCGCACATCGCGCAATCGGTCATCCAGCAGAACTTCGACCTGACGATCGTGAACAGGATGGACGTGGACCACGGCCTTACCGTGCCGCTGTCGCTCCTTTTCGGGCAGCCCGAAGCGTGGCCGTGCCGGGTCATTCCGTTCGCGGTGAACGTCGTGCTCTACCCGCCGCCGTCGGGGCGTCGCTGCTTCGAGCTCGGCAAAGCCATTCGGCGCGCCGTGGAGTCCTTCGACCAGGACCTCGACGTACAGATCTGGGGCACCGGCGGTATGAGCCACCAGCTCCAGGGTCCGCGGGCGGGGCTGATCAACCCCGAGTTCGACAACGCGTTTCTCGATCGCCTCGTGAACGATCCGGAGGGCCTGGCCGACATGCCGCACATCGACTACGTCCGGCAGGCGGGCTCGGAAGGCATCGAGCTGGTGATGTGGCTGGTCATGCGCGGTGCGTTGAACGACAGGGTGGTGGAGAAGCACCGTTTTTATCACGTGCCGGCCTCGAACACCGCGGTCGGCCACCTCATTCTCGAGAACTCGTGACCAAACCAGGCCGATGAGCGGAGGAACGGAATGAAAGTGATTCTCGCCGGGCCGGGAGCGTTCGGGCTCAAGCACCTGGACGCCATCCGGAACATCGACGGTATAGAGGTCGTCTCGCTGGTCGGGCGAACGCTGGACAAGACCCGGGCGGTTGCCGACAAGTACGGTATCGGCCACGTGACCACGGATCTCGCGGAGGCTCTGGCGCTGCCCGGCGTGGAAGCGGCCATCCTGTGCACGCCCACGCAGCAGCACGCGGCGGAGGCCATTCAGTGCATGGAGGCCGGCAAGCACGTCGAGGTGGAGATACCGCTGGCCGACAGCTTGGCTGACGCGCAGGCCGTCGCCGAGTGCCAGAAGCGGACGGGCCTCGTGTGCATGGTAGGCCATACGCGCCGCTTCAATCCTTCGCACCAGTGGATTCACAGGAAGATCAAGGCGGGAGAGCTTCAGATCCAGCAGATGGACGTCCAGACGTACTTTTTCCGCCGCAAGAACATGAACGCGCTCGGCGAGCCGCGGTCCTGGACCGATCACCTGCTGTGGCATCACGCCGCGCACACGGTCGACCTTTTCCAGTATCAGTGCGGAGGCCGGATCGTCGAGGCGAACGCGATCCAGGGGCCGCTGCACCCGGAGCTTGGAATCGCGATGGACATGTCGATTCAGCTCAAGGCGGACAATGGTGCCATCTGCACGCTGTCGCTTTCCTTCAACAATGACGGTCCGCTCGGCTCTTTCTTTCGTTACATCTGCGACAACGGCACCTGGATCGCCCGGTACGACGACCTGGTCACGGGCCGCGAGGAGCCCGTGGACGTCTCGAACGTCGATGTCTCCATGAACGGCATCGAGCTGCAGGACCGGGAGTTCTTTGCCGCCATCGCCGAAGGTCGCGAACCGAACGCGAGCGTGCACCAGGTGCTCCCGTGCTACGAGGTGCTGCACCGGCTCGAGCAGCAGCTCGATAGCCGAGGCAAGTGACGACGTCCCGCCTGCTCGCCGGCCGGTGCCTGCCGGCCATCGGCCTCGGATGCATGAATCTCAGCCATGCGTACGGCATTCGGCCGGACGAGGACCAGGCTGTCCGCGTACTGGAACGGGCACTGGAGCTCGGCGTTCGGCATTTCGATACCGCGGCGCTTTACGGCTTCGGTCGGAACGAGACCTTGCTCGGCAAGGTGCTTGCGAGGCGACGTGCGGACATTTTCCTGGCCAGCAAGTGCGGCATGACCGGCGTCGATGGCAAGCGGGTGATCGACGGGCGTCCGGACACGCTGCGGGCAACCCTGGACGATGCCCTGAAGAGGCTGCAGACCGACCACATCGACCTGTACTACCTCCACCGATGGGATCGCAACGTGCCCATCGAGGACAGCATCGGGGCCATGGCCCGTATGGTGGAATCGGGCAAGGTCGGGGCGATCGGCTTGTCCGAGGTCTCTGCCGATACGCTTCGCCGCGCACACTCTGTCCATCCGATAGCGGCGGTCCAGACCGAGCTCTCGCTCTGGACGCGCAATGCCGAAATCGCGGTGCTGGACGCCTGCCGCGAGATCGGCGCGGCCTTCGTCGCGTTCTCCCCGCTCGCCCGCGGCTTCCTGGCCGACCCGGGCCTCGACCCGGCCACGTTTCCGGAAGGCGACATCAGGCACGGAATGCCGCGGTTCCAACCGGAGAATTTTGCCCGTAACCGGCCGCTGGCGGCCGGTTTTGCAGGCCTGGCGGAAGAGGCGGGTTGTACGCCGGCACAGCTTGCGCTTTGCTGGGTGCTGAGCCGCGGCGATCACGTGCACGCCATCCCGGGGACGACCCGTGTCGAGCACCTGGAAGAAAACTTTGCCGCCGCGACGATGCGGATCGACCCGCAGGTGCTCGAGCGCGCTGGCCGGTTGATCAACGAACGGACCGTCAGCGGACCCCGCTATCCGGACGCGACCAGGCGCGAGATCGATACCGAGGAGTAGGCGTCCGGCCCTTTCGACGCGTTCAGGCTGCCGTGGTCACGCCTGGCCCTGGCGCCAGCCCGGCGCGTAGGTCTCGCGCACGACCCTGGGATAGGGAACCGGGCTGACGATGGCCCTCACCTCGATTTGCTCGTGGGCTTCCACCGTCGGCTTCCTGGTACCCCCGTCCGGTTCGCCCCACACGACAGTCACCTCGTCGCCGATGGCGACGTCCGGCGCCACCGTCGCGAGAGAGAGCGCGGTTCGCTCGTTGAAGCTGTAGCCGGTGAACATCGATACACCGACGATCCTGTCACCGACCTTCACCGCGTCATAGCTCGAGGATGCGTAATTGGCGAGCGGAAGATCGAAGTACTTGTAATTCCTCTCGCCGACGAAATACGACGCCAGGATCTTCACGACATCCTCTCCGTTCCAGGCGAGCGTCACCTTGCGCCGCTGCTCGTCGGGCTTCATCTTCTCGAGTGCCTCACGCCCGATGAAGTCGTGATCGAACCTGACGAAGGGACCGTAGCCCATCTCGTACGGGGTGAGGTAGTAGTCCTCGACATTGTCGGAGACGAAGCTGCCGCCGATCGAGCACACGGCTTCATAGCTGTTGTCCGGCAGCCATTGACGATACGGCTTCATTTTCTCACCGGTGTAAATCGCCGGCAGCGGCGACGGTATCCATCCGGACTCGAGCGTGTTGGTCGCGTAGGTGCGTGACCCGACCAGTACGAGCCCGAGGTCCCTTCCGGCTTCGATGATCCTCTCCCGAATCTCGAGGTATTCCTCGTAGGGCCCCCAGATCTCCAGGCCGGGGGCACCGGCCATCCCGTGTCGCAGCGCTCGCACGGTACGGTCCCCGATCCTGACGTATCCCATGTGAAAGAACTTGATGTCGGGTACGGGTCCGCCATGGAGCTTCGTGATCACTTCCTCGGCCCTGGGTCCCTGGATCTGGAAGCGGTACTGGCGCCGGGTGACCGCTCTGCCCATCGGTGCCGAAGGGGAGCGGTCATCGTAGAAGGTCTGGACATCGTATCCGCCTGTTTCGGCATGAAATTGAATCCAGTTGGCCGTCGGGGCACGGCCGACGAACACCATCGAGTTTTCGGCGAGGTGAAACAGAATGCCGTCGCCGATGATGTAGCCGTCGTAACTTACGGGTATGAACTGCTTGGCGCGATCGACGGGGAAGTTGGCGAAGCTGTTGACCGCGAGCGAAGAGACGAGCGCGAGGGCGTCCGGTCCGTCGATGAACAGGTCCACCATGTGATGTGACTGGTCGAACAGCACGGCGGACTCCCGCCACGCGCGCTGCTCGTCGCGCCAGTTCGAGAATTCCGTCGGAACAACCGGGTAGACATAGGCGCCGATCTGGGAGTTGCGCATCATCTCGACCGGGTTGCCGGCTTCCTTGAGTACGTCTTCGAGGCTGCGTGTGGACATCGGAAATCTCCTGCGGGCGTGAAGTGGGTGACCAGGTGCCGTCACGGTTGCAAGGTGACCACGAGCACGTGGGCAGGCGGAGGTTCGGCGTACATCTCCGTAACGAGCGAGTCTCGCTCGCGCAGCACCACCCGCTGGTTGACGGATCCTTTGTCCGTAATCTCCCCCTTGTCGATCGACAGCGGCTCATCGAGAAGGATGGCCCGCCGGGCATGCTGCGAGCTGCCGCGGTTGCTCTCCGCGTGCCTGCGCAGGGCGGCGATGAACCATTCGCGCAGTGCCGGCGCTGCGAGCACCTCCTTCAAAGGCAGGTTCTCACCAACAGCCGCGATCCTGCGGCAGGCATGCACGTCCGGAACGATCAGGATCCCGATATAGTCGCGGTCGAGGCCGGCGATCACGACGTCCTGCGCCGCCGGCGCCAGGCTGGCCAGCAAGGCCAGGCGCAACGGGCCGGTGCTGACCCAGGTGCCGCTTGCGAGCTTGAAGTCCTCGGCGATACGCCCGTCGAACAACATGCCCTTGCGGGCATCGTTCGGATCGACGAGGCGGACGGCATCGCCCAGTCGGTAGTACCCTTCCTCGTCGAAGGCCGCGGCCGTCTGCGCCTCGAGGCGCCAGTAGCCGGGGGTCACGTTCGGGCCGCGCACCCGGAGCTCGAGCTTGCCGCCGACCGGCGCCAGCTTGACCTCGTTCCCGGCCGCCGGCAGCCCGATGACACCGGCCCGTTCGGTGCCGGGGGTCGTGAACGTGATCGAAGGCGACGCTTCCGTGCAGCCCAGGCCGGAAAGAATGGGTACGCGGTGACCGCGCTCCCTGATTGCGGCGCGATCGAGAGCGTCCCAGGTTTGCTGTGAAAGGCTCGCACCCGCGAAGAAGCATGCGCGAAGCCGCCGATAGAAAGTGCTGCGCAGCTCGGCGTCGTCCTGGAGACTGGCGGCGAGCAGCTCGAATCCCTTGGGCACGTTGAAATAGACGGTCGGTGAGATCTCGCGGAGGTTGCGCAGGGTCTTCTCGACCAGTCCGGGAACCGGCTTGCCGTCGTCGATGTACAGCGTGCCGCCGTTGAAGAGCACCAGGCCCACGTTGTGGCTGCCGCCGAACGTATGGTTCCAGGGCAGCCAGTCGACGAGGATCGGTGGCTCGTCGATGACGAAAGGCAGGGCCTGCCGCAGCATGACCTGGTTGCTGCACAGCATGCGGTGCGTGGTGATGACCGCCTTGGGCTGGCCGGTCGAGCCGGAGGTGAGGAGGAACTTCGCGATCGAGTCGGCCGAGACCCGTGCGTGCAGCGAGGATGCGGCCGCCGCGTCGCCATTCGAAAGGTCGTCGAGGGACAGGCGGCGATAAGACGGGCCGACTTCCGCATCCCCGACGACGATCGTGTCCTTCGGCACGACGGCTTCGATCGCCCGGACATGCGCCGGTTCGCCGAAGGATGCCACGAGGCCCGGTGTCAGGAGCTCCACCACGTAACGCAGCCTCGACAGGTTCGAGTGCGCCTGGGAATACACCGGCGACACGGGGCAGAACGGAACGCCGATGTACATGGCGGCCAGCGCGAGGAGCAGGTGCTCGATGCCGTTGCCCGAGAGCACGAGGATTGGCCGGTCTGCGCAGAGGGGCAACCCGGCGAGGCCCGCGGCGAGGGCACGGACGCGAGCGAGCGCCTGGGCATACGTCACCTCCCGCCAGGTGCCGTCGGCGTCGCGGCGGGCGACGAGCACCCGTTGCCCCGCCTGTTCCGCCCAGTGCTCCAGCGGATCCGTCACCCGCTCCGGGTAGGGGCCCAGCGCGTCCGACGGCTGCAGCAGGATCGAGCCGTCGGGACGCGACCGTACTGTCACGTCGAAGCGGCGCGGTTCCCAGTCGAGCCCGGCGGCCATGGTCAGCTTACGCGATCGAGTCCCAGGGCCTTGATCGCGTTCTGCTTGAGGATCAGGTCGTGAACCTCGGGCCTGAAGTCGGCCGACTTGAAGTCCTCGAGCCAGCGATCCGGCGTGATGAGCGGAAAGTCGGAGCCGAACAGCATCTTGTGCTTGAGCTGGCGGTTCGCATAGCGCACGAGCTGTTCCGGGAAATACTTCGGCGACCAGCCGGAGAGATCGATGTAAACGTTCGGCTTGTGCAGGCAAACCGACAGCGCCTCGTCCTGCCAGGGCCAGGACGGGTGCGCGATGATCACCGTCATGTCCGGGAAGTCCGCCGCGACGTCGTCGAGGTGGATCGGGTTGGAGTATTTGAGCTTCAATCCGCCGCCGCCGGGCATTCCCGTGCCGATGCCCGAATGGCCGCTGTGGAATATCGCGGGAAGCCGGTGTTCGGCGATGACCTCGTAGAGCGGATACGCCATGCGGTCGTTGGGAAAGAACCCCTGGACCGTGGGATGAAACTTGAATCCCCGAACGCCGCCGTCCTCGATGAGGCGGCGCGCCTCGCGTAGCCCCATTTTGCCCTTGTGGGGGTCGATGCTCGCGAAGGCAAGCATGATGTCGCTGTTCTCGCGCGCGGCATCCACGATTTCCTCGTTCGGGATGCGCTTGTTCCCCATCTCATATTCCGTATCCACCGTGAACATCACGAACCCGATGCGCCGCTGGCGGTAGTACTCGATCGTTTCCGGGATGGTCGGGCGCTTTCCGGCCTTGAAGTACTTGCTGGCCGCGTCCTCGAACTTCTTCCAGACTTCGTCGACGGGCTGCCGGCAGGAGACCTCGGCGTGCGTGTGGACGTCTATGGCAACGAGCTCGTCCAGGTTCATAGCGTTACCTTGCGTTCTGCTTCCCACTCGGAAACCGACTTGCTCTCTTCCACGAGCCTCACGAGCAACGGCGCCGGTTCCCAGTGCATCGGGCCGAAGATCCCGCGGTATTTCCGCATGCCCTCGAGAAGCGTCTCGAGACCGATCGTCTCGGCATAGAACATCGGCCCGCCGCGAAAGCGCGGGAAGCCGTAGCCGGAGGTCCAGACGACGTCGATGTCCGCCGCCCGCAAGGCGATGCCTTCCTCCAGTATCCGGAATCCCTCGTTCATGAGCGGGTAGAGGGTGCGTTCCAGGATCTCCTGCTCGCTGTGTTCCCGTCGCTCGATCCCGAGCTCCCGTGCGCGTTTGCGGAGAATCTCCAGGGCTTCGGGATCGTCATGCCGGGTGCGGTCGCCCGGCTCGTAGCGATAATAGCCCTTGCCGACCTTCTGGCCGAGGCGTCCCGCTTCGAACAACGCGAAGTCCGCCTGGTAGTAGGTCGGATCCGGGGGATAGAGCTCGGCATTGTCGCGGTGGATGTGCACCCCGACGTCCACGCCCGCCATGTCGAAGACCGAGAGTATGCCCATGGCCATGCCCCAGCCCTCGAGCGCTTCGTCCACCTGGCGCGGCGTGGCGCCTTCCAGCACCATCCGTTCGGCCTCGCGCGCATATCCTTCCATCATCCGGTTGCCGATGAAGCCGTAGCACACGCCGGAAAGGACGGGTGTCTTGCGCAGCGGCCGCGCGAGCTCCATCACGGTGCGGATCGTCGAAGGGGAGGTCCTGGACGTACGCACCACTTCGAGCAGCGGCATCACGTTGGCGGGCGAGAAAAAGTGCATGCCGATGACGTCCTCCGGCCTCGCGGTGGCATCGCCGAGCTCGTCGATGTCGAGTGTCGACGTGTTCGTCGCAAGGATGGCTCCCGGCTTCGCCAATGCGTCGATCCGGCGGAAGATCTCCTTCTTGAGGGCCATGTTCTCCACCGCTGCCTCGATGAAGAGGTCGGCATCCGCGAGGCTGGCGTAGTCGGTCGTGCCGGAGACCAGGGACATGAGTCTCGCTTTCTCTTCTCCGGACATTCGGCCGCGCCTGACACGCGATTCCAGCGTCTCATCGACCCGGGCGAGCCCGCGGCCGAGAGCGTCCTCATCGATGTCGAGCAATGTCACGGGTATACCCGCGTTGGCGAAGCAGATGGCAATGCCGCCACCCATCGTGCCGGCTCCGATGATGGCGGCTTTGCCGATCGGCCGGAGCGCCGCATCCTCCAGCCCCGGCACGCGCCGCGACTCGCGCTCGGCGAAGAACACGTGCACCGCCGCCCGGCACTCGGTGGTCTGCTTGGCTTCGTTGACCAGCTTGTCTTCGAGGAGCAGGCCCTCGTCGAGCGGGAGGCTGGCAGCGGCGCTCACGGCCTTGATGGCGGTGCGGGGAGCGGACTGGTGCGGATACCTGCTTTTCGCCAGGTCTTCGAATCGCGCGATGATATCCGGTGTCGCAGTAGCCGGGTCGACGCGGTTCGCGGACGTGGGACGCGGCGGCTTGCCGGCCTGCGCCAGGGCCTGCGTCCAGGCCAGCGCTGCCTCCTCGAACGGTTCGTCGAGGAGGGCATCGATGAAGCCGAGCTCTTTCCCCTGTTCTGCCGTGACGGGACGCGCGCCGATGATCAGCTCGAGCGTTCGGCCGACACCGATCAGCCGCGGAAGGCGTTGCGTGCCGCCGGCGCCGGGGATGATGCCCAGCGTGACTTCCGGCAAGCCGCAGCGCGTGCCGGGCGCCGCCACGCGGTAGTGGCAGGCGAGCGCCAGCTCGAGGCCGCCGCCGAGCACCGTGCCGTGCAGTGCACATACGACCGGAACTGGCAGGTTCTCGAGGCGTTTGAAAAGCTCCCGGTATTCCGCTTCTCTCGGCGGTCCGTGGAACTCGCCGATGTCGGCTCCGGAGCAGAACGTCTTGCCGGCACAACGCAGCAGCACCGCCCGCGAGCCGGGCCGGTCGCCCAGCTCGTCCAGACAGGCGCCGAGATCGGAGCGGACGCGTGCATCGATGGTGTTGACGGGCGGATTGTCGATCGTAATGACGGCAATGCCGTCGCCCTCGTGCAGATGCACGACCTGACTGCGATTCATCGAAGCTCCGTCTGGCTTGCGGGTGATCAAATCGGGTTGCGCCACGGCGTGCCATATTAACATGGCGTGACGAATAGTTTATGATACTAACGATTGACCTGCCGCGTCCATGTCGGCCATTCTTGCGGAGG
>Ga0079224_100013498_pt1 | contig 11371 bp, 13 predicted proteins | sample Stecom2015_FD_80414 | JGI IMG/M metagenome (GOLD analysis project Ga0079224, IMG submission 80414) | Agricultural soil microbial communities from Utah to study Nitrogen management - Steer compost 2015 | ecosystem: Environmental > Terrestrial > Soil > Agricultural land | place: USA: Utah...
AACCCCAAGTGTCCCAATACTTATTCCTTTTAGCCCAAGGCTTTCTCCTAACTGGAGAACAAGACTTGCAGTCGTTGTTTTCCCGTTAGTTCCGGTCACCGCGAGAAACTTTAAAGGAGGCAAGGGATAGACTTGGTCTAATAAAACCTTTTGCAGTTCGGGCCAATGCTCGTTACTAACGACAAAGACATTATCCTCTTTGAGTTTAGTCTCTTTGTTTGTTATTAAAAATTTATACTTTGCTTCTTTAATTCGAGAGTAAAAAAGATCGAGCTCATTACTCCCTTCCGGAATTTTGTAAAAAAGAACAGACTCTTCGGTCGAGTCTTGGCATTTCCAATGAATGTCATTGTAGCCTGAGATTTCGTTTAAAATATTATTCAACATAGGTTGGCACTTCAAATTGAAGCTTCAACTCAGCACCAGATACCAATGGTTCTCCTGCTTCGATCGATTGATTCTTCACAACTCCGAAGCCAGTCATTTCTAACTGTAGTCCTCTTTTTTCTGCCAAGGCGATGGCGCTGGCCTTATCTAGCCCTAGAAAGTTAGGAACTAAGTTATGAGCATAAGAACGATGTGTAGATGATTGCTTTGTCTTAACTTCATCAAGGTTAGTCTTATTAGACTTCTCATTATACTGAGCAAATTTAGCAAAGTCTTTTTTCTTATAGAGAATATACTGAGTAATTTTTTTGAAAATAGGAGCAGCTACACTGCCGCCGTAATAACCGTTTGCCTTGGGATTATCAATATAAACAAAGACTACAAATCTTTGGTTAACATTCACAGGAAAACCGATAAAACTAGATACATAACCATCATAGCCTTTACTTGATACTCTTTGAGCAGTACCGGTTTTTCCTGCAATAACGTAGTGAGGAATACGGGCATTTTTTCCCGTCCCCTCGCTCACTGCTCCAGATAAAATCTTAACTAACTCATCGGCAGTCTCTTGAGAGAGAACCCTGTTTTCTGGTAAAAGCTGAGATTCTTCGTTTTTAATAAAAGTCGGTTTAACGAGGTATCCTCCATTGGCAAACACTGCATACGATCGAAGCATTTGTATACCTGTGGTAGCGATTCCATGACCGAAACTTAAATTACTCAAAGTGAGGGGGCGAATATTTGATTTTGGATTAAAACTAAGAAGCCCTTTAGACTCGCCTCGTAGTTCAACACCTGTTCGAGTGTCTATTTCAAACTTTTGTAAAGTCTCCCACAACTTCGGGAACTTTAGATCAAAAGCAATCTTCGTCGTTCCGACGTTAGAACTAAACTTTAAAATATCTTCAACAGAAAGCCATTCAAGCTTATCACTGTGATCCGCTTCTCTGATCCAGTGATTCTGAACTTTTAACCTTCCATACTCACAGAAGTATTTTGTGTCTGGACGAGCAGACTTATGTTCCAATGCAGAAGCAACTGTTAATGCTTTAAAAATAGATCCAGGCTCAAATGGATCTGTGATAAATGAAAGTTTTCTATCTTCTTCTGTTGAACCTTTAAGTTGGTTAGGGTCATAGGTAGGGTAGTTTGCAATAGCAATGATCTCACCCGTCTCTACATCCATCACTCCGGCACCACCACGAGTAGCATTATGGTGGATAACACCATCCTTTAAATAGCTTTCAAGAGCACCCTGAATATCCTTATCTAGAGAGAGCTGAATATCTTTTGCTTGAATAGCAGGAGCCTTTGTCTCAAACTTAATGGGCCTTCCCTTAGCATCTTTAATGTACTTAACAATCTGAGGCTCGCCCTTAAGTTCAGTATTGAAGCTATTCTCGATTCCCGCTAATCCCTTATTATCAAGCCCTACAAAGCCTAGGGTTTGAGACATTAATTCACGATTGGGATATACACGCTGTGTGTGTTCTTCAACATAGATACCATCAAGCTTCTTTATTTCTTTGACCTGGTTTTCGCTCAAAGTAATTTTTCTTCCCAACCAAGTGTAGCGTGTCCTTTTATGAACAGCTTGCTTGAGCTTAGAGTAACTTAACTCAGGGACAATTTTTGATAGTCCTGCCAGGTTGTTGTAGAAGGCTTGATCTTTATTTTTAGGAATAGTGAAGATGTTATAAACGTGAACATTAATCGCTAAAGGATTGCCGTTTCGATCTAAAATATTTCCACGATTAGGGTATTCCTTAACTTCTCGGATGAACTGACTTTTAGCGTACTTAATTAACTTCTCTTTATTTAAAACTTGCAAATAAAAAGCCTTACTTGCGACGATCGCAAATAAAAAACTTAGAGCAAAGAATGAAAAGAGAATCCTGTTTTTCACTTAAAGCCTATGGAATAAGAATAATTTGTTCTGGACCAGGTTCTTTCAAGTTGTACTTAACTGCAAATTCACGAAGTCTTTGCACTGACATGGCCTTGGCCCGTTTTGCCTTAAGTTCTTTATTGATCATTGTAACTTTATCAATGTCCTTATTGAGTTGGTTCAACTGATAGGCCTGCTCAATTCCCTTCATTCTGAAAACGACAAATAACACGGCCAAAGTCGTGAAGGTTAAAGTGAAAGGCAAAGCTTTGGCATTGAATAAAAAGTGAAGCAGTCGATTATTTATTTTTATAGTATTTTTTTTTCTTAAGGCCATCAACCCTCCCTAGTTGAGAATCCCGCTGCAGTAAGCGGAGCTTAGCGCTCCGAGAACGAGAATTCTGTGACAGCTCTTCTTCCGTGGCCGTCATTGGCTTCTTAGTTAAAATTGTAGCAGGAAATTCCGAATTCTCCATCATTTCTTTATAGGTATGCTTAACTATTCTATCCTCCAGAGAGTGGAATGAGATAATAGCGAGCACTCCACCAGGAGCGAGAAAGGGCAACAGTTTTGCTATGGTATTCTCTAAAACTTTAAGCTCTTCATTCACTGCAATTCTTAAAGCTTGAAAGGAGCGGGTGGCAGGGTGAATGCGCCCGTGACGGTCCTTGGCAGGGTAACAATGAAAAATAATATTTTCTAGTTCGCCTGTAGTTGAGAGTGGTTTTAACTTTCGTTCTTCACAAATTTTAGCTGCAATCCTTCGAGATAATCTTTCTTCCCCATAGGTAAAAAGAATGTCCGCAATTTCCGATTCACTTAAAGTATTTAGTAGGTCTGCAGCCGTGGGAATGGAGTCATCTGTATAGTTCATTCTCATATCGAGAGGAGCATCTGCTCGAAAACTAAATCCACGTTCCATCTTATCAAACTGATGACTTGATACTCCAAGATCCATAAGGACCCCAGCAAACTTGCCGTGCATATTGTTTTCTTCACACCAAGCTGGGAACTGTTCAAAGTTCATGGCAAGAAGATTAACTTTATCTTCTTTTGCTCTGGCCTTGATTTGTTCATGACCATTTCTTAATGCATCAGGGTCCTGGTCAGTTGAATAAACAACTCCTTCAGGAAATTTATCAGAGATGGCAAAAGTGTGACCTCCGGCCCCGAAGGTAAGGTCAGCAAAAAGATGTGCACCAGAATCCTTGTGGCCCTTTTCCAGGGCCTCAAGGCATTCTTTTAACATTACTGAAAAGTGGGAGAGGTATTCACTCATTATTTAAGAACTACTTCTAAAATTTCTTTATGACGTGGGGTTAAGTGTTCCTCAGCAGTCATAAGAGCATATTTATTCTCTGGTTCAAAAGAAATAGGATTCTTAACTAAATCAGGGATTGCTTCAACTACAAACTTCTGAGCAAAAGTGTAATTCGATTTCATAACTTCCATGATTTCAGTTACCGTACAATGCTCTTCTTTCCAACCATCGTAGTCAGTAACCATGGCCACAGTTGAGTATGCCATTCCTGCTTCTTTTGCAAGGAATGCCTCTGGTACGTTTGTCATACCAATTACTCCGGCCCCTAATGACTTGTAGAGCTTTGACTCTGCTCTCGTAGAGAACTGAGGTCCTTCAATACAAATATAGCTTCCACCCATATGAGTTGTTACACCTGCTCTCTGACAGGCCTTGAAAAGACGATCGGCCAAACCCGGCTCAATTGGGTTTGCATTGGAAACGTGTCCAACCATTCCTTCATCGAAGAAAGTTCTCTTACGTCCACCCTTGGTCCAATCAATAAACTGATCAATAACCACAAAGTTTCTTGGAGCGAACTCTTCTTTAAGAGAACCAACTGCTGAAATGGAAACGATAGTGCTTACTCCCAGTTTTTTCAGAGCAAAAATGTTTGCTCTATAGTTTACTTCACTAGGAGTAATTTTGTGACCTACCCCGTGACGCGGAAGAAAATAGAATGCATTCCCATCCACTTCACATTCAAGAATTTCTCCGCTGGGATTTCCAAAAGGAGTTTCCACAGACAATTTATTTTTAACTTTAATGGCATCTAACTTATAAATTCCGCTACCACCAATGATAGCTACTTTTATTTGACCCATAATATTTCCTTAACCGAACAGAGCTACGTTTTGTTGAAATGTAGAACTAACAGAGTGAGAACGGTTCTCACCTCTCTCAGACTCTTCTTTACACATAATACATTCTTCGGCCATCGGGCGGGCAAGAAGACGCTCATAGCGAATCCATTCACCACACTCGTTACAAAGTCCATATTCACCAAGCTCAAATTTTTTAAGAGATTTCTTTATCTTCTTAGCAAGAATAGCATTTCTATTCTTAAAGCGTAGATTATGTGAATTTGTATAGTCTGCGATTGATTGCTCAAGCTCATCAGTGCCTTCAGGCATAGCAAGTGTTATGTCTTCACTCACTTCACTACACTCGTAAAGAGCTGTTAATAACTTTGTCTTAAGCGTAGTTAGTTGAGTTGGTGTTAATGCTTTAGTCTTAGTATTCATAATTCTCCTGCTTTAAAAACTATTCCAATCCGCCCTTAATATTAAGTAGCACTGACTTGGAAATCATTTTTAACGTTTCAAAAACACCTGTGCCATTTGTCGCAACAGCTTCAAATGCAGGTAACTTCAATTTATTTAACTGATACTGTAAGTCTTCAACTGGTACGATATTAGGTAGATCTCTTTTATTCCACTGCATGACCATTGGAACTTTAGAAATATCGTATCCTTGGTCGAGTAAGTTTTTTTGAAGACCATTGAGGGATTCCAAATTAGCTTCCATTCTCTCAACTTGTGAATCCGCTACAAAAACCAGTCCATCTACACCTCTCAAAATCAACTTTCGAGAAGCTTCATAGAAAACTTGTCCTGGAACCGTGTAGAGGTGAAAGCGAGTTTTAAAACCACGTATTTCTCCAAGGTCCAATGGAAGAAAATCAAAGAAAAGAGTTCTTTCATTTTCTGTATTTAAAGTAATCATCTGACCCTTATTATTAGAAGAAGTCTTCTGATAGATATACTGTATATTTGTTGTCTTACCACCAAGTCCTGGACCGTAATAAACGATTTTGCAGTTAATTTCCTTGGTGTGATAATTTACAAATGACATATTATTTTCCACCTAGTGTGAAGAGGTTATCCATCTCTTCGTCTGTAATATCTGTAAATAGAAACCCATCACGTTTAGATGTATCTTTATTTTTTTTAAAAGGAACATCGATAGTTTCTAGATCAGACTTTAGCATCATGACCTGACGTTTTAATAGGCCAGGATTTAAACAGTCCTTGTAAATTGCTCCACAACAATAACTCTTTCCGTCAAACTCGAATGAAAAAAGATAAATCCCCTCTGATGAAGTATCGAAACCAAGTCGATAATCAAACAAGTTATTATTTTTTCCAACGAGCCCCATTAATGCCTCAGATGCTTGCCAAACACCACTAACTAAAGCTGACACTGATGAAGTAGTTTCATCTTCAGTGCTGTCATAGATGGTAATTCCGTCATTTCTTGTGACGAAAAGACGAGCATTAATCGATTTTAATTTAGGATCAATGATATTTTTTATGATTCCATTTACTGATTTCATTAAAATCTCTTTCTATTCTCAAGGGCCTTGCTGATTGTTAAAGGGTCTAAGAATTCAAGGCTTCCGCCGATAGGAACTCCAAATCCAATACGATCAATAAGAATGTTTTCCGGTAAAATCATTTTGAAGTAAGAGCAAGTGGCATCTCCTTCTACTGAAGGATTTATGGCCAAAATGACTTCTGAAATATCTTGCTTCGCTATTCTTTCTTTAATCTTGTCTATTCCCAATTCTTCTGGCCCTACTCCAAGTAAAGGATTAAGAACACCACCTAAAACGTGATAAGTTCCTTTAAATGTCCCACTTTTCTCAATGGCCAATAGATCAGATATATTTTCGACAATACAAAGCGACTGCGCAGTTCTTCTAGAGCTATCTTGGCAAACACTACACAGATCATCTTCAGAGAACATGCCACAATCCTGGCAATGCTTTAAATGCTGAAGAGATGAAATGGACTGTCCCACACTTGTAAGTTCTGCGGGCTTCCACTGTGTCATATTCATTACCATTCTGAATGCTGTTTTCTCGCCAACTCCTGGTAAACGAGTAAGTGCCTCAACAGCATTCTTAATAGTCTCTGGAAGTTCTACCACTAGAAAAGTCCTGGGATATTCATTCCACCTGTAACTTTACTCATGGCCTGTTGAACCATATCTTGGCTTTCTTTAAGTCCGTTATTTACGGCAGTAAGAACAAGCTCCTCAAGAGACTCAACGTCATTAGGATCAACACATTCTTTATCAATTTTAATTTCTAAGACTTCTTGCTTACCATTAACTTTTACTTTTACAACGCCGCCCGCAGACGCTTCTACTACACGACCTGCCAACTCATTTTGAAGAGTCGCCATTTTGGCCTGCATCTGTTGAGCTTGCTTCATTAAATTTGCCATATTCATAAAAGACTCCTTATTTTAAATTTACTTTATCAATCCGTGATTTAAATAATTGCTCTGCTTCCTTGATCGCGGGATGGTTAAGTACACCCTGTCGTCTTAACGAAGTTTCTTCCTGTATTTGCTCTTCTGCCAGTTGGGCCAGAGTTTTAAAGTCTTGCATTCCTTCGTCTGCTTTACTTACTAAAATCGTCCGAAACTTAATTGCTTCTGGGGCGACCTCGAAGTAATTTGCAAGATAATCCATCAAACGTTGATAGACATCTTTATCCTCTAAGAAATCTTTAAATATGACCGATTCTTCAGGAAATCCCAGCTCAATGCTAATCGTTGAAGCCAAGAAGTCTGGTGTTTTTGTTAGATTCCCTTGCTCAAGATTTGATAAGGTCGCCGGAGAAATTGCTCTTAGATGATCAAGAAAACCATCCCACGTCTTAGGTCCTTTATTTTGAACCTCGACTACTTCTGCAACTTCACCGGCATCAGACTTTCCCACATGATTTTCACTTTCTTGAAAAGTAGAAATCATAACACCGTCAGGAGATAAGATCTGACGACGAAGGGCAACTTTTTGCAGCATCACTAAAATTACTTTTTCCGGATTCAGTGATGTAAGAACCCAGTTAAAGTCTTTTGCTAAAGTTTCATAAACCCAAAAAACTTCTGATAATGAAAGCTCTTTTTGGACTTGTTGAGAAATGGGTGAATTAGAAGGATTATCAAGAGAGTCAATCACTTCATACATTGTCTCTAAAATTTGTTCTGTGAGTTTTCTTAAGTCGATATTAGAACTAATAAGCTCCTCATAAACATTTTTCAGAGCAATCGTATTTCCAGTAAGGATCGCTTCCAGGAGTGATTTCATTACAGAGCCAGCAGCTAAGCCAAGGGCTTGTGAAAAAATCTCTTCACTGATTTTCTCTCCCGCCGCAAGCCCCAATACCTGATCAAAAATTGAAAGAGTATCTCTTACAGAACCTCGGCCAAGTTGAGCAAGCTTGTGAATGATACGATCGTTCTCAAACGCAATTCCTTCAACGGAAGCAATATGTTTAATATGTTCCTCAAGTGTCGGTACAGAAACATTCTTAAAATCATGACGCTGACATCGAGAAATAACTGTTCCCAGAAGTTTATGAGGATCAGTTGTTGCTAAGATAAAAATGGCGTGAGCTGGTGGTTCTTCCAATGTCTTCAATAATGCATTAAATGCACTTGTTGAGAGCATATGAACTTCATCAATCACATAAATTTTATATTTCCCACGAGAAGGAAGATATTGAACACTTTCAATGAGGGAGCGAATATCATCTACACTGTTATTAGAAGCACCATCGATTTCAATATAGTCCATTGAATTGGCCGAATCGATATCACGACAGCTTTGGCATTCTAAGCAAGGATTGAAATCTGCTTTAGGTGACTCACAACGAATGGCCTTTGCAAAAAGACGAGCAATCGATGTTTTACCAACTCCACGGGTTCCGGTGAATAAATAGGCATGGGCCAGTTTGTTATGCCTAATTGCGTTTTGCAATGTTCTGGTCACATGGACCTGTCCAACAACTTGCTCAAATTGTTTTGGACGCCATTTTCTGGCCAAGACTTGATAGGCCATAAATCTCCAAAAATATTAGTTTTGTGGTCGTTTAATAGGTGAGTCTAGCTAGTATGTCATTATGCACAAGCTAAGAAAAGCCATATAAAAACCGAGTGTAAGAAGATGTGAGAATGCTAAAAGTGAACAACTAAATATGTTTGTAGAATAAAAACTTCACTTCACACAATCTTAACTGGCTTTGTAACACCATTGTAGATTATCAGGTACTCCAACTAAGGAGTTTATATGAAAAAATTCTTTCTCATTTCGTCTTTTATTTTGATGTCCTCTTCTGCTCTTGCAGGGACTTGTTCAGATGCGGTCGAAAAAATATTTTTGGATGAAGGCATGCAAACGAGACCACCTGTTCTCATATTCCAAGACGGGGATCTTCAAGAGTACACGATCAGAACGAATCAATATGGCGGTGATGCTGAATACCATGTGGTTATGACTAGTGATTGCAAGTTGCTAAGCAGTCGAGTTCTATGGTCTGAATAAGTATTAGGGAATATGGAAATGGTGGTAGGATAGCACAGCCTACTTAGACACAACGCTCTACTACTACCGTTGCTCCATTCCTGGCCTGGCGGGGTTCGCAGCGATACGCTCGCCCAAGCAGACTGCAGATGTATATTAGTTGTAATAAAGGTGAAAGTAAAGAAGCTAATGGCGGAGATGAAGAGATTCGAACTCTTGATTGGCTTTCACCAATACACGCTTTCCAAGCGTGCTCCTTCAACCACTCGGACACATCTCCGTTCAAGTGAGGACCTTATTTTTAACACATTTAAGCATTCTCGAGCAAACTAATTCTTCTCTCGGTAAGTGCTCCGTCGCTCTTTGAAGAACTCACTAAGAATTTTTGAACATTCAAAGTGTCGAATACCACCAGTAACTGAAAAACGATGATTGAGCCGGGTGTCTTTATGCATATGATAACCTAGACTCAAAGCTCCTCCTTTGATGTCATAGGCCCCAAAGACACATCTTTTGATACGAGCTTGCACCATGGCAGCTAGACACATTGGACAGGGTTCAAGTGTGACGTAAAGAGTGGCCCCTGTCAGTCTCCAGCTTGAAAGTTTTTTCGCTGCTTCGATAATTGATAACACTTCTGCGTGAGCAGTAGGGTTGTGATGGCTTTCTTTGAGGTTATGTTTTTGCGTAAGAACTTCACCATTGGCGGATACAAGCACTGCACCCACTGGTACTTCTTTTTCTTTATAGGCCAGCTCTGCTTGTTTGATGGCCAAGTCCATGAACCATAAATCATCTTGAATATGGATCATGACTTACTCGTTAGAGCGAATTTATTCCTTAACTTAATTCTTTTACTCTCATTCCAGTAATTCGTTAGAAACTTCAATCGCTGTTTTTGTTCTAGATCATTATTAATAAACTTCACTCCATACACAGTAGCTCTTCCCATAATAGGCTCTCGCTTAGAGCGAACTTCCGCAAACAAGGTGTAGCTTTGGTTTAGTATTTCCAAACTAATTTGAACTCTTTGCCCAATGTTCATTGAGGTAAACAACTCAAGACAAGCGGCCCCTCTTCTCATGTCAGAAATTCTTCCAACGGAGTGAATCCCCTCCGCATCTACGTGGCACTTTAAATCTGTTCTATATCTAAAGTCGTACTCCCACCAGTGAAAGCGAGGGTAATAGAGGGGGGACGAAATGATATAACAAGAGATAATCATCAGAATAATGGCCCCAAAATAAAGAATACCAATAATGGGTGTTCCAAAAAGAAGATTACGGATCATTCCAAAAATATAAAAAAGCATGAGGATAAAAGAAATGTTCCAAAAAGAATAAAAGAGGTTTTTCAGAGCGATATAATAAAAGTTGAAAGTTATGAGTAAGATGATGATCTGAAATAGGAAAGTGAAGTTAAGTAGAATTTGCTTCATCGTGGCTTCACTTAAAAAACCAAGCACAACAAAAAAGACCTGGAGCAAAGTTAAAAACTTCACCTTATCAAATGAGTTCTGCAAGTTTAATTTAATGATCATAATTTTATTCCTATCACTCTTTATTATCCTCCCAGATCTTTTTCTTTACCAGTAATTCTGCCATAGAGAAATCTTTGACCACCTTGAGCCGCTTTTTCTCAGGAGTCAAAATTTCTTCCCCAGTAAAGTCTTTATCAGTTAAATAACACACTGGCCCTTCGGGGTAATTTCTTTCAAACCCATAATAATCAAACTGATTCTTTCGAGAACGGTAGTTCAGGGAATGAACCTTCTTGTTTAGGTAAAAAGAAAGTTTAGAAGCCACTTGGTATGTATTCGCCACGACAGGGAGTTCCTGACAGATCCCTTCAACTTCAAGGGCCCATTCTTTCCACCCCTTAAATTCGTTAATCCTTTTAGGTGCAATACTTGGGAAGAAGAAAATAAGTCTTAGAACTAATACTAAAACAAAGGAAACAATCAGGACTCTCTTCGCCCACACCTTATTCCAAATTTCAGATGAAGCCACTAACGGGATAAGCGAGACGGCGAGGTAGATGGTCCAGTTTGCTTCAACTCTTTTTGAGAAACTTGAAATCAAGAAAAAGAGGACGCTACCAAAGCTAATAAACTTCAGAACGCGATTAAAGTTACTTGGGGCCGCTCTAACTGCTTCCCACCAGACGATGAAACCCGCAAACACTCCGGCCAAAACAATTTGTAGGCCTACAAACTCCAATGAGCGAGGAAAACTAAAACTGGCCTTAGGTCTTTCCAAGAAGTGATAGCGGAAAGTTGAGAAATCATGATCAATTTGCCATAGCAGATGCGGTATTAAACAAATAATGGCCACTATCGCTGCAACATAAAACTCTTTTTTCAGAGCGAGTCGTGGAAGGGCCAGCACCGTGAAGAAAACGAGAAGGATTCCATGATATTTGGCATAACAAAGCAGAGCGATGACTAAACCGAGGGTCATGGCCTTGATCAATGTTTCTTTCT
>Ga0079224_100013500_pt1 | contig 11370 bp, 7 predicted proteins | sample Stecom2015_FD_80414 | JGI IMG/M metagenome (GOLD analysis project Ga0079224, IMG submission 80414) | Agricultural soil microbial communities from Utah to study Nitrogen management - Steer compost 2015 | ecosystem: Environmental > Terrestrial > Soil > Agricultural land | place: USA: Utah...
CAAGGAGGACCACCAATAAAACCAACTAAGTCAAAGTTTCTTTTTGATTCTTGTATGTTTTCTCTTAGTTTTTCGGCTTTTTCATTTTCAAGAAATTCACAAATGTCGTCCGTGCTATGCCCAAAGATTGGTTGTTTTATTTTAAGTCCTTTTCTTGAAGCCTTGTAAACTTCCATAAAAGGCTCGTGGTATTCGTTGACAAAAACAGTCTCAAAGCCTTGAGTTGTCTCAAAACCCAAGTCAAGGAAGCCTGCTCCTGCGAAAAAGGAAAAGATTCCAATTTTTGTTTCTGTTTTTTCGTTGTCTGTCATAAGGCAAATTTACAATTTATATCCTGTCTTTAGTTCATTTGCAGTGTCTTTTTAGCTTTGCCGGTAACGTTCCGGCGGCTTTGCAAAGTTTCGACCGAGCTTTGCTCGCAGTCGAAATTTTGCAAAACCGCTTGATGTACGAAGTCCGCGCAGCGACTGAGTGTATCAGGCGGTTAAAGCCGCCGGAACGATGTGACGCAAGGAGCGCAGCGGATTGCGTCACATCGGCGGTCAAGTATAAGAGCAGTAGCGGATTTCAAGGCGATTATCTGTCCGCCACCACAAAGGTTTATTAAATACACAAACTTTGAATTTACCACTTCACCCGCTATTGCTTTTATACAATGTTGTATGCCCGTGCTTTCTTTTCGTCCGTGCGGTTGGGCAGCCATACTCTTTGGCAAGTTTTGGCTTATGGGTCGGCTTTGAGCGACTTGCCAATGTGTATGGATGCGTAGGGTTGACATTAATCTTCTAGTTTTAATGCTACTTCTCTAAAGCTATCCAATGCTGCTTCTATATTTTCTATTATTTCCTGAGCCAAAATATCTGGTTCAGGTAGGTTTTCTAGATCAAGCATGTTTTCATCTCTCAGCCAGAAAATGTCTAAGCTCGTTTTGTCTCGGGCAATAATCTCCTCGTATGTATACTTACGCCATCTTCCTTCCGGGTTTTGTTCAGACCATGTTTCTTTTCGCTCGTTTCTATTTTTAGGATTGTAGCAGTCTACAAAGTCTTTCAAATTCTCAAACTTAAGCGGACTTTTCTTCAATGTATGGCTGATGTTCGTTCGGTAATCGTAAAACCAAACTTCTTTAGTCATTACATCTTTTGAAGCTGGTTTCGAATCAAAAAACAGAACATTTGCCTTCACTCCATGAGCATAGAATATTCCAGTTGGTAATCGGAGAATGGTGTGCAAGTCTGTCTTTTCCATTAGTTTTTTACGAACCGTTTCACCGACACCACCTTCGAAAAGTACATTGTCTGGTAAAACAACTGCTGCTTTACCTGTTGTATTTAGCATGGAAACTATGTGTTGTAAAAAGTTTAGCTGCTTGTTAGTAGTAGTTACCCAAAAGTCATTTCGATTATAAGTGAGGTCTTCTTTTTCCTCTTTACCTTCTGCATTGGTAATGGTGATACTACTTTTCTTTCCAAAAGGTGGATTTGCCAAAACATAATCAAATAATTCACTGGGCTTTTGGAGTAATGCATCCTCTCTTCGCACTGGTGGTTCTGAGGTAATGTCTCCAATATTGTGCAAAAACAAATTCATTAATGCCATTCTTGCGGTTGATGCGACAATTTCCCAGCCATGAAAAGTTTCTTCCTTTAAAAAACGAGTTTCCTCTTTGTCTAATTTGTTTTGAGATGTAAGGAAATCATAAGCGGATAAAAAGAAACCACCTGTTCCACAAGCAGGATCTGCGATTGTCTTTTTAGGTTCAGGGCGAACGCATTCAACTATGGCTTTAATCAAATCTCTCGGTGTGAAATACTGACCTGCACCGCTTTTGGTATCTTGGGCATTTTTCTCCAGGAGCCCTTCATACATGTCACCCTTGATATCGGCATCCATGCCGACCCATGATTCTTTGGCAATCATCTTTACCAAACGATCTAATTTGGCAGGGTCTTGAATTTTATTTTGTGCTTTCGTGAATATCTGACCAAGCATACCGGGTTGTTTACCCAATTCTCTAAGTAACTCAACATAGTGGGCTTCCAGTTTTCCACCGCTTTTGGAAGCAATACTGTCCCAATTGTATTTCTCTGGAATTCCTGACTTCCTTTTTTGCGGACCTTTTTCATACTCATCCGCCATTTTTAGGAATAGCAAAAAAGTAAGTTGCTCTAAGTAGTCAGAGTAACTAACTCCGTCATCCCTAAGGGTGTCGCAAAAAGACCAAATTTTTGCTATTAAATTATTTGTTGTCATATTCTTATATCTCTGTGATTATTTCCTCTTGCTCAATATCAAAATGGATATAGGAGAAAGGAAGATTTATAAATTTTTTAATGTGGCTGAGGTAGGTTTTAACTTCCTCAGATGGTGCAACGTGTGAAACCAATACAATGCCTTCGGCTTCATTCACATTGGGATAAAGACAATATTCCAATAATTGTCCAATACCTTCTCTGATGGAAGTTCTTAAACTGTTATAGGTTTTGATTTCGTAAAAAATGTAGCCTGTATCAGTTTTTCGAGTCACGTCAATTCTTGACGCCCCATATGCCGTACACTCTCGTTTCACAATTGCCTTACCAAACTTTTTCTGAAGGTATTTCAAGAATTTGGTTTGCAGAATATTGTGTTTTAACTCGAGTTCAATCTCTCTTTTTCTTCCGGTTCTTTTGCTTTTTGTTCCCAGGTCTGCTTCGTCACTTCCAGAATCTTCGAATGAAAATCCAGTTTTTACTCCAACGTCAATTTTCTCATTAAGACCTGAAGGCAAATCCATCAGGGTATATCGATTGGATGGGATTTCACTATCATCCAATACAGGAATTAGCTCGGCTGGAATTTCATTAAGTCGCGAGGCTTTGAACTTCACATTGAACAACTGTTCCGCTCCTTCCTTAATCCAAGTATCTAACTGCCCAGAATCAAGGTTAAGATTATACAGATCAGCTTTCATTTCATCATACCAACCTTCTTGCTTGTAGTGTGCTAATATCTTTTCAGATTCTTCCGGTAAGAGGACTTCAACATCTTTCAGGTTGGTCACCCAAAAACTTTTGTTTGATTCCGCGTCTCTGGTGTAAAGCGTAAGGTCAAAAATCTGTCCTTCATACTTTGAACGAAATTTATGGATGGGTTCTAAAAAACCATATTTGTACCCATCAATCACTTTGTCGCCATCAAATAACCATTCTTCGTGCCCAAACCCATGCTCATGCTCAAAGCTTGCATTGGTTGATTTGCCTGTTAAACCAGATGGTTTTACCCAACCGTTGGTGTTCCAGGTGATGCGGGCAATTTTGGATTCTTTTGAGAGTAACTTCTTTAAGTGATTGTGATGCGGTAAATATTTCTGTACGTAGGCTTTGCTTTCTGCAATGAGTCTATCCCAATTGTATTCATCCAGTTTGTCAAATGGAATTCTTGGCCATTCCCAATCGATTAGAGTTTTGTATTCTTCAAGCAATTTGATTTTATAATCCGGAAGCGCTTTTGTGGTCTCGAAATACCCATCCAGTTTATACCCGATAAATGCGTCAGATCCATTTACCTCCACATTAAAAAACACATCTTTGTCTTCACCGCTGTAAATTCTTGGCCAGAAATAGGGTTTGATGCGGGCTACATGACCATTGAGCCAATTCCCATCTTGCCTTAGCCTAAACCCTTCAACCAAAATTTGCTCCGCCCAATATTTGGCTTTTGCAATAATGGGGTAGAGCTTTTGACCATAATATTGGTGTGCAGGGTTTGATGTTCTGTAATCCGTGTTAACAATGGAGCTGTAAAAATCCAATTCTTCTTTGGTGAAGAAGTTGTACCCTCCCTCATAATACCGAAAGTCAAAGCCTAATTCATTTTCGACATATCCACGATACGAATCATTGGATTGAAATTGCAATTGCTCTCCATTGACTAGTTCATAAGCAGTTCTTACCAGATGTTTAAAAGGATACTCTTTGCCTTTTACGACCACATAGTATTGACTCCAAACATGATTTTTGGGAACACCTTGCTCCTCTATGATGATCGCAGCTTGCTCAATGTGGGTTCTATTTAATGCTTCGAGTTTCATGTTATTTCTACAATGTCCTTACCAGAAGTTTTAGCCAATCATATCCAGTCAATTCAGAATAAACCATTATGCATGCTTTTGCTGTACTTGTATATGCTTTTCGTTCAGAATCAACCATTTTTCTAAGCTCTCTAAAGCACTTGTCCATCAACCCCTTTTTGGCTTCTCGTGTAACAGAATTGTCAATTGCCTCTTTAGCATCTTGTATGTGCTCTATGCATTCATCCCAAACAATTTTTCTATCTCGATTCAATTGATCCAAATCCAAATGATAATAGAAAATTGATTGTTGGACTCTGTCAATTTCTTCTGGGTCATTTGTAGCCGGTACAGGAATGCCTTTGTCAAAAGTTAATAGACAGACATCAACTGGATTCAAAGGATCGAGTAAAACAGGAACTTCACATGCCGTGTTTTCTTCATCATTTGCAACCCTTCCATTGATAAGGTCTAAAGGAAAACAATCTCCTTTGCCTTTTACATCTTCACATTCACCAATTCGATCTCTTCTTAATTTATTTGAGTGTATTCCTGATAAACGAAAATTGCTCCATTCATAGGCTAGCCACCAATACCCATTTGTTTTGTGAATAGTGGATTTGCTTTTAGGATCAGTATAATCATCCTTCTGACGTGATTTACTCTTTGGTCTAAAGTGATCAATTTCGAAATCATTGTTCCCAATTGGAGCCTCTGAATACCAACATTTATGATGTGAAAGTTCTCGCATTATGGGCTGAAGCTGATTCCATTCGGGATGATTTCGGATATATTCTTTTTTCTGTGGTATAGTCATCCCATTCATTGCATCATGCTGGGCTTGCTTTACAGCTTCCCATCCATTAGCCTCAACAGCTTCTCTGAATCTATTTCTATCAATATACCTCATTCGCCTTTTTCCTCTTTTAAAATTTCATCAAGGACTTCTTTGGCAATGCGGTCTAATTCTTCTGCCTCCTCCTTTGTATATTTCCTATTGGTAAACTCTTTGTAATTACTGGTCAATTTCAGGTATTGATTATATCTGCTATCAGCAGTCTCGTCTCCGAATCCAATTCTATCAAAGTAATTTTTGAGCCTTTCAAATTGGTTTCTTTCATCCTCTTCCAGTTCGCCATGTGAGATTTTTGCTTGAAGGAATCGCTTTTGATTCAAAAGGTCTTCCAGTTTTTTACTCATTAAAGAAGGAATGCCAAACAACTCACTGGTGAGAATCTTTGAAACACTCATTTCTCTTGGGCTCATATAAGGATTGAAAGCCTCCGTTTTCCCATCCTTGTCTTTCTTGAAGATTTGCACCTGATTTTTTTTCAGGTTTCCAATCACCAACGGATCATGCGAACAGAAAATAATCTGTGTGTTTTCCTTTCTTTTCACCACTCGGTCCAGGTAATCCAAGAACTTCCATTTCCACATGGGATTCAAATGAGTGTCGGGCTCATCTAAAAGGATCAAGGATTCTTCGTCTTTAGTGAATTTTAGCAAGCCCAAAACGGTAAGCAGTTGTTTTTCACCTTCACTCAGTTCTGACATGGACAACTCACCATCCACACCCTCTTTTTGAACTTTGATTTTTACATCATGCAGCATATCAGAAATGTGAATGCTCTCTAATGCATTGAATAGAACAATTTTGTTCTTGTACTTGTCTTCTACTAAATCTAAAAAGGTGGATTTATCTCTTAGATATAGATATAGCCTGTCTTGGGTTTCGTTCTTCTTGTAAGAAACTTCTACACGAGCCTTATGCTGAATTGGTGCGTACGAAAAGAGTAATAGATCGTTGACGAATTTTTCAACCAGACCATCGGCACCCCATAAATGTGCGTTTTTGTCCTCTCGATTTTTAGCCCATTCAGGCTCTTTTAGCATAAATAGAGCTGAGCCAAAATCATTGATTTTTAATTCCTCTTTGAGAAACTTAATCGTTTCATCACCTTGGTCTTCCTTAAACAGATAAAAAGCAATTAGAGCAAAGTTTGCGTGAATGTTCTGGGCAAGAAATATTCTTCGAATGGTATCAAATTCTTCAATTTTTGCTCCAGCTTTTATTATTTGTTCATAATAAATCTTTTGATGCGGAATATATAAGTCTGAAAGGCGGTCACTTATTCCTGAATAGTAGATGAAAATGTGTTTGGGCAAATAGTGCTCAATGTTTTTGGTAACCGTGGTGGTTTCCGGTTTTCCGTTTACCACAAAGGCATATTTGCCTTTTTCAAAGGTGATTTCAATGGCATTGCTTCGGCACTCATATTTGATGTAATAGTCAAAAGGCTGCTTAGCCTTTCTGTGGTGATTATAGATCAAGTCTAAGTCCCGAAAAATAATGACCAAGGCTTCTAAGAAATTGGATTTACCCGTGGCATTGAGACCAAGCAAAACAGTTTCCCAAGCATTTTCATCAATATCAATCTGAAAATCCTCCAGGTTCTTGAACCGTGTTTTGATATGTACTTTGTCTATTCTCATTTAGCGAGACTTAATAAGGATTCAGTGCCTTTTTTGACTTCCTTGATCTTAGACTGAATGTCTTTCAGCTCCTTGTAAAAATCCTCGATATTCTCCTTGTGCTTGCTCTTTTGCCATACATCTTTGGCAAGCATGGGTTTATCTGAAGTGTTGAGTACTTCTTCAATGCTCAGTTCTTTACTCATCTTCTTTGTATTTTTAGGTTTTCTTTTCTTTTGTTGTTTCTGCTCTTCCAGGTACTTTTTCTTTTCTGCTTGTATGCGTTTGAGCAGTTCCGAAGCAGGTTCATCATTGGGATCTTGGGGCACCAGTTTCCCTTCAAAGGCTTTCTTTAAAATGGATTGCCGAAGGGCTTCTGATTTTTGCATTCCTGATTTGATAGTGTGTTCTAGGTTGTCAATAATTGAAAATTGCAATTCAATTTCATTTACAATTTTCTCCTGTTCTTCCTTCGACATCAATGGGAAAGGTAATCCTTGAATAATCCCAAGATTTAAAACATCCATTGTTGCTCCATGAGTATGGATCGAATAAAGGCTTTTTAAAAAATAACTCTCAAAGAAAAACTTAAATAGAAATGGAGAGTAATAATTCTTATCAAGTGTGAGCTTAACCAAGCGCGGATTTATGATGCCATCCTCAGCATTTTCAGGTAGAATCAGAACTTTACCAACTGTTCCTACAAGACTAATTAATGCATCATAAGGTTTAGTTTTGCATGAACTAAGCTCTTCATATTTCTCTTTATCCACATAATAATCACCAAAATGAGCATCACCTGATATTACTTGTTCTTGGCCGTAAATCTTGTAACCTTTCTCTACATAGAATTCCTTTTTTAATGATGAACCAAAAGGTCCGGCCTTGATAGCATAAGGTGAGTATTCAGTAAGCTTATCAATTTTCGCCCATTCCCAAAGGGCGGGTAGTTCCGGAAATTCATTTAATTCAACTTTTGTAAATGGAGTTAACTCCTTTAGTTTTCTCGGTTTCCCCGGCTTTCTCCCTTTCTTCCCATCCTTCTCCCAAGCCTTTACCGCTGCTTTCCAGTCTTTTAGTACTTGTTCGTAGCGTTGTTGGCGTTCTTCTTTGATCCGTTCCAGTAGTTTTTCTGCGGGTTCGGGGTTGTTTTCTTTGCGCCATTGCTCGGTGAGTTTGCCTTCAAAGGCATATTTCAACAAAGCCTGCCGATAGACCTTCAATTGGTTTTGTGCCAATTTGAGGTTGGACACCCCATTGTCCAGCTCGCTGAAGAGTTCTTCGATTTTGGAAACGATGCGGTGTTGTTCGTTGAGGGGAGGGATAGGAAACTTTATTGTTGAAAGGTTTCCTCTCGAAATTCTTTTTCTGGTCGTACCAGTTTGGAGCCTTTCAATTTCTTTCCTGATAATTGGAGAGTTTATGAAATTTAAAAGGAGCTTATTGCTTACACCATTTAGTTCTGTTCTTATAATCGCAGCATCTACAACAGTAACATATTTATTTTCTTCTTTAAATGGGAAGATACATGCTCTACCAAGTGGATCTGGCATTCTTGCGACTAGAATATCTCCATTTTTCAGAAACGTACAATTTATTTCTAATGCCTTTTCTTTAGTCATGAATCTATCAGAACGATTTCTGAAGAATCCATCACCAACATCAGCTAACTGAATTAATCTAACTGCACCATTAGGGTTTTGGTCTTTAGTTTCAACCCAGTCACCATCCTTGAAAACGCCATTCCTTCCATCAATAATTTCTTCAATTGTAGCCCAAACCCAGCCAATTGGCATGTCATATTCTTTTATATAATCGCTCATCTATGCTACCAATTCTTTATTCAGTTCATTAATAATTTCATCCATGCTGTCCCCAAAGAGATTCCACATTTTCATCATGCCCCCTTTGGAATCAAAGGGGCTGTAGTCCAAATCGTCTTTTTCTATATGGAAGGAAGTGGCAATATGCTCTTTCATCATGCGCAACCAGTTCATTTGTTCTTCGGTGTATTTCAGCGTACCCGCTTGCTTGCGGAATACCCAATCCTGAAAGCGTTTGTCCACCACTTTGTTGTAAGGTGTTAATTGTTCGTCCAATCCCATCACCCTGCGTATCAAGCTCACCAAAGCAATCATTTCATTAAGCGGTTGGCTTCTTTCCAAACCATCAATATGCTCATAGGCCTGCCAAATGCGAAGGGGTGCTAAAGTAGGTTTGTCGGCTTTGAGTTTTTCCAATAGCTCTTTCACCATTTTATAGGTCAGCTCTTTCCGCTGATAGGGTTGGGAATAAAACCAACTCAAAGCCAGAATCTCGTCTTTGTGGATTTCAATGTAGGTTTTGAAATCTGTCACCAGTTCAGCGGCTTTCTCTTGTGCCTGTGTGTCCCATCCGGCAAACTCCAGTTCATCAATATTCACCACATCAATAATCTGCTCCAGCGACTTGCGTACATTGTCCACATATTCAATCAACTCACCTGTAATGGGCAAGGTGGCTTGTTTGGCCAGTTCTTCTTGGGCTTCATCCACCTGAGCAGGTGTTGGATGTCCAAATTTGGCCATGGCAAAATCCTGTACCTTATCCGGGTCAAACACCCCCAATAAATCCTTAGTCATTTGATGGATGGACTTGCCTTTGGCCAATTCCTGAAATTTGGCTTTTTCATCAGGCGTAATTTGTTTTTCAATGCGTCCCAACCTTCCAGCCAGCGAAGTAAACAAATCCTCATCCACATTGCCCATCATGGCGGCATACATCAGGTCTTTGAGCGCTACACCCCGTTTACGTTCCAGCGGTCGGCTATCGGTTTTGGTGGTTTTCATCACGCCCACGGCATCCACAATCACAAAATGGTCTTTGGTAGCAATGGCCGAAGGCGTTACTTTCTTTAAATCTTCCAGTTTGATGGTTCGTGTACCACGCCCTTTCATCTGCTCAAAGTAACCCTTGGATTTTACATTCCGCATAAAAATCAGGCATTCCAAAGGCTTTACGTCTGTGCCCGTAGCAATCATGTCCACCGTAACCGCAATGCGGGGATAGTAGTCATTTCTAAAAGAAGACAATACCGTTTTGGGGTTGTCATCCGTTTGATAGGTAATTTTCTTGCAAAAGCTATTGCCTTCGCCAAACTCTTCCCTTACAATGTTGATGATATCATCCGCATGACTATCAGTCTTGGCGAAAATCAGCGTTTTGGGCACTTCCTTTCTACCGGGAAATATTTCAGGCAATTTGTTTTTATAGGCCTTGATCACATTTCGGATTTGGCTGGGATTCACAATGTCTTTATCCAATTGATTTGAAGTGTAGGCCACTTCCTCATCCAACTGCTCCCAGCGTTTGCGCCTGCTCAGCTTTTCGCGTTTATCAACAAATTCCTTCGCTTCAATTTTGGCCCCTTCTTTGGTGATTTTGGTTTCTATCAAATACGTGTCGTAGGTTACGTTTACACCATCAGCAACAGCATCTTCGTGGGTGTATTCACTCACTACATTTTCATTAAAGAAACCGAAAGTCCGTTTGTCAGGTGTAGCTGTTAAACCAATCAGGAAGGAATCAAAGTATTCCAAAACCTGTCGCCACAAATTGTAAATAGAACGGTGACATTCGTCTATCACGATAAAATCAAAGAACTCAATAGGAATCTTCTCATTGTACACAACAGGAAGCGGCTCTTTGGGCAGCCAACCTTTTTCGTTAGGGTTTTCCTCTTCCGCTTTTTCATCCAATTCTTCCCCCTTTAAAATCGAGTATAACCGCTGAATAGTACTGATACAAACATGAGCATCAGGATTCACGAAAGAAGAAGTCAAGCGCTGCACGGTGTACAGCTCGGTAAAAGTTCTATTTTCTCCCGGTGGAATAAAAGCCATAAACTCCTGTTCGGCTTGTTCCCCCAGGTTTTTGGTGTCAACCAAGAATAAAATTCGTTGAGCATTTCCAAATTCCAACAAGCGATAAATGGAAGAAATGGCTGTAAAGGTTTTTCCAGCTCCTGTTGCCATTTGAATCAAGGCTCTGGGTCTGTTTTCCTCAAAAGAAACTTCCAGATTTTTGATGGCTGAAAATTGACAGTCCCTGAGTGCTCCTTTGTCTAGTTCAGGGAAATTAAACAATCTTCCTCTAAGCGTTTTATCATCCTTTAATTGTTGCTTTATCGTTCCCGGTCGATGAAATGAGAAGATGTTTTTCGCTCTTGGTTTCGGGTCTCTTGTATTGGTAAACCTTGTGATTATACCAGTTGATTCATAAGTAAAAGGGAGTGGTTCATTATTGAAATACTTCAATTTACTTGCCGCATAAGCACCCGACTGATCTTCCACAACTGTAAGGTTTTGTCCTTCTTCCTCTTTCTTTGCTTCAATTACTCCAACAGGTGTTCTGTCAACAAATAGCACATAATCAGCAGGTCCAACTTCTGTTTGATATTCCTTAACGGCAATCCCTAAGGCAGCACTAAAATCAAGCATTTTTTTATCCTGAATGACCCACCCAGCAAGACGCAACTTCTGGTCGATGCGATCTCTAGCAATTTGTTCCGGGTTTTGATTATTCTTTTGAGTCATTCGTTAATTATATTATTCACTTTATAATTCAATCTTTTTCTTTTTTGTCAAGCGTTGGCAAAAAATAGCTCTTTTGGTTTTTCAGTGTTTGCCTGTGTGTCGGCAAAAACCAAATGTGCTATTTGTGCGGTTGGCTTCTTCAGCATGGCATACAACTCTCAAATATACGCAATACTCTTCTATATGCAAGGATGTCAAGTGTCTTTCTGTTAACCTCTATAAATAGTTGTTTTTAAGTGCCTTGCTTTGGTGTTATCAGATTATATCTATTGC
>Ga0079224_100013502_pt1 | contig 11370 bp, 9 predicted proteins | sample Stecom2015_FD_80414 | JGI IMG/M metagenome (GOLD analysis project Ga0079224, IMG submission 80414) | Agricultural soil microbial communities from Utah to study Nitrogen management - Steer compost 2015 | ecosystem: Environmental > Terrestrial > Soil > Agricultural land | place: USA: Utah...
AGGAGCTCGCCAGCGAGATCGTGGGCTCCCGCGACATCCTCCGCAAGCTCGCCCGCACCAAGTTCTCCGGCCGCACCTCCGTGCCGATGGAGGCGCTGCTGAACTCCGGCTTCGTCGCCGAGCGCAGCGGCGGGAAGGTCACCTCCGTCCAAGACGACCTCAAGGAGCGCCTGCTCGAGGACACCTTCCGCGCCTCCCTGCCCTCGCTACTGCGCTACGAGGACAAGAACACGATGCGCTTCAGCATCGAGGGGCGCGTGCCCTTCGTCGACAAGGAGCTGCTGAAGTTCCTGTTCTCCCTCGACGAGTCCGCGATCATCCACGACGGCTGGAACAAGCGCATCCTGCGCGAGTCGATGGACGGGATCCTCCCGGACATGATCTCCAAGCGCCGCAACAAGATCGGCTTCACCACTCCCGAGAGCGAGTGGTTCCGGACGATCGCGCCGCAGCTGCGCGAGGTGTTCGCCTCGGAGTCCTTCGCCTCCCGGCCCTACTTCGACGCGCCGAGCGTGCTCGCGCTGTTCGACGACTACATCGCCCACCCCGAGAACCACGGCACGCTGATGTTCTGGCGCCTGCTGAACGTCGAGCTGTGGATGCGCACCTTCTTCGACGACGCCGAGGGCGCCGGGCGTGCGCTCGGCGGCAGCGATCTCGAGCCCGCCGCGGCCCCCGCCGTCGCTGCGCCGGTCGCGACCCCGTCGGCGGAGACCCCGTCGGCCCAGAACGTGTCTGCCGCCGACGAGGAGACCGCGCCCAAGAGCGACTATGTCGCCAACGAGGGCAAGGAGCTCGACCTCGTCTCCGAGGCCGACGGGCACCGCTGGCGCCGCTTCCCGCTGCAGACCGGTCTCGTCGCCCGCGGTGACGACATCGAGTCCCTCGTGCGCGGCCACGTCGAGCGCTTCGCCGCGGACCTGCCCGAGGATGCCCTGCCCGGCAGCACCCCCTGGTACTTCGTGATCAGCGAGAAGATCATCGCGATCAGCCAGGGCCGCTCCTGGTTCACCTGGGAGATCAAGCCCCGCCGCTCCGCGAAGGTGCTCAGCCGCTTCGTCTCCCGCACCCCGGCCGGGATCGGCCTCGGCGACCCGACCACGATGGAGCTCGCGATCCGCGAGGTGGGCCTGCCCCGCGTCCTCGCGGCCTCCGCCGTCGGCGCGGCCGGCAAGGTGGTGGGCAAGCGCGGCCTGTTCTACGAGGTCGTCGGCGCGAACGTGCGCGCGATCGACGGACCGACCCCGTACTCCGCGTTCCCCTCGAACGTCTCCGCGAAGCTGCCCCCGAAGGATCCGGATGCCGTCTCCGCACGGATCTCGGCCGCGATCCGCGGCGCGGACATCCCCGCCGCGCTGCGCGATGCCTTCGTGGGCACCGTCGTGATGGACGCGAACGACATCGGCCGGAATGTGCTCGGCTCCGACGTCGCGACCGGGCATGACGTGCTCGAGGCGACCTTCGCCGACAACCCCCTCGGCCAGGGCCGCCAGCGCACCCCGATGGCGATCCTCGGCGACCTCGGGCCCGCCGCGCAGGCCTGAGGCCGACCTGCACTAGGATCCGGGCAGCAGCACTTCCCCTGGAGGAGACCATGAGCAGCACCGACCCTCGCCCCGCGCGACCCTTCGGCGCGGTCGGGACCGCGATGGTCACGCCGCTGAGCGAGGACGGCCATAAGGTCGACCTCGACGCGGCGCAGAAGCTCGCCGCGCATGTGGTGGAGCGCGGGCACGACCTGATCGTCGTCTCGGGCACGACCGGCGAGGCGCCCACCCTCACCGACGTCGAGAAGCTCGACCTGGCGCGCGCCGTGGTCGAGGCGGTGGGGGAGAAGGCCTCCGTCGTCGCCGGCGTAGGCACCTACGACACCGCCCACTCGATCGACCTCGCCCGCGCGCACGCCGAGGTCGGGGTCGACGGGCTGCTCGTGGTCACCCCCTATTACTCCAAGCCCACTCAGGCCGGGGTCATCGCGCACACCACGGCGATCGCGGACTCGACCGAGCTGCCCGTGATGCTCTACGACATCCCCGGCCGCGCCGGGATCCCGCTCGAACTGCCGACACTGCTGCGCCTGGCGGAGCATCCGCGGATCATCGCCGTGAAGGACGCGAAGGCCGACCTCCAGCAGGCCTCCCTCGTCATGGCGCAGACGGACCTCGTCTACTACTCCGGTGAGGACGCGCTGAACCTGCCCTGGCTCACGCTCGGCGCTTCAGGCATGGTCTCCGTGGTCAGCCAGATCGCCGGCGACATCGAGCGGGAGCTCGTGGACGCCGTGGACCGCTCCGACCTGCCCGCCGCCCGCGCCGCGAACGCGCGCCTGGTCCCGCTGGTCGAGGCGATCATGAACCGCATGCCGGGCGCGGTCGCCGCGAAGACGGCGCTGCACCTGCAGGGCGTCCTGCCCCACGCCGCGATGCGCGGCCCCCATGTCCCCGCCGACGCCGACCAGCAGCGCCTGCTCGCCGACGCGCTGGACGCCGCCGGTCTCCTCTGAGCCCCGCCGGGAGGTCCCGATGTCCGCTTCCGCCGTCTTCTCCGACCGTCCGCCGCTGCCGCCCGAGCTCACCCCGGGCACGCTGCGGCTGACCCCGCTGGGCGGCCTCGGCGACGTGGGCCGCAACATGACGGTCCTCGAGATCGACGGGCGCCTGCTCATCATCGACTGCGGCGTGCTGTTCCCCGAGGAGTCCCAGCCCGGCGTGGACCTGATCCTGCCGGATTTCGACATGCTCGAGGACCGACTGGAGGACATCGAGGCGATCGTCCTCACGCACGGCCACGAGGACCACATCGGCGCCGTGCCCTACCTGCTGCGCCGCCGCAAGGACATCCTGCTCGTGGGCAGCCCGCTCACCCTCGCCTTCGTCTCCGCGAAGCTGCGCGAGCACCGCATCACCCCGCGCACCCTCGAGGTCAGCGAGGGCCGCGTCGAGGAGCTCGGCCCCTTCACCTGCGAGTTCGTGGCTGTGAACCACTCGATCCCGGACGCGCTCGCAGTCCACGTGCGCACCGAGGCCGGCACCGTGCTGCACACCGGCGACTTCAAGATGGACCAGCTGCCCCTGGACGGGCGGATCACGGACCTGCGCGCCTTCGCCCGCCTCGGCGAGGAAGGCGTGGACCTGTTCATGACCGACTCCACCAACGCCGAGGTCCCCGGCTTCACCGTCGGCGAGCAGGAGATCGGCCCGGTGCTCGACGGGATCTTCGCGCGTGCGAGGCAGAAGATCGTCGTCGCCTCGTTCTCCAGCCATGTCCACCGCGTCCAGCAGGTGCTGGATGCCGCCGTGGCGCATGGGAGGAAGGTCGCCTTCGTCGGCCGTTCGATGGTGCGCAATATGGGGATCGCCGCGGAGATGGGCTACCTGCACGTCCCCGACAACACCCTCATCGATGTCAAGCGCATCGACTCCCTGCCCGATGAGCAGGTGGTGCTCATGTGCACCGGCAGCCAGGGCGAGCCGATGGCGGCGCTGGGCCGGATCGCGAACCGCGACCACCGCGTCTCCGTGGGCCCCGGCGACGTGGTGATCCTCGCCTCCTCCCTCATCCCTGGCAACGAGAACGCCGTCTTCCGCATCATCAACGGGCTGATGGCCCTCGGCGCCGAGGTGGTCCACAAGGGCTCCGCGAAGGTCCACACCTCCGGGCACGCGAGCGCCGGCGAGCTGCTGTACTGCTACAACATCGTCCGCCCGAAGAACGTCATGCCGATCCACGGCGAGGTGCGCCACCTCATCGCCAACGGCCGCCTTGCCGAGGCGACGGGCGTGCCGGCCGATCGGATCATCCTCACCCGCGACGGCCATGTCGTGGACCTGAGGGACGGCATCGCCCGCGTCGTCGGCGCGATCCCCAACGGCTACGTGTACGTGGACGGCTCGAGCGTCGGCGAGATCTCCGAGGCGGATCTCAAGGACCGCCGGATCCTCGGCGACGAGGGCTTCATCTCCCTGTTCGCCGTGGTGAACTCCGAGACCGGCGCCCTCATCGCGGGCCCCGAGATCCACGTCCGCGGCGTCGCGGAGGACGATGAGGTCTTCGAGAAGATCCGCCCGGAGATCGTCAAGGCCCTCGAGCAGGCGGTCGCCGACCAGACCGACCGCCGCGACACCTACCAGCTGCAGCAGGTCATGCGGCGCGTAGTGGGCCGCTACGTGGGCCAGCGCCTGCGCCGCCGCCCGATGATCATCCCGGTGGTCATCGAGTCCTGATCCCTCCCGGCGCCCGTTGAGCACCCCCTGAGCGCCGCCGCGCGCCTGTGATCCGAGCCCGGACGGCGGGGCCTCGGACCCCCGCCTCCCGGGCATCGCAGGGGCCGGGCGGTACGATCGTGGCCATGGCGACACGTACGTCTTCCCCCGCACGTGCGTCGAAAGGCTCCTCGCGGTCCTCGTCCTCCGGCACCTCCCGGACACGCGGCACCGCGGCGAACGACCCCTCGACGCTCCCTCTTCCGGTGCGCGCAGTGCGCGCCGGCTATCTGGCGATCGCACGGATGGTCGGCGGCATGGTCCGCGGGATCGGGGTCCAGCGCTGGGAGGTCGAGCCCGCGCAGCGCCGTGACGGCTACGCCCTGTTCCTGATGCTCATCGCGGCGCTCGTCGCCGTCGTCGAATGGTGGCAGTCCACCGGTCCGGTGCTCGGCGCCGTGCACACCGTGGTCGCCGGCACCTTCGGCATCTCCTCGATGGTGATCCCGCTGCTCGCGGCCGGCTGGTCGCTGCGCATGTTCCGACGCCCCGACCAGGTGCGCGCGAACACCCGCATCGCCATCGGCATCATGGTGCTGCTCACCGCGATCTCCGCGATCGCCTCGGTCTCCGCACGCCTGCCCGCCCCGGCTGACGGGATCGACGCGCTCGCCCGCGGCGGCGGCGTGCTCGGCTATCTCGCCGCCGCGCCGCTCCAGGCGCTGCTGCCGCCGGTCGCCGTGGTCGTGCTGCACAGCCTGCTGATCGCCTTCGGCCTCCTGGTCCTCACCGCCACGCCGGTGGAGTCGATCCCCGCTCGCCTGCACGGCGTGTACGAGCTGATGGTGGGCCGCAGCCAGGAGGAGGACGAGGAGCGCATCGCCTTCGGCCTGCGCCCCCGCCGCCAGGACCCGGCCGTGCACGAGCAGGCGACCGAGGCGCAGCCCGCAGGCCGCACCCGCCGTCGCACCCGCAAGGAGAAGGCGGAGGGGCAGGCCGCCGAGCGCGACCACGAGGCCTTCGGCTACGCGGGCGACGAAGCTTTCGAGCAGGGCGTCGTGAAGGAGGACGAGGCCGCGCCGAAGAAGCGCAAGGGCCGCGCCGGCACCGGCCGCTCCGGCCCGCGCCGCGGCGCCCCTGCCGACTCCACCGAGGTCTTCGACGTCGTCGAGGACGAGAACCATCGCGCGAAGACCTTCCCCGTCGCGGGGGAGGAGCCCGCCCGCGCCGCGAGCGCCGGGAAGACCCGTCCGCTGCCCGCGAAGAAGGTCCCCGCCACGCCCGGCGTGGAGGAGAAGGCGGAGCTCGTGCCCCCGCCGATGGGCGACCTGCCCCGAGCGGGCGAGCAGCTCGAGCTCTCCGGCGACATCGTCTACACCCTGCCGGAGTCCTCCTTCCTGCTCGAGGGGCCGCCCGCGAAGACCCGCTCCGAGGCGAACGACCGCGTGGTCGAGGCGCTCGGCGAGGTCTTCGAGCAGTTCAACGTCAACGCCGAGGTCGTCGGCTTCTCCCGCGGCCCGACGGTCACCCGCTACGAGGTCGAGCTCGCCCCGGGCACCAAGGTCGAGAAGGTCACGGCCCTGGACAAGAACATCTCTTACGCCGTCGCGAGCTCGGACGTGCGGATCCTCTCGCCGATCCCCGGCAAGAAGGCGATCGGCATCGAGATCCCGAACGCGGACCGCGAGACGGTCGCGCTCGGCGACGTGCTGCGCAGCCAGGTCGCGCGCCGCAACGAGCACCCGATGGTGATGGGCGTGGGCAAGGACGTCGAGGGCGGGTACGTCGTCGCGAACCTCGCCAAGATGCCGCACCTCCTGGTCGCGGGTGCGACCGGCGCGGGTAAGTCGAGCTTCGTGAACTCGATGATCACCTCGATCCTCATGCGCGCCACCCCCGAGGAGGTGCGGATGGTGCTCGTGGACCCCAAGCGGGTCGAGCTCACCATCTACGAGGGCATCCCGCACCTGATCACGCCGATCATCACCAACCCCAAGAAGGCCGCCGAGGCGCTGGAGTGGGTGGTCAAGGAGATGGACGCCCGCTACGACGACCTCGCCGCCTTCGGGTTCAAGCACATCGACGACTTCAACAAGGCCGTGCGCGCCGGGGAGGTGCAGGTGCCTGCGGGCAGCGAGCGCCGTCTCGCCCCGTATCCGTACCTCCTGGTCGTGGTCGACGAGCTCGCGGACCTCATGATGGTCGCCCCGCGCGACGTCGAGGCCTCGATCCAGCGCATCACCCAGCTCGCCCGTGCGGCCGGGATCCACCTGATCCTCGCCACGCAGCGCCCCTCGGTGGACGTTGTCACCGGCATCATCAAGGCGAACGTGCCCAGCCGTCTCGCCTTCGCGACCTCCTCCCTGCAGGACTCGCGCGTCATCCTCGACGCCGTCGGTGCAGAGAAGCTGATCGGCCAGGGCGATGCCCTGTTCCACCCGATGGGCAAGGCGAAGGCGATGCGCGTCCAGGGCGCCTGGGTCAACGAGTCGGAGATCCACAAGGTCGTCGACCATGTGAAGACCCAGATGAAACCGAACTACCGCGAGGATGTCGCCGTCGTCGCGGAGAAGAAGCAGATCGACGACGACATCGGTGACGATCTCGAGGTGCTGCTGCAGGCGGCGGAGCTCGTGGTCACCACCCAGTTCGGCTCCACCTCGATGCTGCAGCGCAAGCTGCGCGTCGGCTTCGCGAAGGCGGGGCGCCTGATGGACCTGCTCGAGTCCCGCGAGATCGTGGGCCCCTCCGAGGGGTCCAAGGCGCGCGACGTGCTGGTCCACCCCGACGAGCTCGGCACCGCGATCGCCCGCATCCGCGGCGAGGACGTGCCCGGCGAGGACGAGGGCCCCTACGAGGCGGACGCCGGCGTGGATCACGAGGACACCGCGCCGGAGCCGGTCGCGGAGAAGAACGGCGACCGCTACGGCGCCGACCCGCTCGCCGACGACGGCACCGAGCCCGCCACCGACTACTACGACGAGAACGACGAGGAGAGCGAGGACGCCTGGTCCCTCACCGGCCGCTGAGCGTCCCGTCCGCCCCGTCCCTGCCCTTCCCGCACGCCTCGCCCCACCGCCCCGCCGCATCCCAGGAGAATCGATGACCACCACCCCCGCGCCTGCGCCCGAGGTCCCGCTGTGGAACATCGCCAACATCCTCACGATGGTGCGCTGCGCCATGGTGCCGGTGCTGGTGGTCCTCGCCGTCCTCTACCCGGACTCGATCGGCGGGCGCCTGCTGGTCGCGCTCGTGTTCGTGCTCGCGATGCTCACGGACCTCGCCGACGGGCACCTGGCCCGCAGCCGGAACCTCATCACCGACTTCGGCAAGATCATGGACCCCATCGCGGACAAGGCCATGACCGGCGCCGCGCTGATCATGCTCTCGATCTGGGAGTACATCCCCTGGTGGATGACGGTGCTGATCCTGGTGCGCGAGTTCGGCATCACGCTCATGCGCTTCACGATCCTGAAGTACGGCGCGCTGCCTGCGAACATGGCCGGCAAGGCGAAGACCATGGTGCAGTCCATCGCGATCACCTTCTGCCTGATCCCCTTCGAGATCTGGTGGGCGCCGGCCTATTGGATCGGCTGGGGTCTCATGCTGCTGGCCGTCGTGCTCACTGTGTGGTCGGGCCTGGTGAACCTCAAGGACGGCCTGCGCCTGCGCCGTGAGGCGCTCGCCGGTGGCGCCCGGTGAGCGACCGTCTCTCGGAAGGTTCGGCTGTTGGGGGAGCGGCCGACCCGGCCACCGTCCATCCGGCCGACGGGGGAGCGGCCGACCCGGCCACCCTCATCGCCGCGGCCTCCGCGCGCGGCTGGATGCTCGCGACCGGGGAGTCCCTCACGGCAGGAGCTCTCGTGGCGCGTCTCGTGGATGTGCCCGGCGCGAGCGCCGTGATCGCGGGCGGCGCCGCCTGCTACTCCTACTCCGCGAAGACCCGAGTGCTCGGCGTGGACGCGGAGGAGCTCGCCCGGACGGGTGCTGTCACCGCCTCTGTCGCCGAGGCGATGGCCCGCGGCGCCCAGCAGCTCTACGACGCGGACCTCGCCGTCTCCACGACGGGCGTGGCCGGGCCGGGACCGGACGCCACCGGCGTGCCCGAGGGGACCGTGCATCTGGGCATCGCCCGGCGCGACGGCACCGCACTGACCCGTGAGCTCCATCTCAGCGGCGGCAGGGAAACGATCCGCGCCCTCACCGTCCGGGCGGCGCTGGATCTCCTCGGGGAGCAGCTCGAGGCCTGATCAAGGCCCGGTTCCGCCTCGCCGGGCCTCGCTCCCCCTCCCCGTCGTCCGCCATGCACACCACCCAGGGTCCTCCCGAGCGTGGCGCACTACACTCTGGGGAACACTTCCGTGGAGGAGGGCGTTGACCTGATCGTGATGACATCGACGCACCGCATCCCCGAGATGCACCACGAGTGGAGTTCGAGTCAGAGGAAAGGAGGCAGGGCCATGATCCTGTTCCGCCAGGAGCTGGGCGACGTTCTGCGCGATGCGCGACGCTCGCAGGGCCGCACGCTGCGGCAGGTGTCCTCCGATGCACGAGTGTCCCTGGGCTACCTCAGCGAGATCGAGCGCGGACAGAAGGAGGCCTCCAGCGAGCTGCTGGTCTCCGTGACCGACGCCCTGGGTCTCCCGCTGTCGTTCGTGCTGCGCGAGGTCTCTGATCGCATCGCGATCGCCGAGCGCGTCACCATCCCGGACACCGTCCCCGAGGGCCTCGCCGATGGCGCGGCGCCCCTGGTCGGCGCCCACTGAGGTGCGCCGCAGCGAGTTCGCAGAGCTGGCCGATCACGTGTTCGGCCCGTCGCTGGCCCGCACCTACGTTCACGACCTCGTGCTCGAGGAGATCGGTGGCATGACAGCCGCCGAGGGCCTCGAGCACGGGGTCGCCGTGCGTTCGGTGTGGACCGCGCTGTGCGAGGCGATGGACGTCCCTGAGTCCCAGCGCTGGGAGATCCCGCCCGAGCAGCGACGCCGCTGACTCGCCCCGCAAACCCGTTCCCGCGACACGCCGCGAGAACTCGCACGTTCGAACGCTTGTTCGGTAGTGTGTGCTCCGACGGTCTGCTCCGGCACCCTCTCGACGCACCGACCTCCCTCCCCAGGGCCCCTGCATCCACAGGGCATAGGGGGCGGCGACCGGATGTCGGGGTCGGCGCTTAGTGTGGCCGCAATGGTCACCACGTCGGCTCTCCCGGCACTCAGGAAGGAACACCCCATGGCTGCACCGAAGTCCTCCAGCAAGTCCGCCTCGAAGGATCGCGGCTCCTCGCTCGACAACGCGCTCGCCCAGATCGACCGCCAGTTCGGCAAGGGCTCGATCATGCGGCTGGGCGATGACACCCGCCCGCCCGTCGAGGTCATTCCCACCGGCTCCGTGGCGCTGGACGCCGCGCTCGGCATCGGCGGCCTGCCCCGCGGCCGCATCGTCGAGATCTACGGCCCGGAGTCCTCCGGTAAGACGACGGTCGCGCTCCACGCGGTCGCCAACGCTCAGCGCAACGGCGGCATCGCCGCCTTCATCGACGCCGAGCACGCCCTGGATCCGGAGTACGCGAAGAAGCTCGGTGTGGACACCGATGCCCTGCTCGTCTCCCAGCCGGACACCGGTGAGCAGGCGCTCGAGATCACCGACATGCTCATCCGCTCCGGCGCGCTGGACATCGTCGTGATCGACTCCGTCGCCGCGCTCGTGCCCAAGGCCGAGATCGAGGGCGAGATGGGCGACTCCCACGTGGGCCTCCAGGCCCGCCTCATGTCGCAGGCGCTGCGCAAGCTCACCGGTGCGCTCTCCGCCTCCGGCACCACCGCGATCTTCATCAACCAGCTGCGTGAGAAGATCGGCGTGTTCTTCGGCAGCCCGGAGACCACCACGGGTGGTAAGGCGCTGAAGTTCTACGCTTCGGTCCGCATGGACATCCGCCGCATCGAGACGCTCAAGGCCGGCAGCGACTCCGTGGGCAACCGCACCCGCGTCAAGGTGGTGAAGAACAAGATGGCCCCGCCCTTCAAGCAGGCCGAGTTCGACATCCTCTACGGCGAGGGCATCTCCCGCGAGGGCGGCCTGCTGGACCTCGGTGTCGAGCACGGCGTGGTCCGCAAGTCCGGGGCCTGGTTCACCTACGAGGGGGACCAGCTCGGCCAGGGCAAGGAGAACTCCCGCCAGTTCCTCAAGGACAACCCGGATCTCGCGGCCGAGATCGAGGAGAAGATCCTGCGCACCCTCGGCGTCGGCAAGTACGCGGCTGAGCAGGCCGTCGAGCCGGAGGAGACGCCGCTGGCAGAGGACGAGTTCCTCGACGAGGACGTCCCCGCCACCATCTGAGCGTGATGCCCGAACGCTCTGCCCGCGACGCCGGCGACCACCAGGTCGCCGGCGTCGCCGGTCGTGCCAGCACTGCCGGTCCTGCTAGCGCCGCAGATCCTGCCAGCACTGCGGGGCCTGCCAGCTTCGCGGGCCCGGCAGGCGAAGCCCGTGTCCGCGGGCGTCTCGCCGCTCGCACGCAGGAGATCCTCGACCGTGCCCCCGCCGTGATCGATGCGGACACGGTCGCCTTCGACAAGGCCGTTGTCCACCAGTGCCGCTACCTGATGCGGCTGCTCGCCAGCCGTCGTCGCTCGGCGGGGGAGATGCGCGCGAAGCTCCGCGAGCGGGAGGTCCCCGCGGATGTCGCGCACGAGGCGATGGCCCGCTTGGCCCGTTCCGGGCTCATTGATGACGAAGCCTTCGCTGCGGAATGGGTGCGCCAGCGCCGCGAGCTGCGCGCGCTCGGTGATGAAGCACTGCGACGCGAGCTCGAGCGCAAGCAGGTGGAGGACGCTCTCATAGACCAGGCCCTCGCGGACGGGAAGGACGATGAGGAGGAGCGCTGCCGGGACCTGGTCCGCTCCCGCCTCGGTGCGAGCGACCGCAGCCGGCTGCAGGAGGAGCGGGACGGAGCCCACCGCCGCAGGCTCTCCCGCCGGCTCGACGCGCTCCTGACCCGCAAGGGCTATCCCGGAGACCTCGCCGTCCGCGTGATCTCCTCCGAGCTGCGCGCCGCCGCCCAGGATCCGCACGCCTGACAGCTCTCAGCCTGTGCGAGCACGTCACGCACTCGGCAGCCGGGACACGCACTGTCCCGCACAGAACACGGCTCCGAGGGCACGAAGCCCCC
>Ga0079224_100013503_pt1 | contig 11369 bp, 13 predicted proteins | sample Stecom2015_FD_80414 | JGI IMG/M metagenome (GOLD analysis project Ga0079224, IMG submission 80414) | Agricultural soil microbial communities from Utah to study Nitrogen management - Steer compost 2015 | ecosystem: Environmental > Terrestrial > Soil > Agricultural land | place: USA: Utah...
CGAGGTCGAGTTCCGCGGCGCATCCTGCCTGTGACGCGGCGCCCTCGGCTCCGGTGCGACGACGCTGCGATCGCTGAGGCCGATCATCTGCTCCCTCATGCCGTGCCTTCCGCCGGCAGCGACGTGGGAAGGACTCACGTGACCGAATCGACCCAGACCCCCGCCCCGGCACCGGCCGAGGAGGCAGCGCCCGCCCGCCGTCGGCGCGCGAGCGGCGGGGGGCTCAACTCGCTGCTGCTGGCCGAGCTCAAGCAGCTGGCCGCCGGCCTCGGCATCAAGGGCGCCGGCGGGATGCGCAAGGGCCAGCTGATCGAGGCGATCCAGGCGGCCCAGCAGGGCGGCCAGCCGACCCTGCCCACCCAGCCGGAGCCACAGAGTCAGCCCGCGCAGACCCAGCCCGAGCCCCCGCAGCGGGACCGGGACGACCGGGACCGCGGGGGCCAGGGCGGGGAGAAGCCCCAGGAGAAGGCTGCCGAGAAGAACCCGGGCGAGAAGAGCCAGGGTGAGAAGCAGCAGGGCGGCAAGCAGCAGCAGGACAGGCAGCAGGAGAAGCAGGCCGACAAGCAGGCCGACAAGCAGCAGGACAAGCAACAGTCCGGCAAGCAGCAGGGCGGCAAGCAGTCCGGCCAGCAGCAGGACAAGCAGCAGGGTGGCCAGCAGTCGAGCCAGCAGTCGGACAAGCAGCAGGGCCAACAGTCGGGCCAGCAGGGGGAGGGCGACGACGACGGGACCGGCAGCCGTCGCAACCGTCGCCGGCGCGGTCGGGACCGGGAGCGCACCCGCACGAACCGCAACGAGCCGGACACCCAGATCCTCGAGGACGACGTCTTGGTCCCGTGCGCGGGGATCCTCGACGTGCTCGACAACTACGCCTTCGTCCGCACCACCGGCTACCTGCCCGGGGCCGACGACGTGTACGTGTCGCTGTCGATGGTCCGCAAGTACGGCCTGCGCCGCGGCGACGCGATCGTCGGGCAGGTCCGTCAGCCGCGCGAGGGTGAGCGCCGGGAGAAGTTCAACCCGCTGGTGCGCATCGAGTCGGTCAACGGAGAGGAGCCGGAGAGTGCCCGGAACCGGGCGGAGTTCTCCTCCTTCACCCCCCTGCACCCCGTCGACCGGCTCCGCCTCGAGACGGATCCGCAGAACCTCACCGGGCGGGTCATCGACATCACGGCCCCGATCGGCAAGGGGCAGCGCGGGCTGATCGTCTCGCCGCCCAAGGCCGGCAAGACGATGATCCTGCAGTCGATCGCGAACTCGTTGAGCGCCAACAACCCCGACGTCCACCTGATGGTCGTCCTGATCGACGAGCGCCCGGAGGAGGTCACCGACTTCCAGCGCAGCATCAAGGGCGAGGTGATCGCCTCGACCTTCGACCGGCCGCCGACGGACCACATCACGGTCGCCGAGCTGGCCATCGAGCGGGCCAAGCGGCTCGTGGAGTCGGGCCACGACGTGGTGGTCCTGCTCGACAGCATCACCCGCCTGGGCCGGGCCTACAACCTCGCGGCGCCCGCGAGCGGCCGGATCCTGTCCGGGGGTGTCGACTCCTCGGCGCTCTACCCGCCCAAGCGGTTCTTCGGTGCCGCCCGCAACATCGAGGACGGCGGCTCGCTGACCATCCTGGCCACCGCCCTGGTGGAGACGGGCTCGAAGATGGACGAGGTGATCTTCGAGGAGTTCAAGGGCACCGGCAACATGGAGTTGCGTCTGCGCCGGGAGTTCGCCGAGAAGCGGACGTTCCCCGCCATCGACGTCCTCGCCTCGGGCACCCGGCGCGAGGAGCTGCTCATGGGGGAGGAGGAGCTGGCGATCGTGTGGAAGCTGCGGCGGGTGCTCTCGGCGCTCGACGGTCAGCAGGCCCTCGAGCTGCTGTTGGAGCGCCTGCGCAAGGCGCACAGCAACATCGAGTTCCTCACCCAGGTGCAGAAGACCACCCCGACGCCGGGTCGCGAGAACGACTGACCCGGCGGGCGGGCGTCGATATGCTGCCCCGAACGGCAGAGGAGCGATAGCGGTGGCACAGATCCTGGTGGCTGACGACGACGCCGACATCCGCGATCTCGTCGTGTTCAGGCTGCGGCAGGCCGGTCACGACGTGGTCGCCGTCGGCGACGGCGCCGCGGCCGTGGAGGCCTGCCGGCTGGCGGTGCCCGACCTGGTGATCCTCGACCTGATGATGCCGGGGGTGGGCGGTCTGGAGGCCGCGCGCAGCCTGCGGGCCGAGCCGGCGACCGCCGGGGTGCCGATCATCATGCTCACCGCCCGCGCGCAGGAGAGCGACATCGAGCAGGGGTTCGCCGCCGGCGCCGACGACTACGTGGTCAAGCCCTTCAGCCCGCGCGAGCTGGCCGGCCGGGTCGAGTCGCTGCTGACCCGGACGACCACCTGAACGTCCCGTCCCGCCGGCCCCGGCCCGGTGGGAATGCGCGGCCCGCCCTCGACGTTCTTCCCCCGTCGCACACCGCCGGTCCGGCCGCGAACGGGGGGCGGATTGGTGCGATCGCCGCAGTGTGCGGCACACTTGTCGGCTGGTTCCGGTTCACGCGCCCACGCTCGGTGGGGCGACCCGGCGACCTGAAGCCCTGGAGAGGAAACCATGAAGAAGGACATCCACCCCGCGTACGGCGAGACCCAGGTGACCTGCACCTGCGGCGCCACGTTCACCACGCGCAGCACCGCCAGCTCCGGCACGATCCACGCCGACGTCTGCTCGCAGTGCCACCCGTTCTACACCGGCAAGCAGAAGATCCTCGACACCGGTGGTCGCGTCGCCCGCTTCGAGGCGCGCTACGCCAAGAAGGACGCCAAGAAGTAGTTCGCCCGACGCCGGTCCCCGCGCTCGCCTCTGCGAGTCGGGGGCCGGCGTCGTCGTCTGTCAGCACCCGGCCCGGTCGGTGGCCGGGGTCCGGAACCGTCGAGAGGGGCGCATCGTGTTCGAGGCCGTCACCGCGCTGCGCACCGAGCACGCCGAGCTGGAGCAGCGGCTGGCCGATCCCGCGGTGCACTCCGACGCCGGGCTGCTGCGGCGGCTGCACCGGCGCTACGCCGCGCTGAGCGCGGTGCTGCGCGCCGACGACGAGCTGCGCATCGTGACCGACGACCTCGAGGCGGCCCGCGAGCTCGCGGGGGAGGACCCGGCCTTCGCCGAGGAGGCCGAGGCGCTCGCAGCCCGCCGGACCGCGGCGGAGGAGCGGTTGCGGCACCTGCTCGTGCCGCGTGACCCGGCCGACGACAAGGACGCCATCGTCGAGATCAAGTCCGGCGAGGGCGGCGAGGAGTCCGCGCTGTTCGCCGGCGACCTGCTGCGGATGTACACCCGCTACGCCGAGCACCGCGGGTGGCGCACGGAGATCCTCGACGCCACCCCGTCCGACCTGGGGGGCTACAAGTCGGTCACGCTCGCCGTGCAGGCGACCGGCTCGCCCGCGCCGGGCGAGGCGCCGTACGCGCTGCTGAAGTTCGAGGGCGGCGTGCACCGGGTCCAGCGGGTGCCGGTGACCGAGAGCCAGGGACGGGTGCACACCTCCGCCGCCGGCGTCCTGGTGCTGCCGGAGGCCGAGGAGGTCGACGTCGAGATCTCCGACAACGACCTGCGCATCGACGTCTACCGGTCCTCGGGCCCGGGCGGGCAGAGCGTCAACACCACCGACTCGGCCGTCCGGATCACCCACCTGCCCACCGGCATCGTGGCGAGCTGTCAGAACGAGAAGTCCCAGCTGCAGAACCGCGAGCAGGCGCTGCGGATCCTGCGGGCGCGCCTGCTCGACCTCGCCCAGTCCGAGGCCGCTGCCGCCGCCTCGGACGCGCGGCGGCAGCAGGTGCGCACCGTGGACCGGTCGGAGCGGATCCGCACCTACAACTTCCCCGAAAGCCGGATCTCCGACCACCGCACCGGCTACAAGGCCTACAACCTCGACCAGGTGCTCGACGGCGCGCTCGAGCCGGTCGTCGCGGCGAGTGTCGAGGCCGATCTGGCCGCGCGGCTGGCCGCGCTGGAGGAGGCGGGGTGAGCGCGGTCCGCGCGCTGTTGTCGTCGGCGGCCGCGACGCTCGCCGATGCGGGCGTCGCCTCGCCGCAGGCCGACGCCGCGTTCCTGCTCGCCCACGTCGCGGGGGTCGACCGCGGTCGCCTCGCCCTGCTCGACCGGGTCCCCGCCGAGCAGCAGGCGGCGTACGCCGAGTTGATCCGGCGCCGCGCCGACCGCGAGCCGTTGCAGCACCTCACCGGCCACGCTGCGTTCCGCCACGTGGAGCTCGCCGTCGGGCCGGGGGTCTTCGTCCCCCGCCCCGAGACCGAGCTGCTGGCCGGGTGGGCGATCGACGTGGCCCGTGCCGTGGCGGCCGGCGGACGGACGCCGGTGGTGGTCGACCTGTGCACGGGGTCGGGCGCCATCGCCCGGGCCATGATCGACGAGGTGCCGACCGCTCAGGTCCATGCGGTCGAACTCGACGAGCAGGCCCACCTCTGGGCCGAGCGCAACCTCGCGGGCACGGGGGTCGACCTGCGCCAGGGGGACATGGCCGACGCGTTCGCCGATCTTGACGGCGGCGTCGACGTGGTCGTGTGCAACCCGCCCTACATCCCGGTCGAGGCGTGGGAGTCGGTGGCGCCCGAGGCCCGCGACCACGACCCGGCGCTCGCGCTGTGGTCGGGCGACGACGGCCTCGACGCCTTCCGGGTCCTCGAGCGCACAGCCGCGCGCCTGCTCCGCCCCGGAGGCCGGGTCGGTGCGGAGCACGCGGACGCGCAGGGGGAGAGCGCCCCCGCGGTCTTCGCCGCGACGGCCCGCTGGAGCGACGTCCGGGATCACCGCGACCTGGCGGGCCGTCCCCGCTATGTGACCGCGCGACTGGCACGATGACCCGGTGGACGAGCCCGTGACCCCCGCGTCGGGGGAGACCCTCTTCGACACCGCCGACCCCGACACCCGGGAGGCCGGGGTCGCCGCCGCCACCGTTGCTGTGCAGCGCGGGGAGCTGGTCGTCCTGCCGACCGACACGGTGTACGGCGTCGGCGCCGACGCCTTCGAGCCGAACGCCGTGCGCCGGCTGCTCCGGGCCAAGGGGAGGGGCCGCGACATGCCCCCGCCGGTGCTCGTGTCGGCCGCGGGCACCCTGGACGCACTCGCGATCGGCGTCCCGGCCTACGCCCGCACCCTGGTCGAGGCGCTGTGGCCCGGACCGTTGACGCTGGTGTGCCAGCAGCAACCGTCCCTGCAGTGGGACCTGGGTGACACCCGGGGGACGGTCGCGGTCCGGATGCCCGATCACCCGGTCGCCCTGGAGCTGATCGGCCGGACCGGTCCGCTCGCGGTCAGCAGCGCCAACCGCACCGGCATGCCCGCGGCCACCGATGCCCGCGGCGCGCGCGAGATGCTCGGCGAGCGCGTCGCGGTCTACCTCGAGGCCGGGCCCACCCCGGCCCCGGTGCCGTCCACGATCGTCGATGTCACCGGCCCGACGCCGCGGATCCTGCGGGTCGGCGCGGTGGGCCGCGAGCGGCTGGAGGAGCTGGTCGCCGACCACGGCACGTCCGTCGAGGACCTCGGGTAGGTCCGGTGCGCGAGTACCTGCTCGTCTTCCTCGTCGCAGCGGCGGTCACCTACCTGCTGGGGGTCGTCGCGCGTGAGGTGGCGCTGCGCACCGGCGCGGTCGCGCAGGTGCGGGACCGGGACGTGCACGCGATCCCGATCCCGTACTTCGGGGGAGTGGCGATGCTCGGCGGATTGGTCGCGGCCTACGTCGTGGCCCAGCACCTGCCGTTCCTCGCGACCGCCCAGTCGGCGGTCTTCGACGACGCCGGCACCGTGCTGGTGGCCGGTGGGCTGATCTGCGCGGTGGGGGTGCTCGACGACCTGATCGAGCTCTCGCCGCTGATGAAGCTGGGCGGGCAGATCGCCGCCGCCGGCTTCCTCGTCCTCAACGAGGTGCAGTTCTACTTCATCATCCTCCCCGGCGGCGAGCAGATGCCCCTCGGCACGCTCCAGGCGCAGCTGATCAGCATGCTGCTGGTCGTCGCGACCGTGAACGCGGTCAACTTCGTCGACGGTCTCGACGGGCTGGCCGCCGGTGTCGTCGGTCTCGGCGCGGTCGGGTTCTTCCTCTTCTCCTACACGCTGGCCGACGTCAACGACGAGCAGCTCGGGATCACCGCGGCGCTGCTGTGCGCGGGCCTGGCCGGGGTGTGCGCCGGCTTCCTGCCACACAACTTCTGGCCGGCGCGGATCTTCATGGGCGACTCCGGCTCGATGCTCCTGGGGCTGGTCCTGGCCGGCTCGGCGCTGACCCTCACCGGGCAGTTCAACTCCACCATCTTCAGCGCCGGGGCCGCCGGCGGCGACGACGCCAGCTTCCTGCCCGTCCTGATGCCGGTCGTGCTCCCGATCGCGATCCTGGTCGTCCCCTTCGTCGATCTGGTGCTGGCCGTGATCCGGCGTACGGCGGCCGGGCGCTCGCCGTTCGCCCCCGACAAGCACCACCTGCACCACCGGCTCCTGGAGGTCGGGCACCCCCACCGTCGCGCGGTGCTGATCATGTGGCTGTGGGCGGCGCTGATCGCCGTGGGGAGCGTGCTGGCCAGCCTGTTCACCGGCCCGGTCACCTGGGTGGTGCTGGTGGCGTGGGCCCTGCTCACGCTCGGTGCGACCTTCTTCCTGCCCCGGTTCCGGTCCCGCGGCGCGGCCGCGCCCGGTTTGTAACGTGCCAATGCGACCCGGAACGGACTTTGTGCTAACTTTCACAAGCGCCTCCACGAGGCGCGGCACCTGACCGTTCCCGCACAGATCGGCCGCCACGTGATGACCACCGAACCGCGCCCGGACGCTGCCGTCCCGACGCCGCGGCCGCCGGTGGTCCCGCCGATCGGAGCGCTGCTCGCCGCGGTCGCCGTCACCGCGGTCGTCGCGGCCGCCACCACCGCCCTGGCCGCCGGGCTCGGGGGAGCCGACGAGGCGCAGGCCGCCGCCGTCGGCGGCGGGGTCGCGCTGGCGTTCTTCGTGGTCGGTGCGTTCTTCCTGCACTTCGCCGCCGGTGTCATGCCGGGCGCCTCTCTGGCGCTGGCGATGCTGACCTACAGCTTCCAGGTGCTGGCGCTGCTGGCGCTGTTCGTGGGGGCCTCGCGGGCCGACTGGCCGGCGACCGACGCCGCGCGCGGATGGTTCGCCGGGGCGGTCATCGCCGGCACCGTGGCCTGGACGATCGGGCACATCGTGGCCTCGGTGCGGGCCCGCCAGCCGCTCTACGATCTGCCGCCCCGCGCCACGGAACGGACCGACGACGAGGCGGGTGCGGCATGAGCCACGCCGACTGCTATCGTCCGGTGCGCGATGACTTCGCGACCCGATCCAGGCGGATCTTCCTCCTCGAGCCCCGACCCCTGGCAAGCCTTCAGCTACCTCGTCTCCGGGGTGCTGGTCTACGGCCTGCTCGGCTGGTTGGCGGACCGGTGGCTGGGGACCTCCTACCTGGTCGCGCTGGGGATCGTGGTGGGCGCCGGCCTCGGGGTCTACATGGTCGTGAAACGGTTCGGCGTGCAGGACCCGCCCTCCGGCACACGGCCGCAGGACGGCCCCTCGACCAAGCAGTAGAGATGCAGACGAAGGAGACACGGCGTTGACCGCTGCCACCTTGCTCGCCCCCGTGCTGCCGATGGCCTCCGGCAACGGCTTCACGCCTCCGGGGCCGGCGGACTTCGAGCTCCCGCCGATCTTCGGCGAGGTCACCAAGCCGATGGTCCTCATCGTGCTCTCCACGGTGCTGATCTTCGCCGTCACCTACGCGATGGCCCGCAAGGCCGCGGTCGTGCCGGGTCGGCTCCAGTTCGCCGGTGAGTTCGCCTACGGCGCGGTGCGCAACTCCATCGCCCGCGACAACATCGGGTCCGAGCACTTCCTCAAGTTCGTGCCGTACCTGTTCTCGTTGTTCGCCTTCGTGCTGGTCAACAACTACTTCGGGCTCATCCCGCTGCTGCAGTTCCCGTCGTTCTCCCGCGCCGGCCTCACCTACGGCCTGGCCGCCCTGACGTGGCTGCTCTACAACGGCGTCGGCATCTGGAAGCACGGCTTCCTCGGCTACCTCAAGCACACCTGCATCCCGGCCGGGGTCAGCGGGGTCATGCTCGTGATCATCGTGCCGCTGGAGTTCTTCTCCAACATCCTGGTCCGCCCGGTCACGCTGGCACTGCGTCTGTTCGCCAACATGTTCGCCGGCCACCTGCTGCTGATCCTCTTCGCCCTCGGCGGTGAGTACCTCCTCTTCGAGGCGTCGAACTCGGCGATGAACATCTTCGGCGGCGTCATGTCGTTCGTGATGTTCTTCGGCATCTCGACCCTGGAGCTGCTGGTGATGTTCCTCCAGGCCTACGTCTTCACGCTGCTGACGGCGATGTACGTCGGCGGCGCGCTGGCCGACGAGCACTGAGCCGTCGGCCTCGTCCGCCCCGGCGGGCCCCCTGACCCACAACTGCATACCGCGCTTCATCAGCAAGTCCGCACAGCGACGCGGCCCCCGCGTCACCAACGAAAGGAAATGCCGTGGAAGGCACCCTCAACATGCTCGGCTACGGCGTCGCGACCATCGGTCCCGGCATCGCCGTGGGTCTGATCTTCGCCGCCTACATCAACGGTGTTGCCCGGCAGCCCGAGGCGCAGGGCCGGCTGCAGACCATCGCCATCCTGGGCTTCGCGCTCGCCGAGGCGCTGGCCATCATCGGTATCGCGCTCGCCTTCGCGCTCTAATCAGTCCTGTCGAGTCCATCGAACGAGGTGACCCATGAATGAGACCGTCCTGGCCGCGGAAGGCGTGAACCCGCTCATCCCGCACCTGTCGGAGCTCATCCTCAGTGCGGCGTTCTTCCTGCTGCTGGTCTTGCTCATCACGAAGTTCGTGGCTCCTCGCTTCGAGAAGGCCTTCGCCGAGCGCACCGCAGCGATCGAGGGCGGCATCGAGGCGGCCGAGTCCAAGCAGGCCGAGGCCGACGCGAAGCTCGCCGAGCTCGAGCAGCAGCTGAGCGAGGCGCGCCACGAGGCGGCACGGATCCGCGAGGAGGCCCGCGAGCAGGGGGCCGCCATCGTCGCCGAGATGCGCGAGCAGGCCCAGACCGAGGCCGGCCGGATCGTCGAGAACGGCAAGGCCCAGATCGAGGCCGAGCGTCAGCAGGCCGTCACGGCCCTGCGGGCCGAGGTCGGCGCGCTGGCCACCGGGCTGGCCGGTCGGATCGTCGGGGAGAGCCTGGACGACGAGGCCCGTCAGAGCCGGATCGTCGAGCGCTTCCTCAGCGAGATCGAGGCCGAGTCGGCAGGACAGGGCGGAGTGCGCTGATGGACTTCCGCGGGGCATCCTCCGACTCCTTCGCCGCGGTGCGGTCCGAGCTCGACTCGGCTGCGGCGCAAGGGGACCTCGCGCGCACCGGCACCGACCTGTTCATGGTCGCGGTGCTGCTGCGCGACGAGCCCGCGCTGCGACGGGTCGCCACCGACGTGTCGCTGCCGGCGGAGGCCAAGCAGCGTCTGGTGGAGGAGCTCCTCGGGAGCCGGATCAGCGCCGGGGCCAAGGCGGTCGTCTCGACCGCGGTCGCCCAGCGCTGGACCGTCACCCGTGACCTCGCCGACGCCCTGGAGCGGCTCAGCGAGATCGCGGTGATCCTGTCGGCAGACGACGCCGACCGGCTCGCCCACGAGATCTTCGCCGCGGGGGAGGTCGTCCGGCAGAACCCTGATCTGCGGGACGCGCTGTCCGACCCCGTCCGCTCCACCGACGACAAGGTCGCCCTGGTCGACCAGCTCTTCGGCGCGAAGGTGTCGCCCGCTGCCAGCACCCTGCTCAAGCAGGCGCTGTCCGGCAGCTACCGCACCCTCAACGTGGCCCTGGAGAACTACCGCCGGGTCGCCGCCGAGGTCAGCGACCGCCTGGTGGCCACCGTCCGCGTGGCGCACGCGCTCAGCGACGCCGAGCAGGGCCGGCTGACCTCCGCGCTGGCCTCGCAGTACGACCGACCTGTCCACCTCGACGTGGTCATCGACCCGGCCGTCATCGGCGGCCTGCGCGTCGAGATCGGCCACGACGTCATCGACGGCACCGTCGCGGGCCGTCTTGACGAGGCCCGCCGCCAGCTGGCCGGCTGACCGCCCACCCCCGAACTGCACCTGAGGAAAAGGAAGAGTGATGACGGAGCTTTCGATCCGTCCGGACGAGATCCGTGACGCACTGCAGCGTTTCGTGGCCGACTACCAGCCGGACACGGCGACGCGCGAGGAGGTCGGCACGGTCGCCGAGGCCGGTGACGGCATCGCGCGCGTGTCCGGGCTCCCGTCGGCGATGGCCAACGAGCTGCTCGAGTTCGAGGACGGCACCCTGGGCATCGCGCTCAACCTCGACACCCGCGAGATCGGTGTCGTCATCCTCGGTGACTTCGACAAGATCGAGGAGGGCCAGACGGTCCGCCGCACCGGCGAGATCCTCTCGGTCCCGGTGGGCGAGGGCTACCTCGGCCGCGTCGTCGACCCGCTGGGCAACCCGATCGACGGGCTCGGCGACATCGAGACCTCCGGCCGCCGCGCCCTCGAGCTGCAGGCGCCGTCGGTGGTCCAGCGCAAGTCGGTGCACGAGCCGCTCGCGACGGGCATCAAGGCGATCGACGCCATGACCCCGATCGGCCGCGGCCAGCGGCAGCTGATCATCGGCGACCGCGCCACCGGCAAGACCACCATCGCGATCGACACGATCATCAACCAGAAGCAGAACTGGGACTCCGGCGACCCGAGCAAGCAGGTGCGCTGCATCTACGTCGCCATCGGCCAGAAGGGCTCGACCATCGCCTCCGTGCGTGGCGCCCTCGAGGAGGCCGGCGCGCTGGAGTACACCACCATCGTCGCCGCCCCGGCGTCGGACTCGGCCGGCTTCAAGTACCTCGCGCCCTACACGGGCTCGGCCATCGGCCAGCAGTGGATGTACGACGGCAAGCACGTCCTGATCGTCTTCGACGACCTGACCAAGCAGGCCGAGGCCTACCGCGCCGTGTCGCTGCTGCTGCGTCGCCCGCCGGGCCGCGAGGCGTACCCCGGTGACGTCTTCTACCTGCACTCCCGCCTGCTGGAGCGCTGCGCGAAGCTCTCCGACGACATGGGTGCCGGCTCGATGACGGGTCTGCCGATCATCGAGACGAAGGCCAACGACGTCTCGGCGTTCATCCCGACCAACGTCATCTCCATCACCGACGGTCAGATCTTCCTCCAGTCCGACCTGTTCGCCTCCAACCAGCGCCCGGCCATCGACGTCGGTGTCTCGGTGTCCCGTGTGGGCGGTGCCGCCATGACCAAGGCGATGAAGGCCGTGACCGGCTCGCTCAAGGTCGACCTGGCCCAGTTCCGC
>Ga0079224_100013504_pt1 | contig 11369 bp, 11 predicted proteins | sample Stecom2015_FD_80414 | JGI IMG/M metagenome (GOLD analysis project Ga0079224, IMG submission 80414) | Agricultural soil microbial communities from Utah to study Nitrogen management - Steer compost 2015 | ecosystem: Environmental > Terrestrial > Soil > Agricultural land | place: USA: Utah...
ATGCAGCAGGTCGCCTACGAGCAGCTCACCGCCAAGGGCTACACCGGCTCGGTGGTGGCCATCGAACCGAGCACCGGCAAGATCCTGACTCTGGTCTCCACCCCCAGCTACGACCCCAACCTGCTGGCGGGCCACGACGCGGCCGAGACCACCACCGCGCTCGAGCAGTTGCAGTCCGATCCCGACCAGCCGATGCTCAACCGCGCGCTCTCGCAGACCTATCCGCCCGGCTCCACGTTCAAGGTGGTGGTCACCGCGGCCGCGCTGGCCAACGGCGTGGCCACCCCGGACACCAGGCTGACCGCCGCGCCCTCGATCACGCTGCCCGGCACCAGCACGTCGCTGGAGAACTACAACGGCAACCCGTGCGGCGGCGAGCCGACCACCACGCTGACCAACGCCTTCCGGCTGTCCTGCAACACCGCCTTCGTCGAGCTCGGCATCGACCTTGGCGCGGCCGCGCTGGAGGACACCGCGGCGGCCTTCGGCATCGGCGAGCACTCCGGCATTCCGCTGGACTGGACCGAGAGCACGCTCGGCCCGATCCCCGACGACGCCGCGCTCGGTCAGAGCAGCATCGGTCAGCGCGACGTGGCGCTCACCCCGCTGGACAACGCGGTCGTCGCGGCCACCATCGCCAACGGCGGTGTCCGCATGCAGCCGTACCTGGTCGACTCGACCCAGGGGCCCGATCTGAGTCAGCTCTCGGAGACCAAGCCGGTCTCGGTGGGCCAGGCGGTCAGCGCCGAGGTGGCCTCCCAGGTGACCAGGATGATGATCGAGTCGGAGCAGAACACCACCGGTAGCGGCCGGTCCGGGTACACGATCGCCTCCAAGACCGGCACCGCCGAGCACGGCTCCGACCCGCGTAACACCCCGCCGCACGCCTGGTATATCGCTTTCGCACCGGCAGAGAACCCGAAGATCGCCATCGCGGTCATCGTGGAAGACGGCGGCGACCGGTCGCTGGCGGCGACCGGCGGCTCGGTGGCGGCGCCCATCGCCCGGGCCGTGCTCGACGCCGGTCTGCAAGGGGGCTAGGAATTGAACGTGCGAGGAGAGGTCCGGGGGCCCCGATGCTGAACAACGGTGCGCTGATTGCCGACCGCTACCGACTGCAACGCCTGATCGCCACCGGCGGCATGGGCCAGGTCTGGGAAGCGCTGGACACACGATTGAACCGCCGGGTGGCGGTCAAGGTCCTCAAGGCCGAATTCTCCGCCGACCCGACCTTCCGGCAGCGGTTCCGCACCGAGGCCCAGACCACGGCCCAGCTGAACCACTCCGGCATCGCGGGCATCTACGACTACGGCGAGACCTACGACCCGAGCGCGGGCGAGACCTCCTATCTGGTGATGGAACTGGTGCAGGGCGAGCCGCTGAACGCGGTGCTGACCCGGCTGGGCAAGCTGTCGGTCAACCAGGGCCTCGACATGCTCGAGCAGACCGGCCGCGCGCTCGAGGCCGCGCACGCCGCCGGTGTGGTGCACCGTGACGTCAAGCCGGGCAACATCCTCGTCACCCCCACCGGCCAGGTGAAGATCACCGACTTCGGCATCGCCAAGGCCGTCGACGCCAGCCCGGTCACCAAGACCGGCATGGTGATGGGCACCGCCCAGTACATCGCCCCCGAGCAGGCCGTCGGCGAGGACGCCACCTCCGCCAGCGACGTGTACTCCCTCGGCGTGGTCGGTTACGAGGCGCTGTCGGGCAAGCGCCCGTTCAGCGGCGACGGCGCCATCACCGTGGCGATGAAGCACGTGCGCGAGACCCCGCCGCCGCTGCCGCCGGAGGTGCCGCCGCACGTGCGCGAACTCATCGAGATCACCCTCGGCAAGGACCCGAACCTGCGCTACGCCAGCGGCGGCGAGTTCGCCGACGCGGTGGCCGCGGTGCGCGCCGGGCTCCGGCCGCCGCCGCCCAAGGGCGCCGCGGGCGCGGGACCGCTGGAGGACTCCACCCAGTTGCTGCCGCCCGGTCCGACCGTGGCGATCCCGGCGACGCACGGCGACGGTCCGACCGTGCGCTACAGCCGTCCGGCCGCGGCCGCGATCGGCGGCGGCATGAATCCCGCCGACGCCCCGGCCACCATGATGAGCAACCACAACGGCGGGATGAACGGCGGTCGCAACGGCACCGGGCCGCACGCCGCCCCCACCCACTACGGCCCGCCGCCCGGGGAACCGGGCGGCACCGGGTGGACAACCACGCAGAAGGTGCTGGCCGGCCTGAGCGCGGCCGCGCTGATCATGGCGGGTGCGGTGCTGTACCTGCTGTTCGGCGGCGACACCAATCCCGATCCCACGACCCCGCCCGCGACCACCACGCTCGCGCCGCCGACGCTCGCGCCGACCACCACCACCGAGGAGCCGACCACCACCAGGTACGTGCCGCCGCCCCCGCCGGTGACCACCGAGCCGGAGCCGACCACCACGGAACCGCCCGCGCCGACCACCACCGAGCCGGAGCCGACCACGACCACGGTCGAGCCGACCACCGAGGCGCCGACCACGACCGAGGAGCCGACGCGCACCCGGCGTCCGACGGCCACGCGCACCTTCTTCCCGACGCTCGACCTACCATTCACCGAAGATTCCGATTCCGGTGCCGCAGGTCCGACGGCCACTGCGCCCAGCGAGCCCACCACACCTGAGCAAGGACAACAATGACGACCCCGAAGAATCTCTCGTCACGCTACGAACTGGGCGAGATCATCGGATTCGGCGGGATGTCGGAGGTCCACCGGGCCAGGGATCTGCGGCTGAGCCGCGACGTGGCGATCAAGGTGCTGCGCGCGGATCTGGCCCGCGACCCCACGTTCTATCTGCGCTTCAAGCGGGAGGCGCAGAACGCGGCCGCCCTCAACCATCCGGCCATCGTCGCGGTCTACGACACCGGCGAGGCCGAGATCGACGGCGGCCCGCTGCCCTACATCGTCATGGAGTACGTCGAGGGCGACACCCTGCGCGACATCGTGCGCGGCAAGGGCCCGCTGGCGCCCCGGCGGGCCATGGAGGTCGTCGCCGATGTCTGCGCCGCGCTGGACTTCAGCCACAAGCACGGCATCGTGCACCGGGACATGAAGCCGGCCAACATCATGATCAACCGCTCCGGCGCGGTGAAGGTCATGGACTTCGGCATCGCCCGCGCGATCGCCGACGCGGCCAACCCGATGACCCAGACCGCCGCGGTCATCGGCACCGCTCAGTACCTCTCGCCGGAGCAGGCGCGCGGCGAGACCGTGGACGCCCGCTCGGACGTGTACTCGGTCGGCTGCGTGCTCTTCGAGATCCTCACCGGGGAGCCCCCGTTCAGCGGCGACTCCCCCGTGGCGGTGGCCTATCAGCACGTCAAGGAGGATCCGAGGCTGCCCTCGCACGTCCACCCCGGCGTGCCGCGCGAGCTGGACTCGGTGGTGCTCAAGGCGATGGCCAAGAACCCGGCCAACCGCTACCAGACCGCCGCGGAGATGCGCGCCGACCTGATCCGGGTGCTCGGCGGGCAGAAGCCTGCCGCGCCGATGGTGATGACCGACGAGGACCGCACCACTTTCCTCGACGAGGACGAGCCCGCCCCGCGCGGCTACCGCATGCACGGGCGTGAGGACGACGACGCCCCGGTCACCACCGAACACGAGATCGCCGACCCCGGTGGCGGCCGCAGGACCGCCTACCTGGCGTTCGGCGCCGCGGCGGCGCTCGCCGTGGCGTTCGCGCTGTTCTGGGTGCTGCTCGGCCCTGGAAGCAAGCCCGACCAGGTGGCCGTGCCCGACCTGTCGAACAAGACCGCCCAGCAGGCGCAGGACACCCTGCAACGGCTCGGTTTCGCGGTGGCGATCCAGCAGAAACCCGACAGCAAGGTCGCCGCGGGCAATGTCATCGCCACCCAGCCGCTCGGTGGTTCCCGGATCGACGAGGGCAGCACGGTGACCGTGCAGGTGTCCTCTGGTCCCGCCCAGGTGCAGGTGCCCAGGCTCGACGGCCTGACCGTGCAGCAGGCCGAGCAGGAGCTCAACGCCGTCGGCCTGCGGATGGATCCGAACGTGGTGCGCAAGGAGTCCAGCGCGCAGGACATCGACTCGGTGGTCGGCACCGAGCCCGCCGCGGGTGCGCGGGTCGACGTCGACCAGGCGATCGTGGTGTGGATCGGCAAGGGGCCGGAGAAGGTCAGGGTGCCCAGCGTGGTCGGCCAGGACATCAGTGTGGCCGAGCCGAACCTGGTGGACAGCGCCGGTTTCAAGATCACCATCGAGGAGGTCGACTCGGCGCGCCCCAAGGGCGAGGTGGTCGGCACCAACCCGGCGGGCGGCACCAGCGCCGATCGCGGTTCGACGGTGACCGTGCAGGTCTCCACCGGCGACAACATCACCATGCCGAGCCTGGTCGGCCTGACCCCCGCGCAGGCGCTGGACCGCCTGCGCCAGGCGGGCTGGACCGGCACCGCCGCCCAGATCGACCAGTCCACCCAGGGCACCTTCGACACCGGCAGCGTCGGGCGCATCGTCGGCCAGCAGCCGCAGGCTGGTTCCTCGGTGTCCAAGACCGGCACCATCTCGATCACCACCGGGGTCCTCGGCCCGCCGTGACCGGCGGCGCGGTGCGCCTCGACAGCACAGCGGCCACCCGATCGTTACCCGAATGACGGGCTCGATCGGGTGGCCGCGGCGTGAGAATGGGCAGATCTTCTCTGCACGATCCAGCCGCTGACGAAGAGAGGAACCCCCGATGACCACAGCCAGGGACATCATGAGGCCCGATGCCCAGTGGATCTCCAGGCAGGACACCGTCGAGCACGCGGCCCGCATGATGGCCGATCTCGGCGTCGGCTCGCTCGTCGTCGCCGACGAGAACCAGCGCATGTGCGGCATCGTCACCGACCGCGACATCGTGGTGAAGTGCGTGGCCCGTGGTGGCTCGCCCGCCACCGTGCGCGCCGCCGAGCTGTGTGCGGCGACCCCGCGCTGGGTGTCCGCCGACGCCGATGTCGAGGAGGTCCTCGACGAGATGGAGAGCCACCGGGTCAAGCGGATGCCCGTGGTCGAGGACAAGAAGCTGGTCGGCATGATCAGCGAGGCCGATCTGGCCAGGCACCTGGACGACAATCAGCTCGGCGAGTTCGTCACCGCCATCTACGGCAGGCCATGAGGCTCCGCCCCCCCGGTTCCGTCCTACCCCAGGTCGAGGTGGCGATTCATCGACATCGCCGCCTCGGCCAGCTCGGGGAACTCCACGACCTCGACGCCGTTGTCGCGCAGCTTCTCCACCCCGACGCAGTTGCGCACGAAGGTCGACGGCTCCCGCCAGGCGATGACCACGCGCCCGATGCCCGCCGCCAGGATGCGGTCGGCGCACGGCAGCCGGGAGGCGGTGGCGCGCTGTGAGCAGGGCTCCAGCGTGCTGTAGACGGTCGCGCCGGCCAGCCGGGGGTCGCGCGGGTCGAGCTTGTCCAGCGCCGCCTCCTCGGCGTGCGCCTTCTCGTCGGTCTCGCGCGAGTAGCCGGTGGCGAGCACCTCGCCGTCGGCCACGATGACCGCGCCCACCGAGAAGGCGGTCGCGCTGGGCGGGCAGGCGCGGGCCAGCGCGATGGCCCGGCGCAGGAAGCGCCGGTCCCGGTCGGCGATGGACTCGGTGCGCAGCAGGTAGCGCAACACCGCCATGTCGCCGACCATGTCCACGTCGGTGAGCACCAACCGGCGCGCCGGGAACACCGCCGGGTCGACGAAGCGCGGCGAGCCCGCCGCCCCGACCAGCAGCGGGGCGACCGCCAGCCGCAGTTCGTCGGCCAGATCGCCGGCCAGCAAGGCGGTGTGCAGGCTGGTTCCGCCCTCCACCATGAGCCGCCGCACCCCGCGCGCGCCGAGATCGTCCAGCAGCGCCCCGAGGTCGATGCGCGGGCCGAGCACGCGCACCTCGGCCAGTCCGGCCAGCGAGTCGCCGAGTGCTCGGGCGCCCGCCTCGGTGGTGTAGACGAGTTTGCCGCCGCCCTCGTGCCACACCCGCAGGCCCGGGTCGAGCGCGCCGCTCGCGGTGACGGTCACCTTCAACGGGTACTCGGGCCTGCCCGCCGCGAGCCTGGCCCGCCTGCGCGACTCGGCGGCCACCAGCAGGCGCGGATTGTCCGAGCGCAGGGTCCGGGCGCCGACCATGATCGCGTCGCACTCCGCGCGGACCTGGTCGACGCGGTCGAAATCCGCGGCGTCGGACAGCAGCAGCCGCTGCGGGCTGTCGTCGTCGAGGAAGCCGTCCAGGCTCATCGCCGCCGACAGCAGCACATACGGTCGGGTCACCGCAGCACCAGCGACGCGACCTCCGCCTCCAGCTGCTTCACCAGCCCCTCGGCGGGGCGTTCACCGCACACGCCGAGCCAGTTGGCCAGCATCCGGTGCCCGCCCTGGGTCAGCACGGACTCGGGGTGGAACTGCACGCCGTGGATCGGCAGCTCCCGGTGGCGCATGGCCATGACCAGGCCGGATTCGGTGCGCCCGAGCACCTCGAGTGCGGGCGGCATGGTCTGCTCCAGCACTGTCAGCGAGTGGTAACGGGTGGCGGTGAAGGGGTCGGGCAGCCCGGCCAGCACGCCGGCTCCGATGTGGTAGACCTCGCTGGTCTTACCGTGCAGCAGCTCCGGCGCCCTGGTGACGGTGGCGCCGAAGGCCTCGCCGATGGCCTGGTGTCCGAGGCACACGCCCAGCAGCGGGGTCGCGCTCTTCGCGCAGGCCCGCACCAGGTCGATGCTGGCGCCGGCGCGGTCGGGGGTGCCGGGGCCGGGGCTGATGAGGATGCCGTCGTATTCGGCCGTCACGGCCTCGGTGTCGGACAACCGGGCGTCGTCGTTGCGCCAGACGACGGCCTCGGCCCCCAGCTGGCCCAGGTACTGCACCAGGTTGAACACGAAGCTGTCGTAGTTGTCGACGACCAGAACACGCATGGCATCGAGATTAGTGCAGGTTCGCCGGGGTGCCCCATCGATTACCGGTTGGGATAGCCTTGACGTCGACCGATAGTCCCGATGCCGAGGATGTCATGCCGAAGTCGAAGGTCCGCAAGAAGACCGATTACTCGATCAATCCTGCCAGCCGTACCCCGGTCAAGGTCAAGGCGGGGCCGTCTCCGGTCTGGTACGTCGCGATCATGCTCGGGTTCATGCTCGCCGGGCTGCTGTGGCTGCTGGTGTACTACCTGGCCGCCGAGCAGATCAGCTGGATGAACGACCTCAACGCCTGGAACTTCCTGATCGGCTTCGGCCTGATGGTCATCGGCCTGATCATGACCATGCGGTGGCGCTGACCTGCGCCCCAGCCCTCCCGGCGGTTTAATTACACCTGTGTCATTCATTCACATCCTGTGGATGAACCTGTGGACAACTCGAGGATGGATTGGGGACAGCGCCACGTGAACCCGGATTCGACGCCGCAGGAACCCCGCCTCACCTGGTCCACCCCCACCCCGGCCCTGATCGCCGTCGGGGTCGGCGGCGTGGCGTTGGCGATCGCCGCCTTCTTCGCCGCCGACGCGCCGAGCAAGCTGCTCGTCGGCCTGGCCGCCGCGGGTCTGCTCGGGCTGGCCGTCCTCGGATTCCGGCAGCGCCCGCGCCTCGAGGTGCGCCCGGGGCCCGAACCTCGGCTCATCGTCCGCAGCCTGCTCGGTCCCACCGAATACCGCCCCGAACAGCTGATCCGCGCCCGCATCGTGAGCTACCGCAGGCTCGGCCGCCGCACCCCGATGCTGGAGATCGACGTGCGGCACGGCGAGGGTGACCGGCTGCTGATCTTCGGCCGCTGGGATCTGGGCACCGACCCGCAGAACGTCTTCGACGCGTTGGTGGTGCACCGCATCGCCGCCCTGCGGGACTGACGTCCCCTCCCGGCCGACCTCAGGCGAGCAGCGCCACCGCGACCACGATGACCACCAGCGAGGCCAGCGCCACCGCGGCGACAGCGGCCGAGCCCACCTGCCGCGCGGTCGCGGGATCGCGCACCCGCAGCCATTCCGGGCCGAACAGCATCCCCAGGGTGGCCACCGTGCCGGCGAACAGTCCGCCGAGGTGCGCCCACAGCGAGATGCCGGGCAGGCTCAGGCTGAGAAAGACATTGATGCCGATGATCACCAGGATCTGGGTGGGATTCATCCGCAGCCGGAACATCAGCACCGCGATCACACCGAACATGCCGTAGACCGCGCCGGACGCGCCCGCCGCCATCGAGTTCGGCGCCTCGAGCAGCATGCACGCCGCCGAGCCGCCGAGCAGCGACACCCCGTACAGCGCCAGCGTCCGCCAGCGCCCGAGCACCGGCTCGACCTGGATGCCGATCACGTAGAGGGCGAACATGTTCAGCGCCAGGTGCATCGGCCCGTAGTGCAGGAAGCCCGCGCCGATCAGCCGGATCCACTCGCCGTCGGCGACCAGGGAGGGCACCAGCGCCAGCCGCAGGAACAGCGACGAGCGGAAATTGTCCATCAGGTTGCCCGACTGGGACACCGTGATCGCGTAGAACAGCAGGTTGACCGCGATCAGGCCGTAGGTGACATACGGCGTGGCCACCTGGGCAACCGGCGCGCCCGCCACCGTGCGGACCGGCCGCACCTCGGCGCTCGCCGCGCGCAGGCAGTCCACGCAGTGCTGGCCGACCGACGCGGGCCGCAGGCACTCCGGGCAGGCCGGGCGGCCGCAGCGCGTGCAGGAAAGCCCGGTGACCCGATCGGGGTGGCGGGCGCAGGTGGGCGCGTACGGGCGAGCGTTCATCACCCGGCCATGCTATGCGAAATCGGACACCGCCCCTCGGCGCTCACCGCTCACACCGGCTCCGACCTGCGGTTTCTGCATCCGTGCCCGCCTTGTGCCAAAGTGAACGAATGACCTCGAGGCCCTCGTTCCTCTCCGCGAATTCCCGTAACCGGCTCATCGCCGCGGCCCTGCTCGGTGCGGCGGGCGGCGCGGCCTGGATCGTGCGCAGCAAGCGGCCGCTGCCGCCGGAGCCCGCCCCGGAACCGCCGCGTATCGGTCACACCCGCGAGGTGACGGCCGACGCGGCGCCCACCCCTGCGGTGGCGTCGTCCAACGGCGCGACGGCGGCCGCCTCGACGTCCGGCCAGGACTCCGCCGAGACGCAGCACCCCCCGACTCCGCGCGACGGAGCCGAGGGGGCCAACGGAGCCGAGGCGAACTGACCCGTGCCGCCGCGCCGCGCCGCGCCCGCGGCCGGCCGAGGCGGCGCGGTCTCAGCGGCTGACGGTCCGCTTGTACTGCCGCAGCGCCAGCGGCACGAAGATCGCCATGATGACGACCACCCAGATGAGCGTGGTCGCCACCGGATGCTGCATGGACCAGGCCTGCGAGGTCGGGGGCATGCCGCCGGTGTTGCCGAACAGCTCACGGGTGGCCGCCACCACCGCCGAGACCGGATTCCACTCCGCGAAGACCTTCAGCACGGTGGGCAGATTCTCGATCGGAACGAAGGTGTTGGCCAGGAAGGTCAGCGGGAACATCACCATGAAGCTGGCGTTGTTGAACACCTCGGGCGAGCGGACCAGCAGGCCGACCACGGCCATGATCCACGACAGCGAGTAGGCGAACAGCAACAGCAGCAGGTAGGCCAGCAGCGCGTCCAGGAACGAGCCGCGGATGCGCCAGCCCACCAGCAGACCGCTGATCGACATGACCACCAGGCTCACCACGTTGATGACCACATCGCTGACGGTGCGCCCGATCAACACCGCCACCGGCGCCATCGGCAGCGAGCGGAACCGGTCGATGATGCCCTTCTGCATGTCCTCGGCCAGGCTCGCACCGGTGAAGGAAGCGCCGAAGACCACGGTCTGGCCGAAGATGCCCGCGATCAGGAACTCGCGGTAGCCGCCTTCCAGGCCGGGCACGTCGATCGCGGTGCCGAACACGTAGGCGAACAGCAGCACGAACATGATCGGCGAGAGCGTGGAGAAGATCAGCACGTCTGGCACGCGCTTGATCTTGATGACATTGCGTTTGGTGATGGTCACGCTGTCGGCGACGAGCATGGCGAGCCTGCTCGACAGACCGGGTTCGGTGCGATCGACCGTGGTGGGAGCCGAACTCATCGGGCAGCCCCTTCCGTGTTCTCGGCGGGACGGGCGGCGTCGGCGGCGGTGTCGGAATCCCGTTCGGCCTCGTGGCCGGTGAGGGTGAGGAACACGTCGTCCAGCGACGGTCGGCGCAGCCCGACGTCGTGGATCTGCACGCCCGCGGCGCCGAGCAGCCCGATGGCGTCGACCAGGGCCTGCGAGCCGTTGCCCACCGGAACCACCAGCCGGCGCAGCGAGGGCTCGAGGTGGATGTCGCCGTCGGCGAGCGGTTTCAGCACCCGTTCGGCCGCGGGCAGGGTGGCGGCGGAGTCGACGGTGAGCTCGATGCGGTCGCCGCCGACCATGGATTTCAGTTCGTCGGCGGTGCCGCGGGCGATGACCTTGCCGTGGTCGATGACCGCGATGGCGTCGGCGAGCCGGTCGGCCTCGTCCATGTACTGGGTGGTCAGCAGCAGGGTGGTGCCGCCGGCGACCAGTTCCTCGATGACGTCCCACAGATCCAGCCGGGCACGCGGGTCGAGCCCGGTGGTCGGCTCGTCGAGGAACAGCACCGGCGGGTTGGCCACCAGCGCGCCCGCCAGATCGAGCCTGCGGCGCATGCCGCCGGAGTAGCCGCGCACCGGGCGGTCGGCGGCGTCGGTGAGCCGGAAGCGTTCCAGCAGCTCACGGGCGCGTTCCTTGCTGCGCTTGACGCCGAGGTGGTACAGCCTGCCCACCATCTCGAGATTCTCGAAGCCGGTGAGGTACTCGTCCACCGCCGAGTACTGGCCGGAGGCGCCGATGCGCGAGCGCAGCGCCTGCGGATCGCGCAGCACGTCGATCCCCGCGACGGTGGCGCTGCCCGCGTCGGGCACGAGCAGCGTGGTGAGCACGCGGACGGTGGTGGTCTTGCCTGCTCCGTTGGGGCCGAGCAGTGCGGTGACGGTGCCCTCGGGCACTCGCAGATCGAGGCCGTCGAGAGCGATCAGGCGGCCGTAGCGCTTGACCAGCCCCTCGGCGACTATTGCGTCGGGCATGTTGCTCCTGAAGTGGAAGAGTGCACGTCGTCGTGGCGGTCCTCGGGGCGACCGCGAGACGCGGCCGGTGCCAGTATCGGCCTCCGCCCGCGCGGACGCAGCTGAATTTCCGCCCGCCCGCTCGCCCCGCACCCGCTCCGCCCGCGCGGCGTTCCCCTGCCGGCGGACGCTTCCCGGATCACCATCGCGCCATCGTGGCAGAGGGGTCCGACACATCGACGACGTCGCACGTGCGGGCCGGGTCGGCCGGCGTGTAACCGGCTGAATGCCACGAACTCCCGGCCCGGCCGGCCCG
>Ga0079224_100013505_pt1 | contig 11367 bp, 11 predicted proteins | sample Stecom2015_FD_80414 | JGI IMG/M metagenome (GOLD analysis project Ga0079224, IMG submission 80414) | Agricultural soil microbial communities from Utah to study Nitrogen management - Steer compost 2015 | ecosystem: Environmental > Terrestrial > Soil > Agricultural land | place: USA: Utah...
AAAGATTTTGGTTTCTGCCACAGTAAAACACAATCACGCGCAACACAAAATGCTGAATACCTATTGTGCATTCGATGAGTTTGGCGTGGATCACGAAGAAAACAGGTTGCTTAAAAAAGCATTGCATTTTGCTGTTGCATATTTAGAACCCTTAAAAAAAACACGGTCGGATTTTAATGAGATTGACCAAATGGTGCGTTTTATAAAACCAGCTTTCCAAAATGTTTCCGAAGATATTAATGTAGAGACTATAAAGCATTTTCGCCCCAATCCAATGTTTAAAGAATATAGCGAGGCTTTAAAGTTGGCGCAGTTGATATTAAAGCGTTTTGGCTATAATATTTCAAGTACTTCAAATGAAAAAATAGAAACCCCTCCGTTTTGGATTGATATGAGTAAATTGTTTGAACTTTATGTCTTGAGTTTGTTAAGGAAGAGATTTCCACAAAAAGAGGAGATTTTATACCAACCAGATATAAATGGTTTGTTTCCTGACTATCTCTTAAACTCCACAAACGATAACTATCAGATGGTTGTTGATGCGAAATATAAAAATTATAGTGGATCGAGCATAAATGTCTCTGATATCCGTCAAATATCCGGATATTCAAGGCTGGATGGGGTATATAGAAAGTTTGACCGAGAATCAAACGATAATACCAATATTGATTGTCTATTTATATTTCCATATCTTGATTCGGATAATGATTTTTCGAACTTAAAAAGAAACGTATTGCCAAATTATCGAAATATATATAAGATTGGAGTTTCACTTCCTAAAATTAAATAATAGAATATGTCCTACGAATACTCCGAAGACGCCCTAATAGAACAAGCCACCCAAGATGTTTTGGAAGAATTGGGCTGGACAGTTGTCACCGCTTGGCGCAACGAATCCTTTGGAGAAAACGGTCTCTTGGGCAGGGAAAACAAAAATGAGGTTATCCTTACCCGTTATTTACTGCAAGCACTTAAAATCCTTAACCCAGACCATCCCGAAACAGCCTACGAACAGGCTGTAGAATTAGTAGCACAAAATATTGCCGACCAAACCCTAGGCTTTATAAACAAAGAAAAAAGCCTGCTTCTAAAAAACGGAGTGCCGGTTAGCTACACCAATGAAAAAGGAGAGCTGATAAAAACCAAACTAAAGGTTTTTGATTTTAATAATTATAGCGCCAATCATTTTCTGGCGGTTCGGCAACTTGAAATTGTAGGCGAGCTTTACCAAAGGCGACCCGATATAATTGGTTTTGTAAACGGCATTCCCTTGGTCTTTATGGAACTAAAGGCACATCATCAAGATTTGCACCACGCCTTTGCCGATAACTTGACCGATTATAAGGATACAATCCCACAGGTATTTCACACAAACGCCTTTATTATTTTAAGCAACGGCACCGATGCCAGAGTGGGTACGGTTACCAGCAAGTTTAAATATTTCTTGGAATGGAAACGCATTGAGGAAGACGAAGAAGGTGAGGTTAGTTTAGACACTCTGCTTCGTGGCACCTGCGACAAAAACCGCCTGATGGACATCTTTGAAAACTTTCTGCTTTTTGACGATTCCGGAGGCGATGTGGTAAAACTGATGGCAAAAAACCATCAATATATAGGCGTAAATAAAGTAATTGAAAACGTTCACAATATAGAAGACCTCGAAGGAAAACTTGGTGTATTTTGGCATACGCAAGGTTCTGGCAAAAGTTATTCGATGGTATTCCTTTGCGAAAAGATTCATCGAAAGTTGGGCGGATCTTACACCTTCTTAATCGCTGTGGACAGGACCGAATTGGAGAACCAATTATACGATACCTTTTCAGGTGTTGGCGTAGTAAACGATAAGAATATAATTGCAGGAAAAAAAAGTGGAATGACAGGCCGCGAACATTTGCGGGAGCTTCTTTCAGAAAACCACCGCTATGTGTTTACGTTGATCCATAAATTTTCCATCGATCCAAAACTGGAAAGTGAATATCCATTGATAACAGAACGGAAAAACGTGATAGTTATCAGTGATGAAGCGCATAGAACCCAATCGGGAACCTACGCGAGAAACATGCGTTTTCACGGTTTACCAAACGCTTCGTATCTAGGTTTTACAGGAACGCCAATTATAAAGGAAGAGGAAGAGCTAACTAAAAACATCTTTGGGGAATACGTTTCCATTTATGATTTTAAACGGGCCATTGAAGATGAAGCCACTTTACCACTTCGCTATTTAAACAGAGGGGAAAAGCTGGACATCACCAATCCAGATTTGGACGAAAAAATGGCGGAGGTTTTTGAGAATGAAGATTTAGACGACGACCAAAAAAAGAAACTGGAATATCTTTTTAATAGAGATTACCCTATTCTTACAGCACAACCCCGTTTAGATGCCATTGCCAAAGATTTGGTTTGGCATTTCAACGAACGCGGCTATCAGGGAAAGGCGATGTATGTGGCTTTGGATAAGCCCACAGCCGTAAGGATGTATGGGCTTATAAAAGGCTATTGGCCGGAATATTTAAACGAACTTGAACTTCGGATTAAAAATACAGCCGATCAGCAGGAAGAGCAGGAACTGCAACGCAAATACAACAGGGTAAAGGAAACGGAAATCTGTGTAGTGGTGAGTAGCGAGCAGAACGAAGTGGACAAGTTCCGAAAAATGGGTTTGGACATTGAAGTGCACCGCAGAAAGATAGTAGAGCGCAATCTGGAAAAGGAATTTAAGGATGAAGACAATCCGTTCCGTTTGGCTATTGTCTGCGCTATGTGGATTACAGGTTTTGACGCGCCTTGTGTTTCTACCGTCTATTTGGATAAACCTATAAAAGGACATACGCTAATGCAAACCATAGCCCGCGCCAATCGGGTTTATGACGATGAAAAGGAAAATGGACTGATCGTAGATTACGGCAACGTTTATAAACAATTGGAAAAAGCCTATTCCATTTATGGCGAAGGCAGTAAAACAGGAGGTAAAGGAAAACCTGATGGAAAACCGGTAGCGCCTCTGGAAGACTTGGAGGTTGAATTGAAACAGGCGATTAAGGATGTAAAAAACTATTTGAAAGAATTGGATTTTTCGCTTCAAGACTTGAAAGAAGCGAAGCCGATGGCGAAGATCGCAAAGATCAAAAATGCGACAGATTGCATTTGTTTAAACGAAACTACAAGAACCACATTCGAGATGATGGCTCGTAATGTATTCAGAAAATATAAAGCCTTATTTCCTTCGGAAGTATTAAAACCCCATGTTGGTAATTTTAATGCCATTGAAGCAATTTACACCGCACTAAACCAAAATGTAAAAGCTGCCGATGTAACTCAGATTATTATGGATTTGCAGGCAATTGTAAGCGATAGCGTTGCTATTCGGGATGAAGTTAAAGAAAAAGACGAAGATGTGTATGTGGATTTATCAAGCTTAGATTTTGATAAACTAAGAGCTGCCTTTGCAAAAACACCACGGAAAAACACATTGGTATTCAATCTACAAGAAGCCATTGAACAGCGCCTTGAACAAATGATGAAGGAGAATCCGTTGCGTATTGATTTTTACGAACGATACAAGGAAATCATTGATGAGTACAACAAAGGGAAAAGCCTAGAAGATACCATTAGAACTTTTGAAAAGCTAAACACCTTTATTCAAGATCTCTCTTTTGAAGAACAACGAGTAGTGAGAGAGAACCTAGGCGACCAAGAAACCCTAGCCATCTTTGATTTATTAAAAGAAGGAAAAGACTTGACACCCAAAGAAATTAAGGAGGTCAAAAAAGTAGCAGCCAAAACATTGGAAGCCCTAAAAGCCGAAAAGCTCAAAATTGAAAAATGGCGGGAAAGCAGACAAATAAAAGCGCAGGTAAAAAGTATGATTTATGATAGCTTGCTTTACTTACCTGAAGAATCCTATTCCGATGAAGAAGTAGGTGTAAAAACAGCCAATGTGTATCAGCATATTTTTACCAATTATTATGGGGCTGGGAATAGTGTTTATGGGAGGGTTGGTTAAATAGAAATATTCAAGATATAGAATTTAATTTTTAAGTAATAATTTTTAAAAATAAATATGGCAACATTTGAAATAAAGACAAAAGAAAGAATGAATGTAAATGGCGAATTTGTAGATAAAGGTTTATCGGTTCAAGTTACTACTATGAATTCTAATCCATTTGATGACGTAGAAAAGATTCATAAAGCTTTTATAAGAGTACACGGTATAGATTTAAAACCTGAAGGGTATTTGAACTTGGGGTATTTGGAATTTAACAAAGAATAATTAAAACATGAAAGAACTAATAAATTTAATAGATGCTGAATTCAGTAATAAAGAGGATATCTTTTTAGATAAATATTTTAAATGGAAAATATATCGTTCGAATTTCGAAAGCAAAATTGAGGTCCCAAAAAGTCAATTAAACAAAATAATTGATAATCTTAATTTATATTGGAAGAGCACTTATGGAACAGATGATGTATACTCCGTAAATGATACTTTTTTACTGGTCTGTGTGCAGGAGGAAAAATTGGTTAACTATGAATCCGGTGGATATATTAATTGTTTTAGTACGATGACATTTGATGAATTTGGTTTAAATGTTTTTAATATATATTTAGATGATAATGATCAGGTACTCGAAATAGGTGATTTTAACTTTCAATCTTGGAAAGAATTAGATCATATTGAATTAGTTTACTTAACAGTATCAAAAGATCCACATTTACGTTTTTATTATATAAATAGCACATCTTACGAAGATATTCCATTCAAACTTCTGAATATTTATGGTAGTGAAGGCGCTCAATTTCTAATAGAATTATTTACTAAAATTGCAAAATTTTCACAATCGACGGATCAAAAGATTGATGATAAGGCAGTTGAAATTTTTGATGAAGTTGAAAAGTTAATTGAGAAAGATAAAAATTATCTCAAAGCATTGGAGGTTCTTGAAACGTATAATGAAGTAGAAAATGATTTAGGTTTCAAACTAAGTAATTTCAAAATATATCACTTTGTTAAAATTGAATGCTTAGCGAAATTAAATAAAATTGATGAATGCTTAAATTATATTGATTATTGTATTTCATATTACAAAGAGGATAAAGAAATTACTTCTACTAGTATGTTTTATAAAGCAATCATTTTATCAGAAAGAGGAGAATTTTTTAATTCACTAAAATATTTAAATAATATCGAGGAATTAATTGATGATAACCATTCTTTAAAAAGTGAGGTTTTATTACTAAAAAAGGAAATTTTAAAGGAAATCGAAGATAATTTCATTCAAATTCCTAGAAACGAAAGAAAAATGCTTTTAGTGAGTAAAGAAACTTTCAGGAGTTCAAATGAAAGTTTTATTGCTCTTAATATAAATAACATCCGAAACTTAAATTTTCCTATGGGCCACCCACAATTAAATGAAGTTTATGTGGCTCATCCTCGTAGAAGTGATTATTATTTGCCACTCAACAATTCTTCAGAAGAACTAATAGTTGATAGAATTACTGAACTTGAAACATTGTTGCAAAGTTTGGGAGCAACCTATCTAAACATTTCAAGTAATAAATCTGACATTAATCAAGAAAAATCTAATGAAAAGAAAAATGTAAATGTTAAGGTCGATGTAAAGATTCACGGTGGAGAAATTGATGTTAAAAATGTACAGGATATAAATAGCTTTTCTGATTTAGACTCGAGAATAAGCCATACTCAAAGTTTCCAGCCTTTTAAAAAACCTTATGTTCCTAACGATCTAGTTTGGTACCATTCAGATCTTAATTGGCAAAAATTAGCTAGGCAAAGACTCGAGGGAAATTTGCTAACCCATGCCGAGATAATATCATTATCACAAGTAGAAAATATTTCCTCTCAGGAAATACAAACTATAAATGCAGACCTTAAAGCTTTTTTTGTAAAAGCTGGAGTAAAATATTCTAAAGATATCGAACTCGAATCCAAGTCTAATAAAAAACAAACTTGGACATTATCAGTAGAGTTTGAGGACATAAGAAAACTAAATGAAGTTCATGTACAATTAAACAGCGAAGAAAATATTACTATAGACCAAACATTAAATCCATATATAGCTAAATACAAAGAGGACGTTCAATTTATGCTTGAAGATGACGGTATCATTGATGAAGGTGAAAGAAAAATGCTAGACCGAAAAATTGAAAAATATGGTTTTACTAAGGAAGGGGCTACTCAGATTGAAAAAGAATTGATGTTTAACAATGAGGAATTAAAATACATTGAAGAATATAAAATATTATTGGCTGAAGGTGAAATTGGTGAAATGGAGCGAAATATTCTTCGGCGTTATGCCAAACGTTTTAATATTAATGCCGACAGGCAAAAAGATTTAGAACAAAATATAAATTAAAATTAGTATGGCAAAAGGTCAATATTTAAAAAAGTTTGGTGGTAGTAAATCTGGTTTTGATAAAGGTAGAAAAAGTGGCTTCTTTACAGGAGTAATTTTTATTCTTTTAATAGGCTTTTTATGTTATTTGATATGGAGGATTTTATAATTTGAGGAATTAGTAATATTTCTAAATTTTGTCAAATTACAACCCAACTCGCCCATACCATCGCACCGAAATTGATTTACTATTCACCAAATTAAAAGCGCAATTACACCATAAAGCTCTAGCGAGAGGTGGAGATGGAAAAGCGCTTTTTACCGATTGTTACACTGGAGAAACCTTACGTGGTGGCGATAGATATGATTATGAGCACATTCGTTCTTCAGAAGCTATTTTTATGAAGTATCGAGATCGCTTAACCAACTCTGAGATTGCTGAAGTTGTAAACTGTCCCGAAAATGTAGCTGTTACTCTACGTACCATTAACCAATCCAAAGGTAAACTGAAAATGGAAGACTGGTTGGCCAATGCAAACAATGTTTCTAACCATAACATAGATATGGCATTAACAAAAAATGCTTTAGCTAATGCTGATAGAGGCATTCAACAAAAAGTTAGGGAAATACTAATAAGATAGATTCTTAATTATTTTGCTATCGTGGAATATTTCCTTTCTAGACCTGGGTAACTCTTCTATTTTTGACTTTCAAACAATTATTAATTTATAAAATTCATTATTATGCCACTAAACAGCAACTATGATCATTCCCAAGCAGACTTGGACAATCATTCTGACCAGCTTAATCCGAACAACGATGAATATCATCATTCTAGGGAAGAGAATTAATGAATATTAATTCGCTAAATTAAAAGTGTGTCTAAAAAGTAAATATATCCAAACCTGCTTTTTGGACACTCTTTATTATAATTAAAATGGAATCCTTCGGTAAAACAATTAATCCATATTACAATAAAGCCAATGGGATATCTGTCGGCTTTATTTTATACTTATTATTATTTTCAAAAATTACAAATGTCAGAAGAAAGGTTATTTATTTCTTATATGTCTGTAATCAGATACCCCCTAACCTCCTTAAATATGAAAGTAATAAGCTAACTAAAGAATTTCTTTTACAAATCATCTTTCAACTTTCTGAACATACAAAACTCATTAAAAGAAAGGACTTACGGGAGCTGACTGGTATGATAGATAAAAAAACATTTAATAAATATTTTGCAAATCATATTGATGAATCTGGTCTTTCAAAATCTAGGATATTTACCTTGGCAGAGACTTTTCAGATTTTAAAATTTTGGCAAGGGGATGATAAATGGGGCCGTATGAAAGCTTATAGTAAAGGTGAACTTGCAAGACGTTTTATGAATGGAAGCTATGAAGAATTAGAGCTTAAAATGTTTGAAATCATTAATGATAAAGAAGGTCATTATAAAAATCATGATTTTATAATGCCCGTTGATGCTAATAAATTTATAAATGAACTTCTAGATAATGAATTTGTAGAATTAGTAGAAGAAGATTTTAATCAGGATTACTTAAGTTTTTTCTTTTACTTGTATTTATCCTCTCTTCTTATTAATCTAAAAAACAAAATTGTATAACCCAAGTACGCACACGTTCCTTAAAAATTATAAATTATGCATTAAAAAACACCCCTACCATTCTCCCAAAAGGTAAGGAAATTCTTTTTTGAGCCTTTTTCTGCTAAATCCGACGGTTGCATATTGGCTCATTTCTGTTGTCAAGTATATAAAAGTTTAAAGTGTTCTCAATACCGTTTTAAAAAGACTAGCCCAAGTAAACCAACCCATATTTTGTGAAACCTGTTCAACATTTTGATAAGGAATGCCGAAAAGCGGTTTTATAAGGTTCTCGCTATGGTTGCGGTAATACAAGAACCGTCTTGCACTAATTTGTTTTTCCGCTCCATATTTCAGCATCGCGAGGCAAGGTGCAATATCCAAAAAGATGAAATAAAATTCACGGTTTGTAACGTTTGCCACAATAAGGCCAACACGCAGTTTGCGGGCAATTTGGTCGTATGGTGCGTTTTTGCTTTTGAGGGAGATTTTGCTGTATAGCTTTGCTTCAATGAAAATCAACTTATCATCGGTTTCGATGCTTGTATCAACTTCGGTGTTTTCTTTTCCCGAGGCAACACAATAGTTTTTGCCGATATGGATTTCTATATTTTGCTCATCAGCAAAGGAAAATGGAACAGGCACAGGTTTGTTCTGTTCTTTAAAATCGCCAAAAGCGTCTTCAAAAATTTCATCGAGTGCAACGACAATCTTTTCTGTCGGCTGATTACGCAACACATCAAAGCATGACCAAGTAAGTGCGTCTTCGCTGTTAGAACTTATGGCGTGTTTTATTTTATGCTTTTCTTCTTTTGCGTTGCAAACAATTGTTGCGTTAAGAAATTGATTTAATACCTGTTCTCTGCCCGGAATTATGACGTGGTTGCGGTGATAGTTAGTGTATTTCATAGGTAGAATCTTTACATTTATTGTAAAACTCATTTATTTCTGATCTTGTTTCAGTATTTTCTATAGACGCTATTATTTCTTCCCAAGTAATTAGTTTAACATCGAGTTTTTGCATAAAGGTTTCAAAATTGTGCATTGCCCAATCGATTTCTTCTTTTCTTATTATGCTAATCTTTTGAAAAGGAAAAGTACCGTTTACAAAAGAGTTCAAGTATTTACGAGTAGCTTCTTTTAGATCATCTTTGGAGCCTTTAATTTCAGAGTCTTTTGGAATCAATATATACATACCTATTTTGTTAGGTATTTTAGTTATTTTTCCTTCTTTCATTCCCGTATAAACCATTTTCATTAAGTTCGCTACGGTTTGTTTTAGGTAGGTTAGGCATACGTTTTTATACTTAGGTGTCTCTATAAAATAAAGACAAGAACAGTTTTGTTTAACTTCAATAATATCAAGAGTTTTGTTTAATTGTATATGTCCTGTTGCTGATCTTGTTCCTTGCGAAAACATTTCAGATTCTTTGTTTTTATCATAAAAAAAGCTTGGTAAGGGTGGGAGAAAATGCCATTCTGAATTTTTGGGAAAAGTTAAATCGTTGTGTTTTATTTTCCCTTCGGTAATTTGTTTCATTACACGATTTAACAGCCAAGCTCTGTTATATATACTGCTGCCGTCATCATCATTCTCACGAATTAATTCAATGTAGTTTAAAAATTCTTCTGCACTCATAATCTTTTGTTTTCAAATTATGAGGCAAATGTATTAGCTCGTTATGCCGAATATAGGCAGAGCAATTTAATTTTTTATTGAGTAAGGGTTTTGACAGTTTTCATAAAATTCTATTAACTGACTTTTTGTATCTGAATTTTTGGTTGCTTTAATTAAATCTTCCCAAAAGATCATTTCAATATCAAGTATCTCTATGAAATTATTTAAATTTTCTTTTAGCCAATTAAATTCTTCTTCTTTTTTCTCCTTGTAATTTTCTTTAATCATATGATCATCAAAATAAGAGTTCAATCTTTTTTTTATAACTTGTTTAATGTTTTCTTTTGTCATTTCATTTTTAAAAACATTTTTTTGTTTTTCGGGGATAAAAACATAAAACCCAATTTTTGGTGGAATTTCAGTTATCTTATTTTTTTTTATTCCTTCATAAATCATTTTCATCAAACAAGCCACATTTCTGGCACATTGGTTAAAATCAGATGCTCTGGTTACTTTTTTAGATAACTTGCTGTACATTTTTGCTTCAACAATATATAGGCAAGAACAATTTTGTTGGATTTCTATTCCCCATTTAGTGCCTTTACGGATTTGTAATTGCCCTACTATTGCATCGGCACGGGTTGCTGTTTCTGCAAACGTGTCTTTACGATTTATCGCTTTAAAAAATGTAGGTACTAATGTTTCGGAAAGCCACATTTCGTCTTTTGGAATTTTGCATTTCTCGAGTTCTATTTCCCCTCCTTTTATTTGTTCCATTACACATTTCAGCATCCAACCTTCATTATATATTTCTGTTGGTTTAATACTTCCTTCAAGATTTTCAACAAGTTGATTTAATAATTCTACTGTACTCATAATTTTCGTTTATATAAATTATTGATTTCCTCAATTCTGTTTATGATTTCCTCTCTGAGAATTTCTGGCGAAAGCACTTCTATTTCATCACCGTACGAAAGAGTTTCCTTTATAAAATCTTTGGTTGGTGCAATATAATATTTAAAAATGCTGTATTCGGTATTGCTTTCAACTTCCTGCTGTGAGTAGTGTAAAGGCAATGTTTTAATATAGTTTCGAGATTTATCGAAAACTTTAATTTTGACTTCACAAGCAGGAATTTTAGGATGAACCACAATCCCATATGCATTTTCAAAATAAACATCGGCTTTAAAATCCTTAGGAATTTTGAATTTTGTGTTCGTAGCCGTTATACTTTGTATTCGATCAAGCGAATAAATTCGCATTGCGTTAAGTTCTGTATTTTCACCTAATACATACCATCGTTGTTTAAAAATTTTAACGCAATAAGGATTAATTTCAAGATTCAGAACTTTGCTGTGCCAAAAGGGTTTGTATTGAAATTGCATAGTAACACCATCACGCATTGCTTCGATTATGGTGCTCAAAAAGAATTGCCCCGACGGAGTTTCTGCAAACAAAATTCTGTCTTTCAACGAATAGCTTTCGTGTATTAAATTATTGACAGTAAAAGTGTTTAACAACCATTTTCGCAAACCATCATCTATATCGGTAGCAATGAAATATTGGTTATAACCATTGCAGTCAATATTGATGTCGAATAGTTCTTCGATTTTGTTTCGATGATTATGAAAAGTTCGTAAAGGAATTTTTTGCCCTTCACTCCAATCTGTTCGCACCCATTTTTTGTTAATATCCTCGAAGTTGATTTGTCCTGCACGATTAATTGTATCAACAAGCCAGATATATCGATTGAATAGGTTTATTGCCATTATTTACGGATAAATTTCCTGCAA
>Ga0079224_100013506_pt1 | contig 11367 bp, 8 predicted proteins | sample Stecom2015_FD_80414 | JGI IMG/M metagenome (GOLD analysis project Ga0079224, IMG submission 80414) | Agricultural soil microbial communities from Utah to study Nitrogen management - Steer compost 2015 | ecosystem: Environmental > Terrestrial > Soil > Agricultural land | place: USA: Utah...
CCCTACGCCGGCCAGCCATCCTGGGGCTCCGACCGATACATCCCATGGGCCGTCGAGGCCGCCGCCTGGGACGCGCTGGAAACCGCCGCTGAATAGAGCGTGCCCAAGACGAGCGTTGTTACCGTCCTGCCGTCCACCGCGGCCAGCCCACCTTCGGCATTTTCGCCCCACCGTGCGCGCAAGAGGCGTCGAGCGACCGGGGTGGCGCCACCAGCGTCGGAGGGCCGGCGCCCTCGCCTAGCCGCCGGATGGCCGGCGCTCGACCGCCTCGGAACCTGCAGTCCCCTGCGGAACCACCAGCCGCGGATCCGGGGGTGGAATGGGCGCGGGCGGCGCTTCGCGGCCCGGCCGCAGACGCTCGAGGATGAGGTTCTGTCGCCAACGCATCTGGCCCGGATTCCTGTCGGGGTTGGACGTGAGCGGGTGGGGCAGCGTCGCGGCCAGGGCCGCGGCCTGCTCGAGGTCGAGCTCCGCGGCGGAGCGGCCGAAGTACGTGCGGGCGGCGATCTCGGCGCCGAAGATGCCCGGCCCCCATTCAACCACGTTCAGGTAGATCTCGAGGATGCGGTCCTTGCCCAGATGCCCCTCGAGGCGCCCCGCGACCACGAGCTCGAGCGCCTTCCGCAGGAGCGATCGGTTCGTCCCGAAGTAGAGGTTCTTGGCGACCTGCTGCGTGAGCGTGCTCCGGCCACGGAGCTCGGCGCGGTTTTCCCACGCATAGCGAAGCGCGTCGAGGAGCGCGCGCCTGTCTTCCCCGCGCCGCCACGAGAACGTCTCTCCCCCGGTCCAGCGAACCTCCTCGCCGAGCGACACCCAGTCGACGCCGCGGTGCTCGCGGAACCGGTAGTCCTCCGCGACCAACACGGCCCGCTGGAGGTTGCCCGAGATGTCCTCGAGCGCGAGCCACTCCTGCCGGATCACGAGCGAATCGCCCGCGGCGCGCGCCTCCGCGAGACGCTGCTCCATGAGCGCCGTCCGCTCGGGATTCTGCGTGCGCAGGGTCCAGGGATACGGGATCAGGACGAACCATCCGAAGAGGCCGAAGCCCGCGAGCACGACCACGATCAGCGTCCTTCGCCCCGGCGTGCGCACCGTCAGACCCCCGTCGCGACCCCCGCGCCGTAGCGGCGCACGACGTAACCCTCGAGGATCGCCTTGAACTCGTCTACGAGGCCGTCGCCCTTGAGCGTGACCGTGTGCTCGCCGTCCACGTACACCGGCGCCTTGGGCTCCTCGAACGTGCCCGGGAGCGAAATGCCGATGTTGGCCTGCTTCGATTCGCCCGGTCCGTTCACCACGCATCCCATGACGGCGACCTCCATCTCCTCGACGCCCGGGTACTCCAGGCGCCATTCGGGCATGCGCGCGCGGATGTAGGCCGTGATGTCCTCGGCCATCTCCTGGAAGTACGTGCTGGTCGTGCGGCCGCAGCCCGGGCACGACGTCACCTGTGGCTCGAAGTGCCGGAGCCCGAGCGACTGGAGGATCTGCTGCGCGACCCGTACCTCTTCCGAGCGATCACCGCCGGGGCGGGGGGTGAGCGACACGCGAATGGTGTCTCCGATGCCTTCGAGCAGGAGCGGGGCCAGGGCGGCGGTAGTCGCCACGATGCCCTTGGCGCCGAGGCCCGCCTCGGTCAGACCGAGGTGAAGCGGGTAGTCGCACCGGGGCGCCAGCATCCGGTACACGGCGTGCAGGTCGCGCACGGAGGAAACCTTCGCCGAGATCACGATGCGATCGTGCCCGAGCCCCGTCTCTTCCGCGAGCGCCGCCGAGCGGAGCGCACTCTCGATCATCGCCTCGAGCAGGACGAGCTGGGCCTCCTTCGGCTCCGCGCGGCCCGCGTTCTCGTTCATGAGCTCCGTGAGCAGCCGCTGGTCCAGTGACCCCCAGTTGACCCCGATGCGCACGGGCTTGTCGTGCGCGACCGCGACCTCGATGATGCGCTGGAAATTCGCGTCGCGATGCTTCGTTCCCACGTTGCCCGGATTGATGCGCAGCTTGGCCAGCGCATCCGCGGCTTCCGGGAACTTCGTGAGGAGGAGATGGCCGTTGTAATGGAAGTCGCCGACGATCGGCGTTTGGTAGCCCCGGTCACGGAGGCGAGCGACGATCTCCGGCACGGCGCGGGCGGCCTCGTCGTGATTCACCGTCACGCGCACGATCTCGCTGCCCGCGTCGGCCAGCAGCGCAACCTGCTCCACCGTCGATACCACGTCCGCGGTATCCGTGTTGGTCATCGACTGGACCACGATCGGCGCGGTTCCGCCGACGGTCACCCCGCCGACGTCTACGGGAACCGACTTCCTGCGGTCTACGGGGATCACGCGCGCCTCACATGGGGATCGGATAGTACGTATGGCCGGCGGGTCCGGCGTCGGCGGGCGCTTCCCATCAAAGCTCCGGAAGCGGCCCCGGGCCGGCCCGGAATCTACCGGGCGCGCATGCGGGGACCAAGGTCGCGGAGGAGGTCGGACCGGTTATCGTTAGGATTATCGGGCCCGCAGCGCCCATCGGCGCGCGGGGCCCATCGACCATCTCCAGGCAGACGAGGGACCGACCAAGTGACCGATCCGGCCATCAAGATCACCGTCTCCGCGCGGGGCTCGCTCCGCGTCGAAGGCGACGTGCCGCTGTACGACGCCGAAGGCAACCGCATCCCGACCCCGGAAGGCCGCCCGTACTCCCTCTGCCGATGCGGAGACTCGTCGCGCAAGCCGTTCTGCGACGGCTCGCACAAGACGTGCGATTGGGATCCCACGCTGGCGCCCCCCGCGGCTCCCGCGGCCCCGGTGCCCCCCGTCGACTGAGCCGCCGCCGGCAGGCCGCCTCGCCCGTGCCCATCCGCGACGCGGCCTGCCCGGCGCACCCCGCCGACGGCGGGTGATCCGTGCCGCATCGGACGTGGACCCTCTATCGGCGGGAGATCCGATCCGCCTTCCGCGAGCGGAGCGTGGTCGTGAACAGCGTCCTGCTCCCGGTCCTCCTGTACCCGGTGCTCCTGTGGGTGGAGATCACGGCCCTCACCTTCGTGACGGGCCTCTCCGAGCGCACGCCCGCGCGCATCGCTCTCGTCGACCCGCCTCCGGCGCACGAGGCGCTCCTCGACACGATGAGCGGCCGAGGCGCCGCCCTCGAGCACGCCCGGGGCCTTTCGCCCGCCCTGGAGCGGCTCGACGCGGGCGACCTGGACGCGGTCGTCCGCTTCACGCCCTCCCTGGGCGAAGAGGCGCTCCTCGCCGACAACTTTCGCGCGGAGATCCATTACGACCGGGCGCTGGAGCGGAGCCGACGAGCCCGCGACCGGGTGGACGACGCGGTGTCGGCGTACCGGGACGCGTGGCTCGGCCGTGAGACGGAGGCGCTCGGCATTCAGCCGGGCTCGCTCGAGCCGTTCGACGTGGAGATGCGTAACGTCTCGACGGGGGAGGACGTGGGGGCCGCGCTCCTCTCGCTCATGATTCCGATGTTCCTGGTGATCGCGGTCGCGCTCGGCTGCCTCGTGCCGGCGATCGATACGACCGCCGGCGAGCGGGAGCGCGGCACGTGGGAAACCCTGCTCTCGACGGGCGCCTCGCGCGGGAGCATCGTAACCGCCAAGTACCTGTACGTGGCCTCGTTCGGCGCGATGGCGGGGGTGCTCAACGCCACGGCGATGACCGTCGTGCTCGGCCCCGTGATGGCGCCGCTGCAGAGCCTGCAGGGCGGCGGACCGGCCCTGGCGGTCTCCTTATCGGCCACGACGTGGCTGATGATGGTGCTGGGAGCGGCAGCGCTCGCCCTCTTCTTCGCGGCCGCGATGATGCTGCTGGCCGGGTTCGCGCACACCTTCAAGGATGGGCAGGCCATGGTCACGCCGGTGTTCTACCTGGCGCTGATCCCGCTCGTCCTCGGTCAGCAGTCGGACCGCACGCTCACACCGGCGCTCGCGGCGATCCCGGTGGCGAACGTCGCGATGATGATCCGCGACGCGATCCGCGGCGTCTTCCTGTGGCCGATGATCGCGGAGACGCTCCTGGTGTCGGGTGCGCTGGTGGCGCTGTGCCTCCGGCTCGCGCGCTCGACGCTCGGATACGAGGACTTCCTGCTCGGCGCGCATCGGGGTGGATTCTGGAGCTTCGCGCGCGACCGCATGCGTCGGGGGCGCGGAGCGGCCCCGGCCGGAACGGAGGCAGGGTGACGGGCGCCGGGCGCGGCGTCGTGCGGGTCGAGGGTCTGGTGAAGACGTTCGTCGACGAGGGCCGCGGCGAGGTTCGCGCCGTGGACGGCATCGATTTCACGTGCCGTCCGGGCGAGATCTTCGGGCTCCTCGGCGCCAACGGAGCCGGCAAGACCACGACGCTACGAGTGCTTTCGACGATTCTGGCACCGACAGAGGGACGAGCCGTGGTGGACGGCCACGACGTCGTGCGGACGCCCGAGGCGGTGCGCCGGAGCCTCGGGTTCCACTCCGCCTCGACTGCGCTCTACCCCCGGCTCACGGCACGCGAGACGCTCGAGTTCTTCGCTGCGGTCAACGGCTACCCCGCGCACCTCGTGGAGGCGCGCGTCGAGGCGCTCATGGAGCGGTTCGGCATCGCGGCCTGGGCGGATGCCCGCGTCGACAACCTTTCGAGCGGGATGAAGCAGAAGGTGTCCATCGCGCGCACGGTCGCGCACGACCCGCCCGTCCTGATCTTCGACGAGCCGTCCGTCGGGCTCGACGTCATGAGCGCGCTCGAGTTGCGGGGGCTCATCGCGGAGCTGAGGGATCAGGGCAAGACGATCCTCCTCTCGACGCACATCATGACCGAGGCCGAGCGACTCTGCGACCGGATCGCCATCCTGCACCGCGGCCGCATTCTGGGCGAAGGCACCCTCGATGAGCTCCGTTCGGCCACGAGCCTCCACTACCTCGAGGACATCTTCGTGCACCTCGTGCGCGGGTCCGCATGAGAGGCGGGACCATCGGCGTGCTGCTCCGTCACGAGCTCCGCATGCTGATGCGCGACACGCGGATGCTCCTGATCACGTTCGGCGTCCCGGTCGTCGTCTTCCCCGCCCTGATCTTTCTCATGCGGAACGTCGAGAGCCGCGAGGAGCAGCGGCTCGAGCGGACGGTCTTCAGGTACGCGGTATCGCCGGAGCTCGATGCGGACGCGCGTAGCCTGCTTCGACGGGTGGTCGAGGCAGGGGTACCACGTGACGCGGGGGTCGAGGCGGGGGCGGTCGAGGCGGCGCGGCCCGCGGAAGCGCGAAACGACGCGACGTTCCGGGGGGATCCCACCGCTCCGCCGCCCATGCCGGCCCGCTTCGAGGAGAGCACGGACACGTCCGATACCGACGTGCTCGTGGCGCCGGACCCCGGTGACGCCCGCACGCTTCGGCTGGCGTACCGCGCCGACGACGACTTCTCCCGAGCCGCCGCGAGCGAGCTGAGGGACCGGCTCGCGCGGGTACGAAACGAGCTTCGGGACAGCATCCTGAGCGCGGCGGGCCTGCCCGTCGCTCCGGAGCGAGTGGCCGCCGTGGAGTCTGTGAACGTCGCCACGCCAGAACGCGAGGGTGGCGCCCTGCTCGGCCTCATGCTGATGCCGTTCGTCCTCCTTCTCCTGCTCACCGGTGGATCCATCGCGGCCGTGGACACGCTCAGCGGCGAGAAGGAGCGTGGCACACTCGAGACCCTGCTCACCACGGCGGCGACGCGACACGACATCGTACGCGCGAAGCAGCTCGCCATCGCGCTCCTCGGCTTCGGGCTGGTGATCGTGAATGCCGCGAACCTCCTGGCGTACGTGGTGCTCGGCGTGGTGCCGCTCCCCGAGAGCCTGGCGCTGTCCCTGGCCCCGTTCGACCTGGTGCTGATCGTCCTGCTCCTGGCTCCGCTCACGGCGCTCACCGCGAGCGCGCTCCTGCTGCTGTCCGGTCGCACCTCGAGCTACCGGGACTATCAGGTCGCGTTCTTCCCGCTCCTGCTCGTGTTCCTCGCGCCCGCGCTCGCGTCGATGCTCCCGGGCATGGAGCTTCGCTCGGCCGTGGCGTTCGCGCCCGTGACCGGCATCGGCGTCGCCATCCGGGAGCTCGCCGTGGGCGAGCGGGACTTCCCCTTCCTGGCGATCGCCTTTCTCTCCACGGCCCTCCCGGCGCTGTGGATCTCGCGCCTCACCGAGCGGGCCCTGTCGACCGAGCGGCTGATCGAGCCGGCGCGCGCGCGCGGGACCGACGCGCCGCCCGGGCACGCCCACCCGTCCATGCTCTTCCCGCGGCACGTGCTCCGGTGGTTCGCGCTCATGTGGGCCGCGTTCTTCACCGTCTCCCTGTGGCTGGGTGAGAGCCTCGAGCTGCGCGAGCAGGTCGTCCTGAACCTGGTCGTGGTGTTCGGCGGTGGGTCCCTCCTGATGATCCGGCGGTACCGGCTCCCGTGGCGGGAGACCCTGGCCCTCCGGCGCCCGCCCGCCCTCGCCTGGATCGCCGTCCTGATCGGGGCGCCGGCAGGATACGTCACAGGCATCGGCATCGCTTCGCTCGTGGACGCGTTTCTCTTTCCCGTGCCGGAGGGAGTGCTCGAAGCCTTCGGGGACGTGATGCTCGGGGCGGAGCTCCCGCTGTGGCAGCTGCTCCTGTTCCTCGCCGTGCTCCCGGGCGTGCTCGAGGAGATCGCCTTCCGGGGCGTGCTGCTCCACGGGCTGTCCAGGCGCCTGCACCCCCTCGTGCTCTGCCTCGCCGTCGGTGCCGTCTTCGGTCTGTTCCACGTCTCGCTCTTCCGCATCGTGCCGACCGCCTATCTCGGAACGCTGCTCGCCGCCGTGGTCGTGCTGACCGGCTCGATCTGGCCGGCCATGGCCTGGCATGCCTTGAACAACGCGATCGCCCTGGTGCCGGCCCACATGGGTTGGGTGGGCGTGGACACGCGCCTCCCGGCCTGGAGCTACGCCGTGGCGGTTCTGGCGCTGGTGGCGAGCTGGACCTTGCTCACGGGTGGGCACCCCCGGCGGCACGCCGCCCTTCAGGGACGGGACACGTAGAACTCGTTCAGGGGATCGTGGGGCAGCCTGTGCAGCTCGATCGACCCGAAGCCGGCCTCGCCGAGCATCGAGATGGCCCGCTCACGCCCCCAGCACGTGCCGAGCCCCGCGCCGTCCCGCGCCAGCGACACGGTCATGCAGTGGGCGAACGAAAGCGTGTACAGGAAGGCCCCCAGCGGGTGGGCGCGGTTCTCTTCGAGATGGCTGCTCGCCGCCATCTCCTGCATCAGGAACACACCGTCCGGGGGGAGCATGCGCCGCACGTTCGCGAGCACCCGCTCCGGGTCCGCCTGGTCGTGGATGGCGTCGAACGCCGTCACGACGTCGGCGGTCGTGCCGGCGGGAATGGCGGCCGCATCGAGCACCTCGAAGCGGACATTCCGCACCCGTAGCTCCTCGGAGCGCGCGCGGGCCTCCGCGACGGCGTCCGGGGCGATGTCGATGCCGACGAACCGGCTGTTCGGGTAGGCGCTGGCCAACGCGACCATGGCCCTGCCCCGCCCGCAGCCCACGTCCAGCACGTCGATGCCTTCCTGGAGCCGGCCGGCGAGCCCCGGAACCAGCGGAAGCACAGCGTCGAAGAGAGCCGAGACGACGGTCTGGCTGCTCATCTCCGCCATGACCTCCTGGAAGCGGTCGTAATGGTCGTAGCCGAGGCCGCCCCCCTCGCGGAAGCAGGTCATGAGGTCGGACTCCACCGCCGCCAGGAGCGGCACGAACTGGAGCGACACGGCCATGTTCTTCGGCGACGCGCGCCGCGTCAGCACGGCGGCGTGCTCGGGGGGGAGCTCGTAGGTCCCGGACGGCGGATCCCACTCGACGACACCGGCGGCCGTGAGCGCGGCCAGCCACTCGCGGACGTAGCGCTCCTCCAGGCCGGCGGCGTCCGCCACCGCCTGGCTGCTGGAAGGAGGCAGCCCCGCGAGCACGTCGAACAGTCGCAGTCGGTGGCCCAGGGAGACCGCCAGCGCGGTGGCCGCACCGTTGTGGATGTCCCTCATGCGCTCGGCGAACGCGTCACGCCGGACCGCATCGATGCGCGAAGTGGCTGTCTGCAACGTAGGCGCCGGTATGGGGTGAGTCGCGGGATCGCGTGGCCTTCCACCGGATGTGCGCGATCGGCGCCTCGAATGTGACATGGGTGCCGTCGGGTGCGCCGTCGCTGCTCGGGGCGAGGCGGCCCGCGCGTGACGACCGTGGCTCCGGCCGCGACGTCCGGACGTGCACGGGGGTGGCGGCAACCGCGGAAGGCCCCCAGAATTGCCTGTAGCCATGCGACCGGCCCCCCGCCTCGCGCGGGCGGCGTCGACCGCGCCCGGGTGTCGACGCGGACCGGGCACCCTTCCACCAGCCGACCGGCTTCCACGACGATGTCCGACGGATCCTCGCACGCCACGGGTGACGTCACGCGGCTGCTCCGCCGTGCCGGCGAAGGAGACGACCACGCGCTCGACCGTGTCTTCCCGCTGATCTACGACGAGCTTCAGCGGATCGCGCGGGCGCAGCTCGGCCGCGAGCGCGGCGGTCACACCCTGCAGGCCACGGCGCTCGTGAACGAGGCCTACCTCAAGCTCGTGCAGGGTCCACCGACCGGCGCAGCGGACCGGGGCCACTTCCTGGGCATCGCCGCGCGCGCGATGCGGCAGGTCCTGGTGGATCACGCGCGAGCGTGGGCGGCGGCCAAGCGCGGCGGCGGCACGGCCCCCGCGACGTTGAACGAGGAGCTCGCGGGCGTCGCCTCGGATCCTTCCGAGCTCCTGGCGCTCGATCAGGCCCTGGACCGACTCGACGCGCTGGACCCCCGACTGCGCCAGGTCGTGGAGCTACGGTACTTCGCCGGCCTCCAGGACGACGAGATCGGCGAAGTGCTGGGCGTCACACGGCGCACGGTCCAGCGCGACTGGACGAAGGCCCGCGCGTGGCTGCATCGCGCGCTCGCGGGCGAGGACGGGCCGCCATGACCGCGCGGGACGGACCGGTTCCCCCCGATGGAGGTGACGCGATGTGGCGGCGCGCGTCCGAGCTGTTCGTGGAGGCGCTCGACGTGGAGGAAGCCGACCGCGATGCGTTCATCGCCGAGCGCTGCGCAGGTGACGACGCGCTGCGCTCCGAGGTGCTGGCGCTCGTGGCCGCCCACGAGGAGGAGGGGATCCTCGACGGGGCGATCGGTCCCACGGCGGCCGAGCCCGACCTGCAGGTCCGGGTGGCCGACGCCCTGGCGGATCGCTACCGCATCGTGGGCAAGCTCGGCGAGGGGGGATCCGCCGTGGTCTTCCTGGCCTGGGAGAAGAAGCACGATCGCCGCGTCGTGCTGAAGGTCATGCGCCCCGAAGCGGAGATCCTCTACGGCCACGACCGCTTCCTCGAGGAGGTGAGACTGGCTTCGGGGCTCTCGCACCCGCACATCCTCGCCTTCATCGATTCCGGACGCGCCGACGGGCTCCTGTACTACGTGATGCCCCATGTGGAGGGGGAGACGCTCTACGAGCGCCTCGCTCGGGAGACATCGCTGAGCCTGCCGGTCCTGACCGCGCTGCTTCACGACGTCGCCGAGGCGCTCGCCTACGCGCACGAGAACGACATCGTCCACCGGGATCTCAAGCCCGGAAACGTGCTCTGCGCGGGCGCGCACGCGTACCTGATGGACTTCGGGGTCGCCAAGGCCCTCCGAAAGGCCCCACCGGGCCAGCCGAGAACCCGGGCGGGATTCGTGCCCGGTACACCCCGCTACATGGCCCCGGAGCAGATGGAGGGCCGCAGCGACATCGGGCCGGCGTCCGACGTCTTCGCCTGGGGACAGCTCGCGCACGAATGCCTCACGGGCTCCGTGCTGCCGCCTCCGTGGTCCACGCGGGACGACATCCGCGGCTCGCTCCTCCGGGCGCGTGCCGACCTGCCGGGCGGGCTCGCCGAGGCCATCGCGCATGCGCTGGCGGTCGATCCGGAGGCGCGGCCTTCGGCGGCGGACCTGGTGCAGGTGCTGGAAGGCGCCGGCGGGGCGGTCGGCACGGACCGGTCGTCCGCCCCGCTCGCGGGTCCGGCGGCGCGGCATCGCCTTCGCTGGGGCCTTGGGGCGGCCATTCTCGTCGCGGCCGCCGCCGTCGCCGTCCTCTCGCCACCGGGCATCCGCGACGCGACCACCGAAGCGACCCTGGGGCCGTTCGCCGTGGCCGAGTTCCGGAACGAGACCGGAGACTCCACGCTGGACTTCATCGGTCGCATGGCCGGCGACTGGGTCACGCAGGGGCTCCAGCAGGTCGGAACCGCTTCCGTGGTTCCGTGGCCCATGGCGCTGGCCGCATCCGATCGGGCCCGGGCGGGGGGCGAGGCTGATCCGGCGTCCATGCTGCTCCAAGAGACGGGCGCGAAGACGGTGGTCAGCGGCGCGTTCTACCGCATCGGGGACGACATCCGATTCCAGGCCGAAGTGATCGATCCCGCCGCCGGGAGGGTCCTCGTCGCGCTCGATCCCGTGTCCTCGTCGCTCGAGCGCCCGGAGGACGCGGTGCGCGAGCTGCGCGACCGCGTGATGGGCAGCGTCGCGGTGCTGAGCGGCGGGTGGGCCGCCGGGCTCCCGGAGCTCGCCAACCGCGCGCCCACGTTCGAAGCCTACAGGGTCTTCGATCGCGCGCTCGCGAGCTACATCGCCCAGGAGTACAGCGCGGCCACTCCGTCCTTCCTCGAGGCGCACGCGCGCGACACGACATTCCTGACGAGCCTCCTCTACGGAGCCACGACCGCGTGGAACGAAGGGGACCGTCACGTCACGGATTCCCTCGTGCGCGTGCTGGAGCCGCGCCGTGGCGAGCTGAGCGAGTACGACGACCTGCGGTGGCGCTTCCTCTCGGCGCTGACGAGGAACGACGGCCAGGACGCCCTGCGGGTGCTGCGGCGCTCGGTGCAGATCGCGCCCGAGTCCCGTGCCGCCTACAACCTCGGCCGCCTCGCGGTCATGACCAACCGGCCCGCCGAAGCGCTCGAGGTGCTTCTCGGGCTCGACCCCGACGTCGGGCAGATGCGTGGATGGGCGCAGTACTGGACCCAGGTCGCGCATGCGCTCCACCTGCTCTCGCGGTTCGACGAGGAGGTGGAGGCGGCGCGCGAGATGGTGCGCCGGCATCCGGAGCGCGCGCTGGCGCCCGTGCTCGAGGCGCGGGCCCTCGCCGCCGCCGGCCGCATGGAGGAGCTCGACTCGTCCCTGCTTGCGGGGGCCGTTCTGCCCCCTCGCACGTACTGGTCGCACGGAGGCGCGCTGACCGCGGCCGGCGAGGAGTTGCTCGCCCATGGGTCGCCGGCCGGCGCGGAGCGGTACCTGCTCCGCGCCCTCGAGTGGGCGGACGGGCAGATCGCCGCCGCGCCCGGC
>Ga0079224_100013507_pt1 | contig 11366 bp, 8 predicted proteins | sample Stecom2015_FD_80414 | JGI IMG/M metagenome (GOLD analysis project Ga0079224, IMG submission 80414) | Agricultural soil microbial communities from Utah to study Nitrogen management - Steer compost 2015 | ecosystem: Environmental > Terrestrial > Soil > Agricultural land | place: USA: Utah...
AGCAGAGCGAAGCGAAAAACCTCGCGAAGGGAGAGGAAACTTTATCCAGCCTGCTGAACCTGTTTGATTAATTCACTAAACGGTCCCAATAACGGGAATCGAGAAAAAAAGGCGACGCAATGTCGCCTTTTTGCTGCGCTGATGGTTACTTGCTGTTTTCCAACATGTGATCAACAGCGCCTTTAATTTCTTCATCGGAACACGCCGCACACATGCCTTTAGGAGGCATGGCATTGAAGCCCTGGATCGCATGGGTATAGAGAGTTTCCTTACCTTTAGCAACGCGCGGTGCCCAATCGGCGGCGGTGCCGAATTTCGGAGCACCCATCAGACCGGCACCGTGGCAGGTCGTACAAAAACCGGTATAAACGTCTTTGCCCGATTTAGGGCCTGCGGCAGCGGCGGGAGCCGGTGCGGCGGCGCATTCTTCGCCCGACATGCAAGTGCTACCCACCGGGGCTGTACGCGCTTTTACATCATCTTCACTCTTGGCGACGGCCGGGCCGGCAGCCAAACCTGCAACTAACAAGACTCCGAACAACTTCTTCATGGGGCTCACGGTGGTTTCCTCGATGGTTTTCGGGTGGCCGGAACTTATCATCAGCCTCGCCCAGTTTATCGATGCATCAATTCGCAAATCTGAGGCATATCAAATCGGCGCGCATTATAGCGGTAATAACCCTACAGGCGAAGTGAGTATTCGGGGCTTTACAGGACTTTTATCGTGATTTGACCCGCTACGCTCTGCTGCTATGCTTATCACCTGACCTTATACCTCCGCAGGATTTTCTTCGGTTATGGAATATAACAGCGTTACGTTTGTTGCCTATTTCAGCGCGGCGGTGGTGGCCCTGTTGTTGACGGCAACCTATTTATTCCAACTGACCCGCCAGCAGAAGACCTGGATTTTCGCGGGCGCAGCGGCGGCCCATACCCTGCACCTGGGTGTTATTGCACTGTCCTTCTCGGATCAATCCATCCCGCTTTATATATTAATTGTCTTCGAATACCTGCATTACAACGCCTGGGTGTTCTGCATCAGCCTGAATTTGAAACACAATACGCAGCGAAAACAGCTGCCGGCGAGCATGCAATTGTTATTTAGCGGCGGCTGGCCGATTACCGCCCTGGCCATTGCCATGCTGTTTATCTCCTCAGTTAACCAGGCAGGCTTATCGGTCTGGTTCGCACTGGGATTAGCGGTGATAGCACTAGTGAGCGTGGAACAGCTCTACCGATTTGCAGCTGAAAATGATCGCCAGATCAAATTGCTGTGCATGAACCTCGCCGCGCTATTCCTGTACGACATCTACCTCTTTACCCACGCACTTATCTTCAAGGGTCTCGATCCTCTCCTGTGGCAATCACGTGCGGCGGTCTCCATCGCCACCTGCCTGTTTATGGCGCTGGGCGGCTTGTTACTTCTGCAAAATAATGAACGCCCCGCGAATTTTAATCTGTCCCGACCCATAGCTTTTTATACGACCTCCCTGGTGGGTGTCGGGATTTTAATCACCGTCTTATCCCTGGGTGGTTATTATGTACGCCTGTACGGTGGCAGTTGGGGCGCTGTCTTTTACAGCCTGCTGCTTGTTACGGCGATTTTGTTGATCGCGACAGTGTTTGTGTCCAGTCGCATCCGCATGAAATTATCGGTGCTGATCAACAAACACCTGTTTCGCTACAAATACGATTATCGCAATGAATGGCTGCGCCTCATCAATTACCTCGCCCAACCCGCTGATGCCAGTGAAGTAAACCAGCGCGCTTTTTTCGCCGTCGCCTCGACTACGCGCGCGCCCAGCGGCGCAATCTGGCTCCGCAAGCAAGGGTTTTACGAACCCGTCTATCGTGCCAATTTGCCAAGCTTTGTTGTCTTGCAGGAGGAACCGGTAGACAGTCCGTTCTGCCGCACTTTTATTGAATCCGAATGGGTTTTCATTCCCGAAACCGGCGACAACCAGGCACTGGGTCAACACAATGAACTGCTGCCCGCCTGGACACGCAATATCCCCGACCTGTGGCTATTATTTCCACTGATTGTCGGCGAGGAGTTAGTGGGGTTCATGGCATTAACGAAACCCGGCGGTGACGAGGCGCTTACCTGGGAGGATCTGGATTTGCTGAAAACCATGGGCCGCCAGATAGCCAGCTACCTCAAACGCCACCAGCAGGCAGAGCAGTTGGTGGAGGGGCGTCAGTTCGACACCTACAACAAGCTCGTGGCATTCATCATCCACGATCTGAACAATTTGATTGCGCAGCAAGCCTTGGTAGTCCGCAACGCTGAAAAACATAAAGGTAACCCGGCATTTATCGAAGATGCGATAAAAACCATCAGCAATTCCGTTGATCGCATGAACAATCTCCTGAAGAAATTGCGGCGCGACGAATCGGATCTGGTAAAGCGCTTATCGATCACAGAAGTGGTAACCCAGGCGGTGCAAGAATGCCAACAGCGCAACAATCCCAAGCTGACATCGGAAATTGAACCGACCCATCGCACGATCAATGCGGACCAGGTGCGCCTGGTAATGACCATCACCAACTTCATTAAAAATGCCCAGGAAGCGACCCCGGACAACGGTCGGGTTCATGTTACACTTAGCGTCAAAAACAACGCAGCAGTTATTATTATTGAGGATAACGGCTCAGGTATGGATTGGGATTTTATCCACAATCGCCTATTTAAACCGTTCGAAACAACAAAATCCGGCAAAGGCATGGGGATAGGCGTGTATCTTTCGCGAGAATATATCGGCGAACTTAGTGGCACCTTAAATGTCACTAGCGAGCCAGGCGAAGGCACCACCATTACTATCACCTTGCCACTCAACAAGGACTAGCGGGATCGCATGAGTAAATCAACCATCACCAAACCCATACTCCTGATCATCGAAGACGACACTGGCCTGCAGAGCCAATTGCGCTGGCACTTTGACCAATATGAAACCGTCGTTGCCAATAATCGCCAGGATGCCATTGCCGCGTTACGCCTGCACGAAGCTCCGGTCATCATCCAGGACTTAGGCCTCCCGCCCGACGAAGATGGCGTCGATGAGGGATTCAAATGCATCCAGGACATCCTGCGCATCGCCCCAAACTGTAAAATCATTGTGATGACAGGCAAGACTGATAGGGACAACGCGCTGCGTGCTGTTGCTATGGGCGCTTACGATTTCTATCAAAAACCGGTGGACCCGAACACGCTCGACCTTATTGTCCAGCGCGCATTCCACATATTTGAACTGGAGGATTACAACCGTCGCCTGAGCGTGTCACAGCAAGCACCACTCGAAGGATTAATCACCAACGATCCGCAAATGCTGAAAATTTGTCGCCAGTTGGAAAAAATCTCCCCTACTACTGTTACCTGTACCCTGCTCGGCGAAAGCGGTACCGGCAAAGAAGTCATGGCCCGCGCAATCCATCAACTTAGTCCGCGCAAAAATAAACGCTTCGTCGCGATCAACTGTGCCGCCGTGCCGGAAAATCTGATCGAGAGCGAGCTTTTTGGTTACGAAAAGGGCGCCTTCACTGGAGCCAACAAAACCACAATCGGTAAAGTTGAAACGGCTCACGAAGGCACCCTGTTCCTCGATGAAATTGGAGACATGCCGCTTAGTCTGCAAGCAAAATTACTGCGCTTTCTGCAAGAACGGGTTATAGAGCGCGTTGGCGGCAGGGCCGAAATTCCAGTTGAGGTGCGTGTTGTATGTGCGACCAACAAAAACCTCGAAGTCATGGTTGGCAACGGAAGCTTCCGTGAGGACTTGTTCTATAGAATTTGTGAAATGACAGTGAACATCCCGCCGTTACGTAATCGTTTGGGCGATAAGGTTTTGCTGGCGCGTCACTTCAAATTAAAGTTTGCAAAAGAACATGGACAAAACGTCACTGGTTTTACGCCAGACGCCATAGCTGCTATCGAAAATTACGCATGGCCGGGCAACATCAGGGAGATGGAAAACAAGATAAAACGCGCGGTGATTATGGCCGATGGAAAACATATCACCCGTGAAGATCTGGGCCTCGCAGAAGCAAGCGAGCTTTCATTAAATCTGCGCCACATTCGTCAAGAAGCTGAAAGAGCCGCCATTTTGCGCGCTCTAAGCATGACCGATAACAATATTTCCGCCGCCGCAAAGCTGTTAGGCGTCACCCGCCCCACCTTTTACGACCTCATAAAAAAATATGACATGAACCAGTCATGTCTAATTAATAATTACGATAATGAGAACAAAGTCGACTAATCCACATTTTCTACCTAAAAATTGTTTGCTATATAACTCAAGGCCATAATTGCCTTGTATTATTTACAAATAATTTCTCACAAACATACAAAAACCCATCTCATTTTTCACAAAAAACTCCTGCCCCGGCTCACTTCGCTGGCGCCAACTGCTACAACTCAAACTCGCATGCGTGAATGCAAGTATTTGATAATGAACCAGGTACTGATGATGTACAAAATCGGAAGATGTTTGACCACTTATTTTATTGGAGGCCTAACTTTATTCCTGGTCGGCTGCGGCGGCTCTGGAAGCGAAGATAGCGAATCTTCCATTAAGAAGCCCGCCCTGGAGTTTTCGTCCTCCACGTCTATATCTTCCACCTCAATCCCATCTGCCGAAACAGATAAACCTGCCAATTCATACGAGCCGTCATCCGCCGCCTCATCAAAAATTATTAACTCATCAACCGAAGCGGTAATTAAGACAAGCGTCGCCGCATCGAGCGCACCGGTATTGGCTTACGAGCGCTCACGTGAGAGCAGCTCAAATGCGGCGATCGTTAAAAACACCGATATCACGCCGCCCTCTGGCACCACGCTATTTCCCCATAAGTTCGCCATAAGCAGCCTAACGATTATTTGGGATCACGCCACGGATAACGTCGGTGTCTACGAATACGAAATTGAACGTGATGGAAAATTAATCGCAACGCTGGAATTCCCCAGCTTTGTTTATGCTGATAAAGGCTTGGCTCCCAATACGTTCTACACCTACACAATTCGCGCGCGCGACGAAGCCGGGAATTTGTCCGTCAAGTCAAATGAACTTAAAGTCCGCACCCTAGCCTTGGCCGGTACAACTTCAAAATCATCCGTATCTTCCGCCGTGCGGAATAGCAGCATAAGCAGTCGAATCAGTACATCGCAAAGCAGCTTGAGCTCACGTAGCAGCGTCAGTAGCGCGCCTTCCAGTAAAAGCAGCAACTCCGTCCAAACCTCCTCAAGCAAATCACAAACAAGCAGTTTTAACACCAGCAGCTCCAAAATCAGCAGTTCGAAAATCAACAGCTCTTCCAGCTTTGCCTCCACTGCCCTTTTGCAATGGCAACATCCAACTCATAGAGCTAATGGGGAATATCTGGAATTACAAGAAATTGGTGGTTATGAACTTCGCCATAAACGCTCGGGTAGCTCTCGGGTGACTTACTACATAATCGAGGGATATGAGCAAACTGACTTTGTCATGACGGACCTAAAGCCTGGCGACTCCATAGACATTGCGGTTTATGACGCTGATGGGCTTTATAGCGAGTTCATCTCTATATATCCGCAATAAACTAGTGTCGCGTTTTTTTACACATGATGAATGAGATGAATATCTACATATGCTAACCCCTTGCCCACCATGGGGTTAGCTAATGTGGCACGGGATCTGCTATAAGAATTTTGCTTTAAATTCACTCATATCCACACGGAAGGATTTTGTCATGAAACTATCAATTAAAACTTTGCTTGCAGGCGGTGCTTTTGCGCTAGCTTCTGCAAGCTCTCAAGCTGCGTTGTTAACGGTAAACTTCAGCGACGCATCCAATGCAGAAGCGCAATTTTTGTCTTACTTGGTAGGCCCAAGTGCTACAGAAACATTCGATGGCCTTGGCGGCAACCAAGATGCCGGAGGCTCAACTCACCAATCTAAATGGGAAAACCACAGCAAGGTTTTTGAAACAGCTGTAGGAACTTTCGAGTTAGTTGCCGGTGGCCAAACCCTCGACAACCCACACAGCGATGATCTGATGATCGAGAGCCGTAGAAGCGGTGAATTCGGCCGTCAAGTTTTGGCCAGCAGTGACAGCGATTTTTGGCTCGATAGCAATGATGCGGAATTGGTAACTTGGACAATCGGTGCACCACTCACCGGCAGCTTCAACGCATTCGGCTTTTATATCTCTGACGCAACCGACCGCGGCGCTACCCTGACGTTAAGCTTTGAGAATGGTACTACTACTGATTTCCTCATACCGGCGTTCAAGAGCAACGGCAACGTGGGATATGTGACTGTCAAAAGTGATACAAACATACTCGGCGGAGTACTGACCTTCATCAACAGCCATGGCGACGATGGTTGGGGAATTGATGACGTAACTGTGGGCACTGTGCCCGAACCAAGTACTCTGTTGTTAATGGGACTTGGCTTATTAGGTTTAGGTGCGGCTCGTCGCCGTAACGCTAAAAACTAGTATCCGCTCTCCGAAGAAAAAGCCGATGGATATCGGCTTTTTCTTTATCAGATTCTTGCTCGCTGTAAAAAGTGCCAAGCTTAAGGTAACATCCCGGAAACCCAAATCTCGTCTCGGATTCTCCGCATGGAAGTTATCACTCCAAATAATTCTCAAAAATATTATTGGTTTGTCAAACTCGCTCCCGTAGCGTTGGTATTGTTATCAGCAGCTTTTTATTTCGAAACAACTTCCGCTCTTTATTTCCGGTGGATTAAATGGGATGAAGGCCTATCTCACGGTTTAATTATCATCGGCCTGTTTCTCTATTTTCTATTTATATCCTCACCTTTAAATGCAACGAAAGATCACACCTTCATCAGGCTATTGTTCCTCACCGCCTTAGGCATTAGCTCTTTAGCTTGGTATTTGGCAAATCTAATTAATCTCTACATAATCGAGCAGCTGTCCCTACTCGCTATTATTATTTTTTTACTCGCGTCGGTTTTTGGATTCCATGCTTTACGGCAGAACTTCAAGTTATTGCTTTTTCCTATCTTCGCAATTCCGGTGTGGGACCAATTAACAGATCCGTTAGTTAATCTAAGCGGCCTTGTAGTAGGCAAATTGGTTCGCTTGATAGAACTGCCAGCAGTCATCGACAGCAACAGCATATTCATTCCTTATGGAGAAATTGTAATCGCCGATGGCTGTTCGGGATTACGTTATTTAACGATTTCCTTAGCCATTGCCTACATCATTAGCTATCTAAATGGCTACTCGCTGAAAAAACTGACGGCATCATTGATCATCGCCACACTCATCGGCTTGATGGCCAACTGGTTACGCATCTTTATTCTTGTCATTGTTGGATACGAAACCCAAATGGAAAGCTCGTTGATGAGCGATCACGAATATTTTGGGTGGGCGCTCTTTGCGATGATTTTATTCCCTGCAATTTATTTCGCGCCCGTTGTGAAGCGCGAACCAGTAAAACAAGCAACAACAACGGAATCCCAACCGAGATTGATTGCAGCCCTGATTATTTTAGGGCTAGGGCCACTGCTTAATCTTATATGGAGCGCGGCACCATCAATAACCGAGATTGACAATAAAATTCCCCATGAACTTACGCCCATACCAAGCAGCAGAATGCCAATCAAGGTTGAATTAATTTCTGATAACAAAAACGAAAATGCTGTAACAGCTGATGGGATTTTTATTCAAATAAACCATTTCCAGCGCAAGACTCAAGCCGATAAATTGGTCCCCTATATTCCGCGTTTATACGATCATGTTGCTTGGTCACTTGTTAAGCAGCAGAAAGTAGAGGGGCGAGACTTAGCTATTCAGATTTTCCGCAACAAGCACAACGGCACAATAGTTGCTCAGGCCCAATGGTTCGATGTGGCTGGCATTGTTTCGTCCAGTTACGCAGCCGCAAAATTATTGCAGATTCCCGCCATTATCCGGGGCAAAAATAATTTTTCCGTGAACACATTGCAAAGCATTTGCAAAACGCCGGCTTGTGGCGAAGAAATTGATCGCATAAAAATTATGCGAAACACTTTAAACTAAAACAACCAGGAGTGAGTGTGGACTTTTTGTTTTGGCTGAGCAGCCTTTTGATCATATACATTTATGCGGGCTATCCTTTTTTGCTCAAATTTCTGCCGCAATTGCCACAATCAGAACCCATGGTGACACCAACCGATGAGTTACCGAGAGTCACTATCTTAATCCCCGCTTTCAACGAAGAGAAACATATCCTCGGCACAATCAACAACAAGTTCGATTCAAATTATCCCGCAGATAAATTACAGATTATTGTTATCTCGGATGAATCGGAAGATAAAACCGATGACCTCGTGAACGAGGTCTCCAGTGTTGACTCAAGGGTAAGCCTGATCAGGCAGTCACCGCGCCAGGGGAAAACCGCCGGACTCAACCTAGCTATGCCATACGCAACAGGCGATATTATTATTTTTTCGGACGCAAACAGTCACTACCACAGAGACGCAATACGCCATTTGGTAGAAACCTTTCAAAATCCAGACATTGGTTATGTCACCGGAAAGATGGTTTACGTTAATGAAGACGGTAGCCTCGTAGGTGACGGTTGCAGTGCCTACATGAAATATGAAAATCACATGCGCGAACTGGAAACCAAAACCGGCTCTGTAGTCGGTGTCGATGGCGGTATAGACGCTATCAGAAAAGAGCTCTATCAACCAATGAATTCTGATCAGCTCCCCGATTTCGTATTGCCACTAAAAGTAGTGACGCAAGGCAAACGCGTCGCTTATTGCGATAAAGCATTATTAAATGAAGAATCACTCAGCTCCGCCCAATCGGAGTTTCGTATGCGAGTGCGGGTTTCCCTGCGCGCGTATTGGGCAATGTGGGATATGAAACATCTGTTTAACCCATTTAATTATGGCTTGTTTAGTCTACAAATCACTTCTCACAAATTGCTGCGATATCTCGCGTTCATTCCACTTTTTTTGGCATTTGTTTCCAATGGACTTATAACGGGTGAGAGTCTGTTTTATCAGCTAACTTTTTTAGTTCAAATTGCTTTCTACAGTGCTGCAGCTTTCGTTGCATTGAATGACGGGAGCAAAAACAAATTTCTAGGGCTGGCGCATTACTTCTGCTTGATAAACATCGCATCGGCCATGGCTTGTATTAAATTTGTAAAGCGCGAAAAAATTGTAATGTGGAAACCACGGGTTGGTTAAAAGCCAATTATAAAAATTCAGGAACGCTTTAGTGAGAATTTTATTTTTAATCGATTCGCTACACAGTATTGCGGCAGGTAGTGAGCGCCAGATCTATAAGCTGATTGATGGACTGGTTGCCGCAGGACACCAAGTCTCTTTAATCCTGCTGAGGGAAACAGAATTCACCCGGCAGCTTAAAAGCTTTCCCTGCCCGTGGGAATCATTAAATATCCATAGCATAACGACCGCACATGCGTTAAGCACAATGTTAAATCTAAGAAAAAAAATAAAGCGAGAGGGCGCTGATGTGGTGCACGCTTATTTTCCGGACGCGTGCATCCTTGCCCCTCTCTTCTTAAAAACTTCGAAAAATTTGCTGGTTACATCAAGACGCGATATGGGTTTAATTTATCAAGGAAAACCAGCGTGGATTTATAGTGTTTTAGCGCACCGAACTGACGCCATCGTTTCGAATTCAAAAGCCGTGAATGATTTTATTGCTCATAAAGAAAATGTACCCTCACGTAAAACGAAAGTTATTTTCAATGGGATAGAAGAATACACATCGAGCAACAATGAGCCGGTGAAAGTTTTTGCTTATGAGACATCTGTTAAATTAATTCTGGTTGCCAACATCAAACCGGTAAAACGCACGCTGGATGCAGCAATTGCTGTCGGCCAATTGATCAGCGAGGGACACGACATTGAACTCGCCTTGGTTGGCGAAAAGCAAGATCAAAACTATGCGGAGCAAATTGAGAACCTTATTTCTGAAATGAAGGTCAATGATCGCATTCGTATGACTGGATCAATAGCGGAGCCGCGGCGGATTCTGTCGCAAGCGAATATAGGCTTACTTATTTCCGAGTCTGAAGGTTTGTCTAATACCGTCATGGAATACATGGACGCTGGGCTACCCGTTGTCGCCACGAACGTGGGTGGAAACCCCGAGCTGGTTACACATCAACACAATGGACTGCTAATAGATAAAGGTGATATCGCGCAATTAAAATCTGCAATTCTATTATTGATTTCCGACTTATCTCTTCGCGAATCATTGGGCAGAGCCGGGAAAATACGAATTCAAGAAGAATTTTCTATTAACGCGCTCATCTCCAAACATGAAATGCTTTATGCCCGTGCGAGTAAATAACACCATGAACATACTGGACCAATTCATTGGTAAGTCAGCCTATTATTTGTGGGAACTAAAAGAAGGCGGCAACCGTCTTTCTGAGCTGCAACGGCTGCACGCACTTGAATATAAAAGTCCCGATGAAATAAAAAAACATCAGGACGAAAAACTGACCGCGCTAATCATCCACGCTCATAAGACCAGCGCCTGGTATCGTCGGCAAATAGAAAACGCAAAAATCGATCTCAGCAAAGGTCTTACTATCGAAGATTTATTAAAGATTCCGGTAACGACCAAAGCAGATATTCGCGAGAACACGTCGGATTTTATCAGCAATGCTTATGATAAGGCGGCGCTGGTCACGGCTAAAACAGGTGGATCGACCGGCGTTTCGCTAAACCTTTTTTTCGATGAAGCTTGCCAACAGAAACGTAACGCGGCGCAAATGTATGCCGATCAACTCGCTGGCTGGAACATAGGTAGGCGCGTCGCAGCGGTATGGGGAAATCCCCCTGTAGCTCAAACATTTAAACAAAAGCTGCGCAGCTATTTGTTAGAGCGCACCATTTATTTAGATACCATGGACCTTAATCCAAAATCCATGTCAGCATTCGTAGACTCATGGCGACAATTTAATCCTGAAGTTATTTTCGGGCACTCCCACTCGATTTATATTTTTGCTAAATACTTGCTCGATACCAATGTAAAAGATTTAAATCCTAAAGGAATAGTTACTACTTCGATGATGCTGCTCGATCATGAGCGCGCGGTCATAGAAAAGGCGTTTAATTGCCGGGTCACGAATCGTTATGGTTGCGAAGAAGTGGGGCTAATAGCGGTGGAATGTGAGCACCACAATGGCATGCACATCAATAGCCCCCACATCATTCTCGAATGTCTCGATGCTAACGACCAGCCCGTTGCGCCAGGAGAGCCAGGAAAACTGGTTATTACCGATCTCAATAATTTTGGAATGCCGCTGTTGCGCTATCGCGTTGAAGATGTCGGCGTATTAGCTGAGCAACCTTGTTCTTGCGGGCGAACCACACCACTACTGA
>Ga0079224_100013508_pt1 | contig 11365 bp, 10 predicted proteins | sample Stecom2015_FD_80414 | JGI IMG/M metagenome (GOLD analysis project Ga0079224, IMG submission 80414) | Agricultural soil microbial communities from Utah to study Nitrogen management - Steer compost 2015 | ecosystem: Environmental > Terrestrial > Soil > Agricultural land | place: USA: Utah...
CACGAGGTGCTCTCCGAGATCCGTCGGCGAGGAGAGCGGATGCCGGTGATCATCCTGACCGCCCGCAGCGGGGTGGAGGACACGGTGGCGGGCCTCGAGGGAGGTGCCGACGACTACGTGACCAAGCCGTTCAGCTTCGAGGAGCTCCTGGCGCGGGTGAAGGTGCGTTTGCGCGATCGGGGGACCCGGGAGCAGCTCGAGCTGCAGGTGGGCGACGTGACACTCGATCTGCGTACGCGGCGTGCCCGGATGGGCGACCAAGAGGTCGAGCTGTCGGCGCGGGAGTTCAGCCTCGCCGAGCTCCTGTTCCGCCATCCGGACCAGGTACTCTCCCGCCAGCAGATCCTGTCCCACGTGTGGGGATACGACTTCGATCCTGGCTCCAACGTGGTCGACGTCTACATCCGCTATCTCCGAAAGAAGCTGGGCTCGGACCTGATCGAGACCGTCCGCGGGATGGGGTACCGTCTCCGCACCTGACACCATGTTCGACCGCAGCCATTTCGAGCGTTTGGACGCCGCCGATCCGCTCGCCCACCTCCGCCATTCCTTCACCCTCCCGGACGGTGTGATCTACTTCGACGGGAACTCACTCGGCCCGCTCCCGAGTCATGTTCCCGACGTCGTCCAACGCACCGTCGTCGAGGAGTGGGGCCACGATCTCATCCGTTCCTGGAACGACCACGGATGGTGGGATCTCGCCGAGCGGGTCGGCGAGCGAATCGCTCCGCTCATCGGCGCCCCGCCCGGCTCGGTCGTGGCCGGTGACACCACCACGCTGGCTCTCTACAAGGCGGTGGCCGCCGCCCGACGCCTGCGCCCGGACCGCCCCGTCATCCTCACGGACACCGGCAACTTTCCCACCGACCTCTACGTCCTCGGCTCGGTCGCCGAGCAGGCCGGAGCCCGGGTAGTGACCGTCCCGCCCGACCAGTTGGTGGAGCGGATCGGCGCCGACGTGGCCGTCGTCTCGGTGACCCACGTCGACTACCGCACCGGGCGGCGCCACTCGATCACGGACATCGATGTCGCAGCCAGGGAAGCCGGGGCGCTGGTCGTCTGGGATCTGTCTCATTCCGCCGGTGCCATGGATCTCGACCTGGGGGAGTCCGATTTCGCCGTCGGATGCGGGTACAAGTACCTGAACGGCGGTCCCGGAGCGCCCGCCTTCCTGTATGTCCATCCTCGCCACCAGGCGGACTTCCACAACCCGATCGCCGGCTGGTGGGGTCACGCCGAGCCTTTCGCGATGGAACCGGTCTACCGGCCGGCTCCGGGGGCGGCCCGCACCCAAACCGGCACCCAGTCCATCCTCGGCCTCGCCGCGCTGGGGGCCGCCCTCGACGTGTTCGACGGGGTGGATCCCCGGGCGTTGCGAGTCAAGTCCGAGAAGCTGGTGGCCGATTTCATTGGCCTCGTGGACGAACGTCTCCCCTGGTTCGAAGTCGTGACGCCGCGGTCACCGGAAGACCGCGGGAGCCACGTCTCCCTCGCCCACCCAGAGGCGGGGCGGATCATGGCTGCTCTCATCGACCGGGGGGTGGTGGGGGACGTTAGACCTCCGAATCTCCTACGCTTCGGCTTGGCGCCCGCGTATCAGCGGCACGTGGAAGTGTGGGACGCCGTGGAAGCGGTTCGGGGGGTGATGGAGAACGACGCATGGAGGCACGCGCCCCTTCACACGGGCCCGGTGACATGATGCTCGACCGCATCTTCGTCTACGGGACGCTGCGTCCCTCGGGTCACGCCTTCCATCTCGTCGAGCCGTTCATCGTCCGTCATTGTCCGGCCGTCCTCACCGGCTACATGTTGGTCGGGGAGGGGCACCGCTATCCGTGGTGCGTCAAGAGCCCTCGGGGCGAAGTGGCGGGCGAGCTCCTCTGGCTGCGCAACCCCGAGCGGGCGCTACGGGTCCTGGACGACTACGAGGGAGTCGAGGACCCCGAACCGGAGTACGTCCGGGTCGTGGCCGACGTGCTGATCGGGAACGAGATCGTTCCCGCCTGGGCTTACGTCGGTGGGCCGGCGGTGCCGGGCGACGCCATGGTCGTCGAAGGCGGCGACTGGCTCGTCTGACGGGGAGACGCTCAGAAGGGCGCCGGTCCGATGCCGGCGATGTCGGAGAAGGCGACCCCGTCGGAAGTCTCGGGATGGGGATCCAGCGCCGCCTCACTGATTCCGCCCCCGGGCACCTCGATCTTCACGCGCAGGGCTTTGCCGGCGACGCCGGTGCCGGCGATCACCCGCAACAAGCCCCGGAAGGAGTTCCGTTCGGGGTCGTGCTCCAAGTCGGCGCTCCCCACGGTGAGGAGGATGCCGTTCGTGTCCAGGATGCGAACGGGCCCGGAATAGCTGTCCATGCCGGGGCCATTATGGCCTTCCCGGACGGCCGTCCGTGCCACACTCCGTCGATGCGGAGATCGGCAACCGCCAGTGTCGGGTTCGTTGTCTGGGTGCTGATGGCCGGGGTCGCCTCGGGGCAACTGCCTCCGGGAGGCACGTTCTGGGACGACGACGGCAACGTCCACGAAGGCGCCGTCGAGGCCGTGGCCGCCGCCGGCATCACCCGAGCATGCGGTGAGGCGGACCTCTATTGCCCGGATCGAATCCTCACCCGGGCGGAGATGGCTGCCTTCCTGGTGCGAGCCCTCGACCTGCCCCCTTCCCAACGCGATCACTTCTCCGATGACTCGGACAGCGTCTTCGAAGCCGAGATCGATGCCCTGGCCGCGGCAGGCATCACCCGAGGTTGCAGGCGGGGGGAGTTCTGTCCCACGGAACCGGTCACCCGCGCCCAGATGGCTGCCTTCTTGGTCCGGGCGCTGGCCCTTCCTCCCGCGTCGGGCGACAGATTCGTCGACGACGACCGGTCGCCTTTCCAGGCCGACATCGAGGCGTTGGCGGCGGCAGGCATCACCCGGGGCTGTGATCCTCCCGAGAACCGGCGATTCTGTCCCTCCGATCCCGTCCGCCGAGACGAGATGGCTTCGTTCCTGGCTCGAGCCCTCGGCTTGGATCAACCGGCGGTGCCCGAACGCCCCAGCTTGCGGATGGCCTTCACCGGCGACGTGCTCGTCCATTCGGACGTCTGGCGGCAGGCGGCGCGGAGCGGGTCACCGTTCGACTTCGGGCCGATGTTCGCTCCCGTCGCCGAGGTCATCTCCCGCGTCGACCTCGCCATCTGTCACCTCGAGGTTCCTCTCTCGTCGGACAATCGCCGACTCTCCGGCTATCCCCGCTTCAACGCGCCCCGTCAGGTCGCCGACGGCTTGGCGGCAGCCGGCTTCGACGGTTGCTCGACCGCCTCGAACCACTCGTTCGACCAGGGCGAAGCGGGGATCCGCTCCACCCTCGCCGTCCTCGCCGACGCCGGGCTCGGCCAGGCGGGCATGACCACCGATCCTCCCAGGGAGTCGGCGGCAGCGATCTATAGAGTGGGCGAAGCCACGATCGGCCATGTGTCAGCGACGTGGTGGCTCAACGGGCTGCGCCTGCCGCCAGGCCGGGAGTTCATGGTGCAGATGCTCGACGTCGGCCAGTTGCTCGCTCAGGCAGAGGCAATGCGCGGGGCGGGTGCCGACGTCGTGGTGGTGAGCATGCACTGCTGCGTCGAGTACGTGACGCTGCCCACCGCGCATCAGAAGGAGGTCGCCCGGCGCCTCCTCGCCTCGCCCTACGTCGACCTGGTCGTCGGTCACCACGCTCACGTCGTCCAGCCGGTCGAGCAGATGGGCGACGAGTACATCCTCTACGGCTTGGGGAATTTCCTCTCCGGTCAGCGTTCCCGACCCGCTACCCAGGACGGGGTCGTCGTGACCGTCGAGTTTGCCTTGCGGGGGGACCGATGGGTGACCCGCCGAGTCGAAGCGCTGCCGACGTGGGTGGAAGGAGGCAGCTACCGGATACTCCCTGCCAGCCGTCATCCGGCGTCGTGGCGGCGAACCGAGCGGGCGTTGCGACTTCTCGGAGCCGATGTCGAAGTCGTGCGCTGAGGTTCTGGTCAGGAGCTAGGGCGGCGGATCTCGGGCCACGCTTCGGAGCGGACCACGATCTCCCGCCGGTAAGAACGGTGGAGCTCTCTGACCTTCCGCTCCGCCTCACGGGTCACGGCATCGAGGCGCTTCTCCATCTCCTCGACCTTCGCCCGGAGGCGCTCGAGTTCGTCGCGGAGGGCCAGGACCTGTTTCACGCCCTCCAGGTTGAGCCCTTGGGACGTCAGCTCCTGGATCAGCTTGAGACGTTCGATGTCCTCCTGCGAGTACCGGCGCGTGCCGCCAGGCGTGCGGTACGGGTCGATCAGACCCTTGCGCTCGTAGATGCGCAAGGTCTGGGGATGCATCCCCGCCAGCTCCGCCGCCACCGATATGACGAATACGGCTCGCTTCTGTGCCCGGTCACTCATCGGTGCTCCATCATGTCAGGTACGGCTCGAAGTGGGCACGGACGTCCTCGTGGTCGTAGGACGACAACTGCTCCAGCAGCTGCTTCTCCTCCTTGGAGAGCCGGTTGGGGACCTGGATCTCCACTCGGGCGAGCAGATCTCCGGGGCGTCCCCGGCCGGTGTCGAACCCCTTGCCCTTGATCCGGAAGACCCGACCGCTCGTCGTGCCCGCCGGGATCTTGATCTTGACCGGACCGTTCATCGTGGGAACCGTGACGCGGGTCCCCAGAGCCGCCTCGGCGTAGGTGATCGGGACCGTGACGGTCAGGTCGTTGCCACGGCGTCCGAACAGGGGATGGGGGGTCACATGCACGTCGACCAACAGGTCTCCGGGAGGCCCGCCGTTGCGGCCCGGTGCTCCCTTGCCCGGGATCCGGATCGTGGCACCGTCCTTGACGCCAGCGGGGATGCGCACACGGATCGAACGCGTCCGCACCTCTGCCCCGGAGCCCCGGCAAACGGTGCAGGGCTGGTCGATGATCACGCCCGCACCTCGGCACTGCGGGCATGCTTCGGAGAACGAGAAGAAGCCCTGGTCGCGGGCCACCGTGCCCGTGCCTCCACAGGTGGGGCAGGGCTTGGGCCGGCTGGGTGGCTCCGCCCCGGACCCGCCGCAATGCGAGCAGGTGGTCTCCCCCCGAACCTGCAGGGTCGTGGTGACACCGCGGAACGCCTCCTCGAACGAGATGGTCAGGTCGGCACGGGCGTCGGCGCCGCGGACCGGTCCGGCGGACCGTCGGGTTCTGCCGGCGAAGATGTCGCCGAGTCCGCCCAGCCCCCCGAAGAGGTCGCTCAGGTCCTCGACGCGGACCTGTTGGCCGCCGAATCTGCCGAATCCTCCGGGTCCGCCCGCCGACCCACCAGCGAACCCCGAGGAGACGAGACGACGGACCTGGTCGTACTCCTTCCGCTGCTTCGGATCCGAGAGCACCGAATACGCCTCCGAGACGGCCTTGAACCGCTCCTCGGCTTCCGGGTCACCCGGGTTGGCGTCCGGGTGGAGTTTCTGGGCGAGCTTGCGATAGGCGCGCTTGATCTCGTCCTGGCTGGCATCGGGAGACACCTCCAGGACGGCGTAGAAGTCCTTCTCCACCCAATCGCGGTTCACTGCTCGTCGTCCTCGTCCCTCTCGTTCTCGTCGGGCTTCTCGCGGTCCTTCTCGTACTCCAGCGCCACGAGGGCAGGGCGGATCAACCGGTCCTTCAGGCGGTATCCCCGTCTCAGCTCTTCTTTCACCACCAGACGGCCAGCCCCTTCGCTTGGAGCCATCACCGCCTCGTGGATCTCGGGGTCGAAGGGCTCGCCGACAGATGGCACCACCTCCAGCCCCTGATCGTTCAGGATCGTCAGGAGTTGCTCGCGGGTGCGATGCATCCCGGCGAGGAGCTTCTCCTCCGCCTCGGTGGACGGCTCGAATGCGAGCGCGGCGTCGAACGTGTCCAACGCGGGGAGGAGGTCGGTGACGATCCGCTCGGCCGCCCGCTGGGTCGCCTCTCCGATCTCCCGAGTCGCCCGGCGCCGATAGTTCTCGAAGTCGGCTGCGACCCGCTTCAGGTCGTCGAGGTAGGCCGCTGCCTCCGTCCGGGCCTCGTGCACCTGCTCCAGCAGGTAGCCAACGGCGTCTTCGGGGTCTTCGGGGAGTTCGAGGCCGAGGTCCTCGGCAGTCGGCTCTCGGGCCGACTCGTCGACGATCACCTCCGCCTGGACTATTCGGTCTTCCTGTGTCTCATGCTTCTTGTCAGTCATGCCCACGTCTCATCCGTCAGACGAGAGGTCGAAGGCCTCACAGGGCCTCCGACCTCCGTCATCCGACTCAAGTGTCGTCGCCTTCGTCGATGATCTCGGCGTCGACAACCTCGTCGTCGTCGACGGTACCGCCTTCGCCGGAAGCTCCGGCCGGCGCCTGCTGGGCGGCCTCCTGGTACATCCGAGTGAACGCCGATTGGGAGACCTGGGCGAGTCCTTCCATCTTGGAGCGCAGGTCTTCGGTGCTGGTGTCTTCGGAGGCAGCCGCCTCCTTCAGCTCCGACAGAGCCGACTCGATCGAGGAGCGCTCGTCCTCGGACAGCTTGTCGCCCTGCTCGTCGAGGACCCGCTCGGTCTGGTTGATCAGCGACTCCGCCTGGTTGCGGGTCTCCACGGCCTCGCGCCGCTTGCGGTCCTCCTCGGCATACGACTCGGCATCCTTGATCATCCGGTCGATCTCGTCCTGGGACAGGGCGGAACCGCCGGTGATGGTCATCGCCTGCTCCTTGCCAGTCGCCAGGTCCTTGGCGCTGACGTGCACGATGCCGTTGGCGTCGATGTCGAACGTCACCTCGATCTGAGGCACTCCCGCCGGAGCCGGGGGGATCCCGGTGAGGCGGAACTTGCCGAGGCTCTTGTTGTCGGCAGCCATCGCCCGCTCGCCCTGGAGGACGTTGATCTCCACCTCCGGCTGGTTGTCCTCGGCGGTGGAGAAGATCTCGGACTTGCGGGTGGGGATGGTCGTGTTCCGCTCGATCATCTTCGTCATCACGCCGCCCTTGGTCTCGATGCCGAGAGTGAGGGGAGTCACGTCGAGCAGGAGGACGTCTTTCACGTCGCCCTTCAGCACACCGGCCTGGATGGCAGCGCCCGCGGCGACGACCTCGTCGGGGTTGACGCCTTTGTGCGGCTCCTTGCCGGTGAGCTCGCGCACGAGCTCCTGCACGGAGGGCATGCGGGTCGAGCCGCCCACCAGCACGACGTGGTCGATCTCTGACAGCTGGATGCCGGCGTCCTTGACCGCCTGCTGGAAGGGGGCCTTGGTCCGCTCGAGCAGATCCGCCGACAGCTTTTCGAACTCCGAGCGAGTCAGCTTCTGCTGGAGATGGAGCGGGCCCTCGGCGGTGGCGGTGATGAACGGCAGGTTGATCTCTGTCTCCGAGACCGAGGACAGCTCGATCTTGGCCTTCTCAGCCGCCTCCTTGAGGCGCTGCATCGCCATGCGGTCCTTCGCCAGGTCGACGCCGTGGTCGTTCTGGAAGCCCCTGACGAGCCAGTCGATGATCACCTGGTCCCAGTCGTCGCCACCCAGGTGGGTGTCGCCCGAGGTGGCCTTCACCTCGAACACGCCCTCTCCGATCTCGAGGATCGAGACGTCGAAGGTCCCGCCGCCGAGGTCGAAGACGAGGATGGTCTGGTCGCCTTCCTTGTCGAGGCCGTAGGCGAGCGAGGCCGCTGTGGGCTCGTTGATGATGCGCAGCACGTTGAGGCCGGCGATCTGGCCGGCTTCCTTGGTGGCCTGCCGCTGGGCGTCGTTGAAGTAGGCGGGGACGGTGATGACCGCGTCGGTGGCCTCGGTGCCGAGGTAGGACTCGGCGTCCCGCTTCAGCTTCATCAGGATGCGGGCCGAGATCTCCTGCGGTGTGTAGGACTTGCCCTCGGCCTCGATCCGCCAACTGTTGTCGCCCATGTGGCGCTTGATCGACCGGACCGTCTTGTCCGGGTTGGTGATCGCCTGGCGCTTGGCCACGTCGCCGACGAGGATCTCGCCTTCCTTGAAGGCGACGACCGACGGGGTGGTGCGGGCGCCTTCGGCGTTGGGAATGATCACGGGCTCGCCACCCTCCAGGGCGGCGATGACGCTGTTGGTGGTACCCAGGTCGATACCGACTGCTCTGGCCATGGTGGTCCTTTCGAGGTTGTCGTTTTCGGGTTGCTTCTTCCCAGCTCGGGTATGAAACGCTCTACAGGGTACAACCTGAGTGCACCCTTGTCATATTTCATGAAATGGAGTATTTACTTACGCTAGGCTAATCGCCGCCGGGAGGAATACCACCCCGCCGTTGGGTGTTTCCTCAGTCCACAAGGCTCAGATCCACAGAGGTTTCATCTCATGCCCCATACCGATCAGCTCTCCCTGCCGGTCCTCCCTCTGACCAACGGGGTCGTCTTCCCCCACATGGTGGTGACGCTCCGGATCGAGACGGCAGAGGGCAAGACCGCTCTCGAAGCCGCCCGCCGCAGCGGGGGACGCCTGCTCCTGGTGCCGCGGGTCGATGGCCGCTATGCCTCGGTGGGCACGATCGCCGAGATCAGCGACCAAGACGAAGCCGGTCACGTCGTCGTCAGTGGCATCGCCCGCGCCCGGGTGGGGTCTGGCTCCACCGACGAGACCGGCGCGTTGTGGTGCAACGCCGAGGAGGTGGCGGAGGCCGACGTCATCAACGACCCGGCGCTGGAGGAGCTCGTCGCCGAGTACCGGGCGGTCGTCACCGAGGTGCTCGAGCTGCGAGGCGTCGGTGGTGTGGCCGAGCGGTTCTTGACGATCGACAACCCATCGCAATTGGCCGACCTGGCCGTGTACTCTCCCGACCTCTCGCTGGAGCAGAAGGTCGAGGTCCTCGAGACCATAGATCTCCACGCTCGGCTGGGCAAGCTCCTCGGTTGGATGCGGGAGGTGCTCGCCGATCTGAACCTGCGCCGCAAGGTCCGCGAGGAGGCGGCGGAGCGCATCGACAAGAGCCAGCGTGAATACATCCTCCGCCAGCAGATGGAGGCCATCCGCAAGGAGCTCGGCGAGGACGACGACGTCGCCGAGCAGTATCGCCAGAAGCTCGCAGAGGCCGACATGCCCGAGAAGGTCGCCGAGGCGGTCGCGCGGGAGATCGACCGGCTGGAGCGGATGAGCGAGCAGTCGCCCGAGCATTCCTGGGTGCGGACGTGGCTCGACACGATGTTCGACGTGCCGTGGAGCACGTACACCGAGGACCGCCTCGATCTCAACGAGGCGTGGGCGGTGCTGGACGCCGACCACACCGGCCTCCACGACGTCAAGGAACGGATCGTCGAGCACCTCGCCGTGCGGAAGCTGCGGCGCGAGCGCGGGCTGGACGCCGACGACGACCGCAAGGCCGGCGCCATCCTGCTCCTCGTCGGACCTCCCGGCGTGGGCAAGACATCACTGGGCGAGTCGGTCGCTCGCGCCCTCGGTCGTAAGTTCGTCCGGGTCGCCCTCGGTGGGGTCCGCGACGAAGCCGAGATCCGCGGCCATCGCCGCACCTATGTGGGCGCCCGCCCCGGGCGGATCGTTCGTGCCCTGATCGAGGCCGGGTCGATGAACCCCGTGTTCCTGCTCGACGAGATGGACAAGGTCGGCGCCGACTGGCGCGGCGACCCGTCGTCGGCGCTGCTCGAGGTGCTCGACCCGGCGCAGAACCACACATTCCGCGATCACTACCTCGAGACGGACCTCGACCTCTCGGATGTCCTGTTCATCGCCACCGCCAACGTGCTGGAGACGATTCCGGCGCCGCTGCTCGACCGCACCGAAGTCATCTCGATCGACGGGTACACCGACCTCGAGAAGGTCGACATCGCTCGCGATCACCTGCTCCCTCGGCAGTTGCGAGCCGCCGGGCTGGAGCCCGAGGAGCTGAAGGTGACCGAGGAGGCGTTGGCGACGATCGTCGATCGGTACACCCGCGAGGCGGGCGTCCGCAACCTGGAGAGGGAACTGGGAAAGCTCACCCGCAAGGTGGCGACGATCATCGCCAAGGGAGAGGGGGAAACCCCTGTGGTGGTCGACGCCGATGACGTGGCCGAGTACCTGGGCAAGCCCAAGGTGTGGAAGGACGAGGCCAAGGACCGGACCGATGTGCCCGGTGTCGCCACCGGACTGGCGGTCACCGGTGCCGGCGGCGATGTCCTGTTCATCGAGGCCACCCGCATGGAAGGTGGGCGCGACCTGGTCCTCACCGGGCAGCTGGGCGACGTCATGAAGGAATCGGCTCGCATCGCCCTGTCCTATGTGGAGTCGCACGCCGAGTCGCTGGGTATCGATCCCGAGTCCCTCGACCAGCGGTTCCACCTCCACGTGCCTGCCGGGGCGATCCCAAAGGACGGGCCTTCGGCCGGCATCGCCATGTCGACGGCACTGGCCTCGCTCCTGACCGGGCGCAAGGTCCGGCCCGAGGTGGGCATGACAGGTGAGGTCACCCTCCAGGGCAAGGTCCTGCCGATCGGAGGGGTCAAGCAGAAGGTGCTCGCCGCCCATCGGGCGGGTCTCACCGAGGTGATCCTCCCTCGGCGCAACGAGGTGGATCTCGACGAGGTGCCGGAAGAGGTGCGCGACGAGCTGAAGATCCATCTGGTCGAGGACATGGGCGAGGTGCTCTCGCTGGCTCTGGAGTGACCGGAGCCGATCAGGCAGGCGTCGACCCGACCGTCCCAGGTCCTCGACGCCTGCCACCAGGGCGGTCGCCTAGGTGACCCGAACCGGCGATACTCGGCACGTGCCATCCGAGGCCACTGGATCGAGGATCGCCCGATGATCGACTGGGTCCTTCTGGCGCTGCGCGTCTGGCTGGGTGCCGTGATGCTGGCGCACGGGTGGAACCACGCCCGATCCCTCACCGGCACCGCCAAGTGGTTCAGGAAGGTCGGCTTCACTCGCCCCTTGATCACGGCCACTCTCTCGGCCGGGGGCGAGCTGGCGATCGGGGCGGCTTTCGTGGCGGGGTTCCTCACGCCGCTCGCCGTCGCCGGGTTGGTCGCCACGATGGCGATCGCCTACTGGACCGTCCACCGCTACGCCGGGTTCTTCGTGTTCCAACGCCCCGACGAGGGATGGGAGTACGTGGCCACTCTGGCGCTGGTCGGGGCCGCGATCGGCTTCCTCGGGCCGGGGCGCTTCTCGGTCGACGCCTGGCTCGGGTGGTGGTGGGTCGACGGGTGGACGGGTGCCGTCGCCGTCGGCGCGGGTCTCGTCATCGCCGCCCTCCAGTTGCTGGTGGGCTGGCGTCGGCCTCAGGACTGAGGACTCTCCGACTCGGCCGAGAAGATCCACCCGGTTGCGGCGGGAACCCCGATCGTCCCGGACATCATCTCGCCCTCTCGGCCGTCCGGTGAGTATTCGAGACGCCACTCGCCTGGGGGCAGCTCCACCCGGACGGTGTCGTC
>Ga0079224_100013509_pt1 | contig 11365 bp, 7 predicted proteins | sample Stecom2015_FD_80414 | JGI IMG/M metagenome (GOLD analysis project Ga0079224, IMG submission 80414) | Agricultural soil microbial communities from Utah to study Nitrogen management - Steer compost 2015 | ecosystem: Environmental > Terrestrial > Soil > Agricultural land | place: USA: Utah...
CCGAGGTCCTGCGCAAGCGCCGTCGCCGCCGCGGCATCCGCAACCGTCCAGTCGAGCCGGTCGTCGAGCCAGTCGAGATGCACGCCGGCCGCCGCCGCTTCCTGCTGCTTTCCCGGACCCGGCGCCGGGCCGAGGCCGATCAGCGTGACCTTCACCCCGCGCGCGGCAAAGCTCGCGGCGACATCCATCGCATAGCGCCAGATGCCGCCCACCGCATCGGTGGTGATCGCGAGCCGACGACCCTTCAGGACCGGGATCACTGCGCGGCCTCCAGGATTGCGAGTTCCGCGGGCCGCTGGTCCTGGATATCGCTCCAGCGGTCGAACGCCCTGAGATAATGCGCATGCGCCCGTTCCCAGGCGAGATCGTCGGGCTCGCCCCAGAGGCGCCGGTATTCGGGCGACGCCGGATAGGGGTAGAGCGGCACCGGATCATTGGCCCAGACGCCATGCGCCTGCAGATGCCCGCGCCAGCGGGCGATCTCGGTCAGGTCGTCGCCAGTGCTCTCGAGGAGGTTCGCCTGGACGAAGGGCACGTGGCGGCGGGTCTCGATCAGGAGTTCCGCGAGTTCGTCGTTGTCGAGCTTGCAGCGTTTCATCAGCGCCGCCCTGCCCTCGACCGAGAGGCTCTCGACGCCCGCCTCCACCGAGACGCAGCCCGCGCGGCCGAGGAGTTCGATCTGCGCGGGCTTCCAGATGTCGATCCGGGTCTGGATGCCGAACTGCACGTCCCGCTCCGCCAGGGCCATGAGGAGATCGTCGCGGGGCAGGAAGATCTCGTCGATGAAATAGAGATACCTCGCGCCCTGGCCGATCAGCCCGTCAATCTCCGCCAGCAGAGGGTCAAGATCGCGCCGACGATACCTGTCACGGAAATCGAGTTTCGCGCAGAAGGTGCAGGCATAGGGACAGCCGCGGCTCGCCTCCACTTCCGCGCCGGGTCCTTCGGGGGGTCGTTCGAACCGGTGGTGATGGTGGTGGTGCCGCGCGATCCATTCGTCAGGCCAGCGAAGCGGCGGATGGTCGGTGAAGCGGCTTGCCCGCTGCGTGCCGTTGACGCGCAGCGTGTCGCCCTCGCACCAGGCGGTGCCGGCGACTGCTGCCGGATCGCCCGCCGTCGCCAGCTCCGCCACGGCTTCCTCGCATTCGCCGCGGATGACGATATCGGCGGCAAGCTTCCTCAGCACTGGCCCCGGCGTGGTCGATCCATGGGGCCCCACCGCCACCACCCGGCCGCCGCGTCGGCCAAGCGCGCGGATGAAGGCTTGCGGCACCCGGAGTTCCGGCGGGGGACAGCGCCAGAAGAGATAGGTGGGCGCAGTCGTCACCACGGTCATCTCCGGCGCGTAGTCCGCCACCGCCTCCGGCAGCGCGTTGCCGCGCGCCTCGCCAAGCTGGCCGTCGAAGATCTCCGCCTCGTGGCCCGCTGCTTCCAGCATTGCCCTGGCGTAGCCGAGTTCGAGTGGAAGATGGGGATCGCGGCAACCGAAATAGATGCTCCCTTCAAACCCCCAGTGCGGATTGACCAGCGCGACGCGCATCGGCGCCTCCTTCCATCCTGTTGTCGTGAACGAGCCTGAGGCCCTGCGGTCGCGCAGCGGCAAACCGCGTCTCCCTCAGCCAGTTCATCAGATCCTGCGTTCCGTCCTGCCACGACAGGCGTGCCCGCCAGCCGGTAGCGGCGGAAAGCGCGCGGGTGTCGGCCACAAAATAGGGCTGGTCGCCCGTACGCACCGCCTCGAAACGGCGGTCGATGGCCCGGCCGGTCATCCGCTCGATTGCCGCGAGCATGGTCGCGAGGCTCACGGCGTTCTCCGGCCCGCCGCCGAGGTTGAACGCCCTGCCCTTCAGCCGGCCGATGTCGGCTCTCACCAGCAGGTAGGCGGCGACGGCATCGCGGACATGCAGCACGTCGCGGACCTGCGCGCCGTCGCCGAAGATGGTGATGGCCTCGCCCTCGAGGGCGCGGATCATGAAATGGGCAACCCAGCCCTGGTCCTCGGTTCCGAACTGACGGGGACCATAGATGCAGCTCATCCGCAGCACCGCCGTCGGCAGGCCGAAGGAATGCGCATAGTCGAGCACGTACTGATCCGCCGCTCCCTTCGAGCAGCCGTAGGGGGTGGAGAGGTCGAGCGGCGCATCCTCGCCGATGCCCCAGCGCCGGAGCTTCCCGTCACGGGGCATGTGGCCGCGCGGCGTCTCCTCGGTCCCGATCGCGTCGAGCGTGCCGTAGACCTTGTTGGTGGAGGCAAAGACCAGCGGCGTGTTGCCGCCCTTTGCCCGCAGCGCCTCGAGGAGGTTGAGCGTGCCGCGCGCGTTCACTTCGAAATCCTCGACCGGGTGGACGAGGCTGTCGGTGACGGCGACCTGCGCCGCCAGGTGATAGACTTCGGCCGCATCGGCAACGGCATCGGCCACCGCGTCACGGTCGCGGATGTCGGCGGCCTGCGCGATCAGCCGCTCGCCATGCTTCTCCCGCAGCCAGTCGAGATTCGCCGACACGCCCGCGCGGGAGAAATTGTCGAAGACGATGACCTCCCGCCCCTGCGAGAGCAGCGCATCCGCAAGGTTCGAGCCGATGAAACCCGCGCCGCCGGTGATCAGCACCGGATCGGGCGTCCGCGCCGCCCGGCTGCGGGTGATGCTTACCTTGCGCCGCACCGCCTCCGGCCCCCCCTCGCGCAGGAGCCGGGCGAGGAGCTTCTCGCGCCCGTGCATGTCGCGCACGCCCATGTGGTAGTGGCGGATGTCGAACTGCCGTCCCTGCTGGACGGCCACGTCCGGCGGAAGATCGTAGAGGCCATACCAGTAGAGCCGGTCCGCCGGCGCATCGAGCGCGTCGAGAAACCGCCGGGCCTGCCCGGCCTCGTCATGGCGCCAGGTCGAGTAACCCGCCTCGGTGATCCAGATCTCGGCGTCCTTGCGGTAGCGTCCGAGCAGCTCCCGCGCCTCGGCGATGTGGCCGGCCCAGCCGCCCCAGGTGCTCGCCTCCGAATCCCACGTACCCGGAAAGCCGTGGATCGATATCGCCGATACCTTTTCGAGGAGGCCGCGCTCGCCCATCAGTTCGAGCCAGTTGCGGTCGAACGGGCACGGTCCGCCAAGGATCGCGCGGCAGCCACGTGTCTCCGCCCAGTGCGCCGCCGCGCCCGCCATTTCCGCAAAGACATGCCATTCGGGATCGACGCGCCAGTCCCAGTCGAGGAGGTTGTTCGGCTCGTTCCAGATCTCGACATGGCGGAAATACCGGCCGTAGCGGTCGAGCGCATGGTCGAGGAAATTGGCAAGATCGCGTGGCCGTTTCGGCGGGCCGGAAGTGGTGCCGGTGACCGAGAGCGACGGCCGCGTGTAGTGGATGCAGGGGAGGAGTTCGATCCGCTCCGCAAGCCGCGGGATCAGCCAGTCGTACCACTCCTGGCCGCCCGGCGCATGATAGTCGGCCCAGGAGAGGTGGGTCCGCAGCGAGGACGCACCCAGCGCCTCGAGATGGTCGAGGGCGGTATCGACCCGGTGATGGTCGCCGGGCCGGAACCATTCCGCGATCCCGAAGGAGCGGAGTTCCTTCGCGCGGTCCGGCCTCATACGACCAGCCCCCGCCGCTGCAGCTCGTGATGGGCTTCCTGCACGCCGTCATGCGCCTTCTGGACCGAGATCGCCTGCACGAGTTCGAACAGCGCGTCCTCGAGATGGCGCTCGGGCCGGAAGCCGAGGCCTGCCTCCGCCTTCGAGATGTCGGCGATGCAGTGGCGGATGTCGCCGGCCCGCGCCCTGCCGAGGATCTCGGGCTCGAGGTCGTCACGGTCCATCGCCCGCGCGAGCGAACGGCCGATCTCGCGGATCGTCCGGCTGCGGCCGCTCGCGATGTTGAAGACCTCGCCGGCGATGCCGGGACGCTCCATCGCCAGGCGGAAGGCACGGGCGACGTCGAAGACATGCACGAAATCGCGCATCTGCCCGCCGTCCTCGTAGACGAGCGGCGGCTGGCCGTTGAGGAGCCGGCTCGCGAAGATCGCCAGCACGCCGGTATAGGGATTGGACAGCGCCTGCCCGGGGCCGAACACGTTGAAGAGGCGCAGCGCCACCCCCTCGATACCGCGCGCCGCCGCAAGCATGAGCACCAGCCGCTCCTGCGTGTACTTGGTGAGCGCATATACGGAGACGAGGTCGGGCCGCTTCGTCTCCGGCGTCAGCACCGGAGTCAGTTCCTCACCGGCGGGCCCGCGCGGATCCCAGTGCCCTGCCTGCACGTCGGCCGTCCTGCGGGTCACGTCCTCGATCATCCGGCCGTCGGCGGTCCGGTAGAGCCCTTCCCCGTAGATGCTCATGGAGGAGGCGACGACGATGCGGCGCACGTCCGCTTCCATCACCGCCTCGAGCAGGACGGCGGTGCCGAGGTCGTTGCCGCCGACATAGCGGGCGACCTCGTACATGCTCTGGCCGACACCGACCTCGGCGGCGAGGTGGAAGACGCCGTCGACACCCCGCACCGCGCGCGCGACCGCGAAGGGATCGCGCACGTCACCTTCGATGAACTCGACCTCGCCCGGAAGCGGCGCGAGCGGTTCCGGCCCGTGCACCTGCTCGACGAGGCTGTCGAGGACGCGGACCTCGTGACCCGCGGCCCGCAATTCCCGGACCAGGTGCCGGCCGATGAAACCCGCGCCGCCGGTGATCAGGTAATTCGCCATTCAAGTTTCTCTCGTTCCTGACCCGCATCTGGGGAGCGGGGTGGTCCTCAACGGCAGGAAGGGAAAGATGTTCCTCGGCGGGGATGAAGATGCTCGCCGGCGGCCGGTGCCGGGCAACTTCATGCCGACTGGCAGCCGGGGAACGAGGCGGCCCGGTCCTGGCGCACCCCGCCACTGCCATCCTCTGCCGCGTCCGCAACGGCCGTCCGCCGACGCCCGGACTCCATGAAGTACCCCTACGGGAACCGGGCAGATGATGGAAGCGGAGGAAACAGCGCGATCAGGATGAAGCCCGTGGCTTGCGCGCTGCCGCAACGTTCCACCGTGCCCGCCTCAAGCCCAAGCCGGCGGTAGCCTTGCCGCAGCATCGGCTTCGGGCCCCGGCGATGGCGCGATGGATCGACGGACAGGAACCCCGGGCCCGGTGAATCCGTGGCCCGACCTGCGCGTTCTCGATCTGGCCGGCCACCGGACCCGATCCCTGGAGCCGTGTCGCGCCTGCGGAGAAACCGGAGGTCGGGTCAGGCCGGCTCGACGATCCGCTCTGCCGCGGCGAGATCGACGGAGACGAGCTGGCTCACCCCCTTCTCGACCATCGTCACTCCGAAGAGCCGGTCCATCCGCGCCATCGTCACGGCATGGTGGGTGATGATCAGGAAGCGGGTCGCGGTCTTCGTCCGCATCTCGTCGAGGAGATCACAGAACCGCGTGACGTTCGCATCATCGAGCGGCGCGTCCACCTCGTCGAGCACGCAGATCGGCGCCGGATTGGCGAGGAAGACCGCGAAGATCAGGCTGAGCGCCGTCAGCGTCTGCTCGCCGCCCGAAAGCAGCGAGAGGGTGCCGAGCTTCTTCCCCGGCGGCTGCGCCATGATCTCGAGTCCCGCCTCCAGCGGATCGTCGGAATCGACGAGGACGAGATTCGCCTCGCCGCCGCCGAAGAGATGGGTGAAGAGCTGGCCGAAGGAGCGGTTGACCTGGTCGAAGGCCGCCATCAGCCGCCCGCGGCCTTCGCGGTTGAGCTGGCCGATCGCGTGCCGGAGCTTGGCGATGGCCGCCTCCAGATCCTCCTTCTCCGCCACCAGCGCGTCGCGTTCGGCCTCCGCAAGCCGCGCGTCCTCCTCGGCGCGGAGGTTCACCGCCCCGAGCGCGTCGCGCGCCCGCGCGAGCCGCTCTGCCTCCGCCGCGAGGTCGGCCGCCGCCGGAAGCTCGGCCGGAACCACCTCGAACCGGGCGGCGAGGGTTTCCGGGCTTTCCTCGCCGATGCTGCCGAGCGCCGCCGCAAGCCGCTCTTCCGCCGCCTCCGCCCGCGCTTCGGCCCGCGCCCTTGCCTCCCGTGCGTCGGAGGCGGCGCGCTCCGTCGCCCGCAGCCGCGCCTCGGCCTCCCGCGCGCTCTCCTCCGCTGCCGCCAGCGCGTCGCCCGCGTTCTTCGCCCGCACCTCGGCCTCGGCAAGCGCCGCCGCGAGCTTCTCCCGCGCTTCCGCGAGGGCCGGCACCGCCTCGCGCGCCTCGGCGAGCGCCGCCGCTGCCGCCTCCCGCCGCCGCGCGATCTCGTCAAGCCGCCCGCCTGCGCTTGCCCGGCGCTTGGCCCAGCCCTCCTCCTCGCGCCGGATCGCCTCGAGGCGCCTGCGCCGCGCCTCGGCCGCGCGGCGGGCGGTCTCGGCTGCGCCCTGCGCCGCCACCATCGCGCCGCGCGCGGCCTCCACCCGCCCGCGCAGGGCCTCGACCGCCGCGCGGGCTTCATCGAGCGGGGGCAGCGACGCCCGCTCTGCCTCGGCGGCGGCGAGCGCGGCTGCCGCCGCCGAAGCCGCCTCGCGCCGGTGCTCGAGCGCCGTTTCCGCACCGGCAAGACGCGCGGCCAGCGCGGCTTCCTCGGTCTCGGCCCGGTTCATTGCCCTGGTGGCCTCCGCGGCGGCGGCATCGGCTGCGCGGCGCCTGGTCCGCGCCGCGGTCTCCGCCGCCTGCGCCGCCGATAGCGCGGCTTCGGCCGCCGCATGCGCATCACGCGCCGATGATGCGGCCGCCTCCGCCTCCTCCAGCGCCGCCGTGAGCGCCGCGAGCCGGTTCCTCTGCCGGAGCCGGAGCGTCGCCTCCGACATGTTGTCATCGGCCGCGATCGCGAGCCCGTCCCAGCGCCAGAGATCGCCCTCCCGGCTCACGAGCCGCGCCCCCGGGACCAGCGCCGCCTGCAGCTGCGCGCCATCCTCGCGCGCAACGACCCCGGTGGCCGCAAGCCGGCGTCCGAGCGCGGCCGGCGCCTCGACCCGGCCGGCAAGCGGTTCGACACCTTCGGGCAGCACCGGATCGTGCGGCTCCAGGCATCGCCAGCCGGTGCCTTCCTCCGCCTCCGGCCGCGCGAGGTCGTCGCCGAAGGCCGCGCCCACCGCCGCCTCGTAACCGGGGACGACGGCGATGGCATCGAGAACCGCCTGTTCCTTCGGCCGTTCGCGTTCGATCAGCGTCGCAAGGGCCGCATGTTCGCGCGCGAGGGCCGCCGCCTCGCCTTCGGCCGCGGATGCGGCCTTTCGCGCCGCCGCCGCATTCGCGGCCGCCTCCGCCGCCTCGGCTTCGGCCGCTTCCAGCCGCGCCTCCGCCTCCACCGCGCATTCGGCCGCCTCCTCGGCCGTCGCCATGGCGGCTTCGCGCGCGCCTGCCGCCGCCTCGCGATCGGCCGCAAGCGTCTCGAGCGCGAGCTGCGCCTCGGCGAGCGCCTGCGCCGCTTCCGCGTCCCGTGCCCTTGCCTCCTCCACGGCGCGCGCCGTGGCATCGTGCCGGCCCGAGAGCCGCGCAGCCTCCGCTGCGGCGGCATCGGCCTCGGCCTCCGCCTCGGAGCTCGCCTCGCGCGCTTCCGCCGCCGCTTCTTCGGCCGCCGCGAGCTGCTCCTCCTCGCCCTCGCCGGCTGCCTCGAGCCGTGCGCGTTCCTTCTCGAGGACCTCGAGCGTTTCCGAGGCATCGGCGTCGAGCGCCGCCTCCCGCGCCTCGTCCTCGCGCAGCTGCGCCAGCTGGCGCTCGAGTTCGCTCGCCCGCGCCACCGCCCGCGCCTCCTCGCCAGCGAGCCGCTCGCCCTCGAGCCGCTGGCGCTGCAGCACTGCGCCGGCAATCGCCTCCTCCTCGCGAAGCGCCGGCAGCGCCTCGCCTGCCGCCTCCCGTGCGCGGTTCGCCCGCGACGCCTCGCCCTCGGCGCGGGCGAGATCCGTGACCGCCGCCGCAAGCGCCGCCGACGCCGAGCGGTAATCGCTTGCCGCCTCCCACCAGACCTTCAGCTGATGCAGCGCCTCGGCCTGCCTCAATCCTTCGGCGATCTCGCGGTAGCGCCGCGCCTGCCTTGCCTGCCGCGCGAGGCTCGCGATCTGGGTCTCCAGCGCCTCGATGACATCGGCGACACGCGCGAGATTGGCCTCTGTCGCCCGCAGCCGGAGTTCGGCCTCGTGGCGGCGCTGGTAGAGACCGGAGATCCCCGCCGCCTCCTCCAGCACCCGTCGCCGCGCCTTTGGCCGCGCATTGATCAGCTCCGAGATCTGCCCCTGGCGAACCAGCGATGGCGACTGCGCGCCCGAGGCCGCGTCGGCGAACAGGAGCTGCACGTCGCGCGCCCGCGCCTCCTTGCCGTTGACGCGATAGACCGATCCCGCGGCGCGGGTGATCCGGCGGCTGATCTCGAGCTCCTCGGCGGTGTTGAAGGCGGCCGGAGCGCGCCGGTCGCTGTTGTCGATCCGGAGCGCGACCTCGGCATGGGCGCGGGCGGGCCGGGCCGAGGAACCGGCGAAGATCACGTCCTCCATGCCGTCGCCGCGCATCACCGAGGGCCGGTTCTCGCCCATCACCCAGCGCAGCGCCTCGAGCAGGTTCGACTTGCCGCAACCGTTCGGCCCGACGATCCCGGTAAGGCCGTCCCGGATGACGAGTTCCGTCGGATCGACGAAACTCTTGAAGCCGACCAGGCGCAGGCGGGTGAAATGCATGGACGCGGCAATCCCGTGGTGGTTGAAAAGCCACCATTCCGCCCACGCTTATTGCTGTCAACGGAGAACTACATGATCTCGGTGGTATTCGGCTCGTTCCCGCCAGATGTCGCGGAGGATGGCAAGGCATGGGGTTCGGCACCGGCGCCGCGGACCTTCCGGGGTCGCCTGTTGCCATCCGTGGCCGCGCGGTGAATCACCCGCCTGATGCAGGAAGAGCCTCCCCCCGAACTCGAATGGCGGGGACTTGTCCCGGTCTCGGCCCGCTTCGGCGATTCCTATTTCTCGGCGGCGGACGGGCTTGCCGAGAGCCGCCATGTCTTCCTCGCCGGCAATGACCTGCCGGGCCGTTTCCGGCCAGGCTTCCACATCGCCGAACTCGGCTTCGGCACCGGGCTGAACGCCCTCGCCGCATTGCAGGCGTGGCGGCTATCGACGATAGAGGGGCGCTTGCGCTACACCGCGTTCGAGGCCTTTCCCATGACAGCCGCCGACATGGCCCGCGCCCTCGCGGCGTGGCCCGAGCTTGCCCCGCTTGCCGACCCGCTCCTGCGGGCATGGAAGAAGGGCGCGCGGCGGATCGCGCTCGACGGGCTCGAACTCACGGTCATCGTGGGCGACGCCCGCGCAACGCTTCCCGAAACCGCGATCACGGCCGACGCCTGGTTCCTCGACGGTTTCGCGCCGGCGCGGAACCCGGAGCTCTGGGAGCCGGGCCTGCTCCGTGCCGTGGCCGAGCGCACCGCGCCGGGCGGCACGCTTGCCACCTATTCCGCCGCCGGAAACGTCCGCCGCGCCCTTGCCGGGGCCGGCCTTGTCGTCACGCGCGCCCCCGGTTTCGGCCGCAAGCGCCACATGACCCGCGCCGCGAGGCCGGCATGAAGGAGAACAACGACCGGCTCGGGATCACCCTGATGATCCTCACCTCCTTCGTCTTCGCGCTCCAGGACGGGATCTCGCGCTATCTCGCGGAGAATTACAGCATCCTCACCGTGGTGATGCTGCGCTACTGGTTCTTCGCCGCCTTCGTCATCACCCTCTCCGCCTCGCGCGGCGGCGGGATTGCCCGGGTTGCCCGTTCCGGCCAGCCGCTCCTGCAGATCTTCCGCGGCGTGCTTCTCGCGTCCGAGATCTGCGTGATGATCGCCGCCTTCGTGCTCCTCGGCCTGATCGAGAGCCATGCGGTCTTCGCGATCTATCCGCTCCTGATCGCCGCCCTTTCCGGCCCCGTCCTTGGCGAGCATGTCGGCTGGCGGCGCTGGAGCGCGATCGGCATCGGTCTCGTCGGCGTCCTCGTCGTGCTTCGCCCCGGCCTGCGGGTCTTCGCGCCCGAGGCGCTCGTCCCGTTCCTCGCCGCGCTGATGTTCGCGCTCTACGGCCTGCTTACCCGCCGCGCGGCGCGGACCGACAGCGCCGAGACGTCGTTCTTCTACACCGGCGTCGCCGGGGCGGTGGCGATCACCCTCGTCGGCCCGTTCTTCTGGGAGCCGATGCAGGGATGGGTGGACTGGACGTGGATGGCCACGCTCTGCCTCACCGGCGTGACCGGGCATTTCCTCCTGATCAAGACCTACGAGGTGGCGGAAGCCTCGCTCGTCCAGCCCTTCAGCTACTTCCAGCTCGTCTTCGTGACCCTGATCGCGCTCGGCATCTTCGACGAGCGGCTCGACCCACTCACGGCGCTCGGCGGCGGCCTGATCCTCGGCGCCGGCATCTATACCATCCTCAGGACCGCCCGCGCCGCACGGGGCGGCCGCAAGCGTGAACGGAGGATGGCCGCATGGCGTATCTGATCGAGACATTCGGCCTCGCGACGCCGCTATGGGAAATCGTCCTTCGCAGCAGCGCCGCCTTCCTCGGGCTCGTCGCGCTGGTCCGCCTGGTGCCGAAGCGGAACGCGGGACATATCTCGCCGAACGACATGCTCATCCTGATCGTCACCGGCACCATTGCGGCCGATGCGATCACCGGCGATACGGCGTCGGCGGGCGACCTCATGCTGATGACCATGCTCGTGCTGCTCTGGGGCTATCTTCTCGATGTCCTCGAATACCGGGTGCCCGCCTTCCGGCGGCTGATGCGCCACAGGCAGACCGCGCTGATCGAGGACGGCCGCTTCCTGCGGCGGAACATGCGCCGGGAGATGGTGACCGAGGAGGAGCTGATGGCGACGCTGCGCAAGGCGGGGATTGCCGACATCGCCGAGGTCGCCTCGGCCTGCCTCGAGGCCGATGGCGAGATCAGCGTGCTGAAGAAACGCCCGGTCGGAACATCGACGGTCAGCCACTCCGGTTGACGTCCGCCACCAGCCGCATCGGCTGCGGCTGGCCGGCAAGGCGGGCACGGTAGACATGCAGCGCCTCGAGCACGCGCATCACGTAGTTGCGCGTCTCGCCGTAGGGGATCGACTCGATCCAGTTCACCACATCCACGTCCGGCTCGCGCGGATCGCCATGCTCCTCGAGCCAGCGCCGCACCCGTCCCGGACCGGCGTTGTAGGCCGCGGCGGCAAGGATGTAGGAGCCGTCGAACGCCTCGAGCATCTCGGCGAGATAGGTCGTGCCGAGCCGGGCGTTGTAGAGGGGATCGCGGGTGAGCCTGCCCGGGTCGTAATCGACGCCCGCCACGCGCGACATCGCCTCCGCCGTCCCCGGCATCAGCTGCATCAGCCCGCGCGCGCCCGCGGGGCTTTGCGCGCCGGGATCGAACTCCG
>Ga0079224_100013510_pt1 | contig 11365 bp, 9 predicted proteins | sample Stecom2015_FD_80414 | JGI IMG/M metagenome (GOLD analysis project Ga0079224, IMG submission 80414) | Agricultural soil microbial communities from Utah to study Nitrogen management - Steer compost 2015 | ecosystem: Environmental > Terrestrial > Soil > Agricultural land | place: USA: Utah...
ATGGGGGCGCGCGTCATCATGCGGCAGGTGCGGCGTGGCGACGGCACCGCACGGCACGACGGGCTGCGCCTCGCCGCGGCCTACCGCGACGTGTTCGAGGGTGTGTACGGGGACGTCTGACCGCGGCGACACGCGACGAGCACTAGCACGACGACGCAGGGCCCCGGGGACGGTTCCCCGGGGCCCTGCGCGTACGTCCCCCGGGCCTGACCAGGGGAGGGCCCCGCGCGTGTCCACGACCGCGTCCGGCATGCGAGACGGCGCCGGGAGACCGTTGACACGCCCCTGACCCGGCCGTAACTTCCCGCGCACCTCGATCCCCGACGACGTTCCCGACCACATCGGTCGGGAACACGACCCGACCCCAGCCCCCGCGTCACCGCCGGTGACGGGCCTGAGTGCACCCGCACGCAGGTCTGCCTCGGCGTGCCCTCGCGCGGACATCGGAGAGGACCTCGCATGTACCCGACCAGCCGTCAGCAGGACGCACCCCTGCGCCGCTCCGCCCGGCGCGCCGCCTCGATCGCCGCCGTCCTCGGCGCCTGCCTCGCGCTGGCCGGCTGCGCGGGCACCGCAGCGCAGGGGGCAGGCCAGGAGGCAGGTCCTGCCGAGCCCGCCCCGGGCGGCACCCTGCGGTTCGCGCTCGGCGCGGCACCGCAGGGCGTGGACCCGCAGCAGGTCGGCACCAACGTGAGCATCTACGTCGCACGCCAGCTCGCCGACTCGCTCACCGACCAGGACCCGGTGACCGGCCGCATCGAGCCGTGGCTCGCGGAGAGCTGGGACATCAGCGACGACCTCACCCGCTTCACGTTCCACCTGCGCGAGGGCGTCACGTTCTCCGACGGCAGCGACCTGACCGCGGACGACGTCAAGGCAGGCTTCGACGCGATCGCGGGCGACCTCGGGGCGACCGCCCCGCTCGCGGCGAGCTACCTGGCCGGCTACGAGGGCACAGAGATCGCCGACGACCACACCCTCACCGTCGTCTTCGACGCACCGAACGCCCAGTTCCTGCAGGCGACCTCGACCGTGTCGCTCGCGGTGCTGGCGCAGGAGACCGCCGCCGTCGACCCGTCCGAGCGGTTGCAGGGCGAGATCGTCGGGTCGGGCCCCTTCGTCCTGGAGAGCTACACGCAGGACCAGGGTGCCGTGCTCACGCGCCGCGCCGGGTACGACTGGGCGCCCGCGTCCGCCGCCCACGACGGCGAGGCGTACCTCGACCGCATCGAGTTCTCCGTGGTGCCGGAGTCCGGCGTGCGCGCGGGCGGTCTCGCGTCCGACCAGTTCGACGCCGTCGGCGACGTGCTGCCGCAGGACGTGCCGCAGATCGAGGGCTCGGGCGGCACCGTCCTGACCCGCGCGAACCCCGGCGTGCCGTTCATCCTCCAGCCCAACCTCACGCGCCCGCCGCTGGACGACGCCGACGTCCGCCGCGCACTGCTGCTCGCCGTCGACCGGACCGAGCTCGTCGACACGGTGCTCTCCGACGCCTTCGAGCCGGCCACCGGCGTGCTCGCCTCCACGACGCCGGGTTACGTGGACCGGTCCGACCGGCTCGCGTTCGACCCCGACGAGGCGGGCCGCATCCTCGGTGCGGCGGGCTGGACGCCCGGCGCCGACGGCATCCGGGTCAAGGACGGCGAGCCCCTCGAGCTCGAGGTCACCTACGCGCCCGTGTTCACGGGCAGCGGCCCGGTGCTCGAGCTGGTCGCCCAGCAGCTCCGCGCCGTCGGCGTCGACCTGCGTCTGCGCCAGGTCACCGCGGCGGAGCAGACCACCGCGCAGCAGTCGGGCGACTACGACCTGTACTACTACAACGTCACCCGGGCCGACGCCGACATCCTGCGCACGCAGTTCTCGACGGCGCAGCGCAACCTCAGCCTGCGCGAGGCGGACGACGTCGTCGACCCCCTGCTGGAGGAGCAGCTCGGCGAGCGTGACGCGGACGCGAGGGCCGCGCTCGTCGCCGACGCGCAGGACGCGATCCTCGACGACGCCCTCGCGGTACCGCTGTTCGAGCTCTCGCAGTCGATCGGCGTGCGCGGAGACGTGCACGACGTCACCTTCGACGCCTCCTCCCGCCTCCTGTTCCACGACGCCTGGATCGAGCAGGAGGGCTGATGGCCGCCTACGTCCTGCGCCGGGTCGGCGGCGCCGTCGGGGTGCTCTGGGCGGCGTTCACCGTCTCCTACCTCATCCTCTACCTGCTGCCGAGCGACCCCGTCGCGATCATGCTCGACCAGGGCGCGGGCGGCGAGCGCGTCGACCCCGCCCGCGTGGCCGAGCTGCGCGAGCGGTACGGGTTCGACCAGGGGCCCGTCCAGCAGTACCTCACCCTCCTCGGCCGCGCCCTCACGGGTGACCTCGGCACGTCGATCAGCAGCGGGGCGCCCGTCGCGGGACTCATCGCCGACGCCCTGCCGCAGACCGCCCAGCTGGCGGGCCTCGCGCTCGTGCTCGGGCTGGCCGGCGGGACCGCGATCGCGGGGCTCGCGTCGTGGACCCGTGCCGCCTGGCTCCGCGACCTCCTGCTCCTGCTGCCGCCGCTCGGTGTCGCCGTGCCCGGCTTCTGGGTGGGCCTGGTCCTGCTGCACCTGTTCTCGTTCACCTGGTTCGTCTTCCCGGCCGTCGGCAACGAGGGGTTCTCCGCGCTCGTGCTGCCCGCCGTCACGCTCGCGGTCGGGCTGTCGGCCGTCGTCGCGCAGGTGCTCGCCCAGGGACTGCGCGAGGCGTGGCGGGCCCCCTACGTGGAGGTCGCCTTCGCCAAGGGTGCCGGTCGGGGCCGGGTGCTGGCGGCGCACGTGGCGCGCAACGGGTCGCTGCCCACCGTCACCGTGCTCGGCGTGCTCGTGGGCAACCTGCTCGGCGGCACGGTCGTGGTCGAGACGGTGTTCTCCCGCCAGGGCTTCGGCCGCCTCGTCGAGAACGCCGTGACGACGCAGGACATCCCGGTGGTCCAGGGGCTCGTCGTGGTCGCGGCGGCGGTCTTCGTCACCACGAGCCTGCTCGCCGACCTCGCCCACCCGCTGCTCGACCCCCGCGTCACCACCGCACGGGGCGCGCGATGACGGCGCTCCGGCCCCCGGTGCGTCCCGCCGGCCGGCTCGCCGCCCTCGCCCGCCCCGCGACCCTCGTGGCGGCGCTCGCCGTCGCCGTCGTCCTCCTGTGGGCGCTCGCCCCCGGTCTGTTCACCGGCCACGACCCGGTCACCGGCGTGCCCGCCGAACGGCTCCAGGCCCCCGGCGCCGCCCACTGGTTCGGCACCGACCACCTCGGCCGCGACCTGTACGCACGCACCGTGCACGGCACCAGCCTGTCCGTGCGCGCCGCGCTCCTGGCCATCGCCGTCGCCCTCGTCGCGGGCTCCGCCGTCGGGCTCGTCGCCGGGTTCACGGGCGGCCCCGTCGACGAGGCGCTCATGCGCGGCACCGACGTGCTGCTCGCCATCCCCGGCCTGCTCCTGTCGCTCGCGGTCGTCACGGCACTCGGCTTCGGCACGGTCAAGGTCGCGATCGCCGTCGGCGTCGCCTCCGTCGCCACCTTCGCGCGCGTCATGCGCACCCAGGTGCTGCGCGTCCGGCACGCCACCTACGTCGAGGCAGCACGTCTCGCCGGCGCCGGCCGCGCCGCCGTCCTGCTGCGCCACGTCCTGCCCAACGCGGCAGGGCCCGTGCTGGCGCTCGCGGCGGTCGAGCTCGGCGCGGTGATCCTCGCGGTCTCGGCCCTGAGCTTCCTCGGGTACGGGGCCACGCCGCCGACGCCGGAGTGGGGCTCGCTCGTCGCCGAGGGGCGTGACTACCTGGCCGTGGCGTGGTGGTACTCGACCCTGCCGGGTCTCGTCGTCGCCGTGTTCGTGCTCGCCGTCGGCGTGCTGGGGCGGGCGCTGGCCCGCGAGGGGAGGACCGACCGATGACCTTCACGACGAGGCAGGCCGCCGCGCGGGACGTGGTGCCCGTTCCCGGGGCCGTCGGGGCGGGGGAGGGCGCGCCCGGTGCCCTGCTCACGGTGCGCGGTCTGCGCGTCGCGTACGGCGGCCGCGAGGTGGTGCACGGCATCGACCTGGACGTGCGGCCCGGCGAGGTCGTCGCGCTCGTGGGCGAGTCGGGCAGCGGCAAGTCCACCACCGCGCACGCGCTCGTCGGCCTGCTGCCCGACGGCGGGCACGTCACCGGGGGCGAGGTGCGCCTCACCGACACCGGGCACGAGCGGGCGGTGTCGCTCACCGCGCTGCTGCCGGACGCGTGGCGGCGTGTGCGCGGCGTCCGCATCGGCCTCGTGCCGCAGGACCCCGGCGCGGGCCTCGACCCGGTCGTGCGGGTCGGGGAGCAGGTCGCCGAGGCGCTCGTGGTGCACGGCACGCCGCGGCGGGACGCGCGCCGCCGGGCCGTCGAGATCCTCGGTGCCGTCGGCCTGGACCACCCGGAGCTGCGCGCCCGCCAGTACCCGCACCAGCTCTCGGGCGGCATGCGGCAGCGCGTGCTCGTCGGCATCGCGACGGCGTGCGAGCCGCGCCTCGTGATCGCCGACGAGCCGACGTCGGCCCTCGACGTGACGGTGCAGCGCCGGGTGCTCGACCTGCTCGCGGACCTCACGTCCCGCACCGGCACGGCCGTGCTGCTCATCACCCACGACCTCGCCGTGGCGGCCCACCGCGCGGACCGCGTCGTGGTGCTCAAGGACGGGCGGGTCGTGGAGGAGGGCCCCGCGCGGCAGGTGCTCGGTGCACCCGCGCACCCGTACACCCGCGAGCTCGTCGCCGCGGTGCCGGGACGGGCGACGTCGGCGGCGGCAACAAATAGTGTGCCAAGCGCCGCCGTCCTCCCCGACGCGGCCGCCGCACCAGCGCTCCTGGAGGCGCGGGGGCTCGTCAAGGAGTTCCGGCTCGGCCGCGGTCGGCGGCTGCGCGCCGTCGACGACGTGTCGTTCACCGTGCCGCGGGGTTCGGCGTACGCACTGGTGGGGGAGTCGGGGTCGGGCAAGTCGACGACCGCACGCCTCGTGCTCGGCCTGGAGCGCCCGGACGCCGGGTCGGTGCGGCTGGACGGTGCGCCCGTCGCCGACGACCGTGCGACCCGGCGCAGGACCCAGCTCGTGCACCAGGACCCGTACTCGTCGCTCGACCCGCGGTTCACGGTGTCCGCGGTCGTGCAGGAGCCGCTGCGCGCGCACCGGGTCGGTGACCGGGCCGAGCGGCGCGACCGGGTCGCCCACCTGCTCGAGCAGGTGCACCTGTCGCCGGACCTGGCCGGGCGTCGCCCCGCGGAGCTCTCGGGCGGACAGCGGCAGCGTGTGGCCATCGCCCGTGCCCTCGCGCTCGACCCCGAGCTGCTGGTGCTCGACGAGCCGACCTCCGCGCTCGACGTGTCGGTGCAGGCCCGCGTGCTCGAGCTGCTGGACCGGCTCCGGGCCGAGCGGGGCCTGACCTACCTGTTCGTGTCCCACGACCTCGCGGTGGTGCGCCAGGTCGCCGACCACGTCGGCGTGCTGAGCGCCGGCCGGCTCGTGGAGACCGGCCCCGTCGGCCGCGTCTTCGACCACCCCGCCCACCCCTACACCGCCGACCTGATCGCCGCGATCCCCGGCGCCGCCCGGCGCCCTGACCGGAAGGACCACCCATGACCGGAACCCTCGGGAGCACACGGGCCGCGACGTCGGGCGCGCAGGCCGCGGACCGGCACGCGGCCTGGCGCGCCGCCCGCGACCGCGCGCTGCGCGCCCCGCACGGCTGGCTGTCGCCGACCGCCCTGCTGTGGCCCACGTCGACCCCCGGCCGCCTGCCGGGGCTCCCCGGCGAGTGGTGGGTCGCCGACGACCGGCTCCTGACCCGAGCCGTGGCAGGCGACGAGAGCGTCCTGGTGGGCGAGCTCGTCGAGTACGGCGGCCCGACGGCGGTCTCCGTGGCCGAGGGGCGCAGCCTCGTGCTCGGCACGTTCCTGCCCGCGGGGCGCTCCGGCACGGCGTCGGACGGCGACCCGGACGGTGGTTCGGACGGCGAGCGGGAGGTCGCCGTCGAGGTGGTGCGCCGCACCGGCCGGTACGGCCTGCGTCCGCGTGACCCGCTCGCCCCCACCCGCACCGGCTTCACCGGCGTCCCGGCGTTCGCGTACGACCCGGCGTGGGTGCTCGACGCACCCGTGCGCTGGTACGACGAGCCCGCACCACGGACGGTCGGCGCGGCCCGGCCACGGCTGGTGCACCACGTGGAGGCGGTCGGCGAGATCGAGGTCCGGCACGACGGGGCGACGCACGTCCTCGTCCTGACGGGCAGCCGCACCCGGCCGACGGTCCTGTTCACCGACGAGGCGGACGGCGTCGCGCCGTGGCGGGTCGTCGACGTCGAGGCAGGGGACGAGCAGCAGGGCACCGTCCGCGTCGACCTCAACCGGGCGACCAACCTGCCGTTCGCGTTCACCGACCACGGCACGTGCCCCGCCCCGGTGCCCGGCAACCACCTGCCGTTCGCCGTGACCGCGGGCGAGAGGGCACCGCGATGACGACGCCTGCCACCACGCCTCACGCCGTGCCGCTGTCCGTGCTCGACCTCGCGCTGGTCCCCGAGGGCGGCACCGGCGCCGAGGCGCTCCGCGACGCCGTCGACCTCGCCGTCGACCTCGACGAGCTCGGGTACCGGCGCGTCTGGTACGCCGAGCACCACCTCGCGCCGGGCGTCGCCTCGGCGGCACCGGCCGTCCTGGCCTCCGCCGTCGCCGCCCGCACGTCCCGCATCCGGGTCGGCTCGGGCGCCGTGCTCCTGTCGACGACGTCGCCCCTGGTCGCCGCGGAGCAGTTCGGCACGATCGCCGCCCTGCACCCCGGACGCGTCGATCTCGGCCTGGGGCGGGCGTTCACCGTGCCGCCGTCGGGCGGGCGACCGGCCCCGCCGCCCCGTCCGGTGCCGTCGGCCGGTCCCCGCGTCGTGGACGGGCTGTACGTGCCGCCCGCCCCGCCCACCGGGCTCGACGACCCCGCGCTCCGCGACCGCCTGGCCGCCCAGCAGGAGGTCGTCGGCGCCCAGCGCACACCCGGCGGCCTGCGGGCGGAGGTGGAGCTCGTGCTCGGCCTCCGGCGCGGCATGTACCGCGACGCGGACGGCGGCGCGTGGTCGAGCCCGCCCGTCGAGGGCGCGGCGTTCGACCTGTGGCTGCTCGCCTCCAGCGGCGGCGAGAGCGCCCGTGTGGCCGGCGAGCTGGGTCTGCCCCTCGCGGCGAACTTCCACGTCAGCCCGGCGACGGTGCTGGACACCGTCGCGGCCTACCGGGCGGCGTTCCGGCCGGGAGTGCTGAGGGCGCCGTACGTGCTCGTGTCGGCGGACGTACTCGTCGCCGACACCCTGGAGCAGGCCCGCGCGCTCGCCGAGCCGTTCGCCGACTGGGTGCTGTCCATCCGGCGCGGCGAGCGCGGTGCGGTCCCGTACCCGGCGCCGGGATCCAGCACACCGTGGACCGACCGGCCCGACGACGAGCGCGCGCTCGTGGCCGACCGGGTCGACACCCGGATCGTCGGCGACCCCGAGACGGTCGTCGAGCGCCTGTCGACGCTGGCCCGCGTCACCGGCGCCGACGAGCTGCTGGTCACCACCGCCGCGCACGACCACGCCGCGACCCGCCGGTCGTTCCGGCTCCTCGCCCAGGCGTGGGGCACGACGGCCCCGACCACCGGGGCCGCCGCCGTCGCGACCCGTTGACACCGTCCCCGCCCCCACCCACCCCCGTACCCGTCATCGCGAGAAGGAGAACCCCATGCCCGTCGAGTTCCTCGGCATCGCCGCCACCAACGACGCCTCCGAGACCACCGAGCGCACCACCGAGCCGTTCGACCCCGACTACCTGGTCCGGCTCGCCCGCGCGCACCAGGACAACGGCTGGACCCGCATCCTGTTCGCCTACGGCTCCTCCGGCCCCGAGCCCGCTGCGCTCGCGTCGTACGTCGCCGCGCACGTCCCCGACATCGAGCTGCTGCTGGCGCACCGGCCCAACGTGTCGTACCCGACGTACGCCGCCAAGACGTTCGCGACGCTCGACCAGCTCTCGGGCGGGCGGCTGTCCGTGCACTTCATCTCGGGCGGCAACGACCACGAGCAGGGCCGCGAGGGCGACACCCTGACGAAGGACGAGCGGTACGCCCGCACCCGCGAGTACATCCAGATCGTCAAGCGCGCGTGGACGAGCGCGGAGCCGTTCGACCACCACGGCGAGTTCTACGACTTCGACGACTTCGTGCTCGACACCAAGCCGGTCGACGGACACGTGCCGACCGTCTCGTTCGGCGGCTCGTCGGAGGCCGCGTACCCCGTGGGCGCGGCGGAGGCCGACATCTACGCCGTCTGGGGCGAGCCGCTCGACCGCACCGCCGAGCAGATCGCGCGCGTGCACGCCGAGGCGGAGGCCGCGGGCCGTGCGACGCCGCCGCGGATCCACGCCGCGTTCCGCCCGATCATCGCGCCCACCGAGGAGCTGGCCTGGGAGAAGGCCCACGGCATCCTCGGTCGCATCGAGGCCCGCAAGGCCGCACAGGGCGGGGTGCTGAGCCGGCGCCACCCGATCGACAAGCCCGAGAACGCGGGCTCGCAGCGCCTGCTGGAGATCGCCGCCCAGGGCGAGCGGTTCGACACCGCGCTCTGGACGGCGACAGCGAAGGCGACCGGCGGCGCCGGGAACTCGAACGCGCTCGTCGGCACGCCCGAGCAGGTCGCCGAGGCGCTGCTCGCGTACTACGACCTGGGTGTGCGGGTGATCTCGGCGCGCGGCTACGACCTGCTGGACGACGCGATCGACTTCGGCCGGTACGTGATCCCGCTGGTCAAGGAGGGCGTCGCGGAGCGCGACCGCGCCGCGGCGGGCGGCGCCGAGGTCGCCGCCTGATGCGCTTCCAGGTGCTCGACATCGCCTTCAACCCGCCCCATCCCGTCACGGGCGAGGCGGTACCCGCCGCCGACCGGCTGAACCGGATCGTGGAGACCGCGGTGCTCGCCGAGGAACTCGGGTTCGACTCCTTCGCGGTGGGGGAGCGGCACGCTGGCCCCGTGCTGTCCTCGGCCCCGACCGTGCTGCTCGGTGCGATCGCGGCCGGCACCTCGCGCATCCTGCTCTCCACGGGCGTCACGGTGCTGTCGCTGCACGACCCGATCCGGCTGGCGGAGGACCTCGCCACGGTCGACCAGCTCAGCCGCGGCCGCCTGGAGATCGTCATCGGCAAGGGCAACGAGGACCTCCAGTACCCCCTGCTCGGCCTCGACATCGACAAGCAGTACGAGTACCTGCGGGAGAACTACGAGCTGCTGCGGCTCCTGCTGTCGTCCGAGGACGTCACCTGGGAGGGCAGGTACCGGCACCGCCTGGAGCACGCGACCACGCTGCCGCGCCCCTTCGCCGGTCCGTTCCGCATCTGGCACGGCTCGGCGACGTCGACCTTTGCCGTCGACCTGGCGGCGGAGCACGGCGACCCGATCGTCAGCGCCAACGCCCTGCAGCCGCGCGAGGCGTACGGCGTGCTCATCGACCGGTACCGGGAGCGGTACGCGGCCGCGGGGCACGACCCGGCGTACGGGTTCGTCGGGGCGGGCTCCGGCGGCCTGTTCCTCGCGGACACCACGGAGGAGGCCGTCGAGCAGTACCGCCCGCTCTACGAGGGGCAGGTGCGGCAACAGGACCAGCGCAGGCACGCGCCCGGCGCGGTCGGCAAGGTGACGAGCTTCCGCACCGTCGAGGAAGCGGTCGATCGCGGGCCCGCGCTGGTGGGCCCGCCCGAGCGGGTCGCCGAGAAGATCCTCGACTACCACGCCTCGTTCGGACACGTGCTCCAGTCGGTGTCCGTCAACCACCTGCTCGAGCCCGCACAGCAGGAGGACGTGCTGCGCCGCTTCGCCGCCGAGGTGGTCCCCCTGGTGCGCGCCGAGGTGCGGACGGACCTGTGGGGACCGCGCGACCTGCGCAGGGCGGCGGGATTCACGGCACCCGACCCTGCCGGCAGCACCACGACATCATCAGTGGAGGCGATCGCATGACCGACCGGACACCGCCCGCCGACGGCCTCGTCGTCGTCAGCGGCAACCCGCGGCCCGGGTCGCGCACCCTTGCCGTCGCCGAGGCCGTCGCCCGCCGGCTCGCGCCGGCCCTCGGCCTGTCCGACGGCGACCCGGGCGAGCCCGTCGACCTCGCCCTGCTCGCGCCCGAGGTGCTCACCGGCTCACCGACGGTGACCGCGGCGCGGGAGCGGGTCGCGGCGGCGCGCGTCGTCGTCGTGGCGACGCCGGTCTACAAGGCGTCCTACACCGGACTGCTCAAGGCGTTCCTCGACGGGTACGGCCCGGACGCGCTCGCGGGCGTCGTCGTCGTGCCCGTCGTGGTCTCGGCGAGCCCGGCGCACGCCCTGGCGGGCGAGGTCCACCTGCGACCCGTGCTCGTCGAGCTCGGCGCGTCGGTGCCGACCCGCACCGTCGCGGTCACGGAGGCCCAGCTCCCCGACCTCGACGACCTTCTGCACACCTGGGCGGACCGCTGGGCCGACGTCGTGGCGCGCTCCGCCCCGGCCCGGGTCACCACCTGACGGAACGCCCGCCGTCGGTGCCGTCCCGCGGTGCGCTCCCCGACGTGCCTCCCCGAGCCTCCCCTTGGTGCCTCTTCCCACGATGCCTCCGACCGACCTGGGCACGTCGGCCCCTGGAGCGGCATGTCCTCCCGAGCGTGTTGCCGAGCGTAGGCGTTGTCGACGCTCCGTATCGTGCTCGGGAGCCGGTCACGTGCGGCCGTCCTTCTGGCGCGTCGTGCGCCGGGGCGCGTCCCGTGCCGGAACGGTGGGCCCGCTCGAGCGTGTTGCGGAGCGTCGATCTTGTCGACGCTCCGCGACACCCTCGGGGGAAGGTCTCGCCCGAGGGCCTCGGGGGCGCGTCGGCGGCCGGGCGAGTCGTGCGCCAGTCCGGGCATGCCCTCACGGGCGTGTTGCGGTACGTCGATCTTGTCTACGCACAGCAACGCGCTCGGGGGAAGATCGCTCGCGGACTCGCGGACTCGCGGACTCGCGGACTCGCGGACTCGCGGACTCGCGGGCGTCGCGACGTGCAGCGCGCGGCCCGTCACCCGCTGCCTTCCCCGCTCGCTGCTCTCGCCGCCGACCGCCGGAGGCCCGTCGGCCCGTGTGCTCTGACCTCGGCCCCTGAACCCGCCGCCCGCCGGTGAGATCTGGTCGTTGCGCTGAGATCTGGTTGTGCGCGGCCAGATCCCACCGTGGACACCAGATCCCACAGCGGACACCAGGCCTCACAGCGGACACCAGGCCTCACAGCGGGCACCAGACCTCACAGCGGGCAGATCTCACCCGGGCCCGAGCGGCACCGGCGCGATCCTGTGCCGGCCGGGGCCGGGGC
>Ga0079224_100013511_pt1 | contig 11365 bp, 10 predicted proteins | sample Stecom2015_FD_80414 | JGI IMG/M metagenome (GOLD analysis project Ga0079224, IMG submission 80414) | Agricultural soil microbial communities from Utah to study Nitrogen management - Steer compost 2015 | ecosystem: Environmental > Terrestrial > Soil > Agricultural land | place: USA: Utah...
AGGCGAGGCCCGTCAGAGTGGAGACGGACAGAGCCCGTCGGGGTGGAGTGACGAGCGGTGCCCGTCGGCTGGGTTTTCGGGGTGGCGCCGGAGGCTCAGCCCTCGGCGGGGGTGGCCTTCGGTGCCGGGCCCAGCTCGGCGAGGAGCTGGGACATCTTCGCGTAGGCCTTGTTGCGGTAGGCGATGAGCTCGGCGGCGGTCGCCTCGTCGTAGTCGCCCAGCAGGCCCTTGCCGTTCTTGACGCCCTTGCGGTCCGCGGCGACGGCGTCGGTGAGGATGGCCGGGGTGGCCAGCCGCTCCCCGAAGGCGTCCTCGAAGGTGACGAAGCAGTTCGCGTAGACGTCCAGGCCGGCCTGGTCGGCGATCGCGAAGGGGCCGAAGAAGCCCAGGCGGAAGCCGAAGGTGGTGCGGACGATCGTGTCGACGTCCTCCGCGGTGGCGACGCCCTCCTCGACGATCGAGGTGGCCTCCTTCAGCAGCGCGTACTGGAGGCGGTTCAGGACCATGCCGGGGGTGTCGGCGACCTGCGCGCCCTGGTTGCCGGACGTCGACAGCAGTTCCTTGACCGCAGCGACGGTCTCCGGGGAGGTGGCCTCGCCTGCGACGAGCTCGACGCCGGGGATGAAGGGGGCGGGGTTCGAGAAGTGGACAGTGAGGAAGCGCTCGGGGTTCGTCACCGCGCTGACCAGCTCCTTGACCGGGATGGTCGAGGTGTTGGTGCCGATGATCGCGTCGGGGCGGGCGTGCTGCGAGATCGTGCCGAGCACGTCGCGCTTGACGTCGAGCCGCTCGAACACCGCCTCCTCGATGAAGTCGGCCTGGGAGACGGCCTCCTCGAGGGTCTTCCCGGCGGAGATGTTCTTCTCGACGAGGTCCGCGGAGCCGGGGGCGTACAGGCCCTGCTCCTCGAACTCGCGCGCCTCACGGCGCAGGCGCTCGAGGGAGGCGTTCGCGTTCTCGACGCTGACGTCCGCGATGGTGACGTCGAAGCCGGCGATGGCGAGCACCTGGGCGATCCCTCCGCCCATGTAGCCGGCGCCGACGATGGTCACGGTGGAGATGGTCATGCGGGGAACTCCTTCGTCCGGGGCGCCTCTCGGACGAGGGCGCCGTCACTGCCACGGCTCCGTGCCGCAGTGCGGCCGGGACGGGGCTCATGGCGAACAGTCTAGCGATCCTATTGGATATTGACCAGGGGTGGTCGGGTGGGTGGCCGCTCCCCGGAGGCTCCTTCTGCGGAGTCTCCGGGGAGCGGCCGTGGGCCAGGCGCGACATCGAATGCAGCGCCTGGCCCAGCGCCAGCTCAGTGCATGTGCTTGCCGCCGTCGACGCTGATCGAGGTGCCGCTGACGTAGCTGGAATCCTCACCGACGAGGAAGCCGATGAGTCCGGCGACCTCCTCGGGCTGGCCCACGCGCTGCAGCGGGATGTTCGAGCTCATCCCCTCCTTGCGCTCGTCGGTGAGGGTGCCGCCCATGATGTCGGTGTCGATCGGGCCGGGCAGGATGACGTTGGCGGTGATCCCGTACTGGCCGAGCTCGCGGGCGGAGCCGCGGGTCAGGCCCTGGATCGCGGCCTTCGCGGCGGCGTAGCCGGTCTTGGAGAAGGTGCCGCCGCCGTCGAGCGCGGTGATCGAGGCAGTGTTGACGATGCGCCCGCCCACGCCGCCGTCGATCATGCGGCGTGCCGCAGCCTGGGTCATGAGCAGGGTGCCCTTGGCGTTGACGTCCATGACGCGGTCCCAGATCTCCGAAGTGATCTCGAAGATCGAGTGGGGGCTGGGGATGCCGGCGAGGTTCACCAGCGCGACGACCTGCGGCATCTCCGCGTCGACGCGGGCGAAGGCCGCGTCGACCGAGGCCTGGTCGGCGACGTCGACCGCGACGCCGAGGACCTTCTGGCCGGAGTCGGCGGGCAGCTCGGCGCTGATCTCGGTGGCGAACTCCTCGGCCGCGGCGCCGTCGAGGTCGGCGGCGACGACGCTCCAGCCCTGGGACAGGAGCTTGCGGACCACGCGTCGGCCGATGCCCCGCGGCGCGCCAGCGCCGGTGACGATCGCGGTGCGCTCGGCGGGGAAGGGCTGGATGGTGCGGGTCTCGAGGGTCATGAGGTTCTCCTTCGATGGTGAGAGATAGATGGTGGGCCCGGCGTGCATGTGGCGGAGCTGGTCAGCCCATGATCAGGCTGAACACGAACAGCATGGGGATGGATGCCAGCCACATGACGGTGGTCAGCGCCGAGTGCGCCTTGAGCGCCGCGGTGCCGTCCAGACCCAGGAACTTGGTGACGACCCAGAAGTAGGAGTCGTTGTAGTAGCTGCAGACCATGGCGCCGGCGACGCAGGCCATCACCGCGACCAGCGGGTCCAGCCCGATGATCGCCATGACGGGCGCGGTGACGGAGGCGGCCGTGATCATGGAGACGGTGCCCGAGCCCTGCGCGACGCGCACGATCGAGGCGATGAGGAAGGGCAGCAGAAAGGTGGGCAGCGGGAGCCCGCCGATCGCTGCGGCGAGCGCGTCACCGATGCCGGTGTCGCGCAGGACCTGGCCGAGGCCGCCGCCCGCGCCGGTGATCAGCAGGATCAGGCCGGCATCCGCGGCCGCATCGGCGAGCCACTTGTGGCTCTTCGCGCGCGGGGTCCAGCGCGGCAGCAGCAGGTACACGGACAGCACCAGGCCGATGAGCAGCGCGATGACCGGGTCGCCGAGGAACACGAAGGGGCTCGCCCAGGTGGAGGGCTCGTAGTCGGCGGCGAGCGCCGTGCCCTGCGCGCCCATGTCCAGGGCGGTGACCACGGTGTTCATGACGATCAGCAGGATCGGGACGACCAGCGGCAGGAGGCCGACGACGGCGCCCACCTTGTGCGGGCGGGCACCGGCGGGCGCCTCCCCGAGGTCCGAGGCACCGGCGGCCGCGGCGAGCTCGTCGGCCGCGTCGGCGCCAGCGGCACCCGAGGCGCCCGAGGTGCCCGGCCCATCGGCGAGCGCGACCCCGCCCCCACCGACGGTGGCGGCGCTGCGCTCACGGCGCACATTGCCGTAGACGGTCTCCTGGATCTCCTCGGAGATGGAGGATTCGACCTTCGGGCCGATCCACTTCGCGTACAGGGTGACCACGGGGATCATCAGCACGGTGAAGCCGAGGCCCGCGATGATCACGGACCCCACGGAGACTTCGAGGATCCCGGCGACGCCGAGCGGGCCCGGTGTGGGCGGGACGAAGTGGTGGGTGATGACCATGCCGCCTGCGAGGGCGATGCCGAGGGTCGCGTAGCCGTACTGCTTGACCCTTGCGATGGCCCTGGCCAGCGGGTTCATGATCACGTAGCCGGAGTCGCAGAACACGGGGATCGAGATCAGCGCACCGATCGAGGTCATCGCCCAGGGCTCGCGGCCCTTGCCGAACAGGCGCAGGAAGGCGACGGCGATGGCCTGCGCCGCACCGGAGACCTCAAGGATCTTGCCCTTCGCGACGCCGAGACCGATGACGATCCCGATCGAGGCGAGGGTGTTGCCGAAGCCGGTCTTGATCGAGCCGACGATGCCGGGCAGTGACTGCCCGGCGATCAGGCCGATCACGACCGAGGCGATGAGCAGCCCGGCGAAGGCGTCGAGCCGAGTCTTCAGGACGATGATGACGATCAGCGCGATGCCGACCGCCAATGCGATCAGCAGGACGGGATCCATCAGGGAACTCCTTCGTTCTCGTGGATGCGCGCCGAGGCGCGCGGGAGTCGCTCCCCGCCCCGGCCGTGGCCGGGACGGGGTGCGGCGTCAGGCCAGGGCTGAGGCCAGCACCTGGCGGATGTAGTGCACGTTCTCGGCGATGACGCCGAGGGAGTCGGAGCCGTAGTGCTCGCAGCAGAAGGGACCGGTGTAGCCCAGCTCGAGCGCGCGACGGATGACGCTGCGGTAGTTGATGTAGCCGTACTTCAGCGGCATCGGTGCGCTCGAGTAGGCGCCGGTCGCGGGGTCGAAGTCGCGGGTGTAGTTCTTGATGTGCCAGAAGTTCGAGTGCGGCAGGACCTTCTCGAACATGTCCTCCCACGGCTCGACCTCGCGGTGGAGGCGCACGAGGTTGCCGATGTCGGGGTTCAGACCCACGGCCTCGTGGTCGACGTCGCGCACGAAGGCGACTGCGTCATCAGCCGTGCCCACATAGGTGTCCTCTTACATCTCGAGGCTGACCTGGATGCCCTGGGCCCGGGCGGCATCACCCAGGGTGCGGATCCGCTCGATCGCGAGGTCGCGCAGCGCGGGATCGTCGACATGGCCGTCGGCGAGCCAGAACCAGATGGCGCTGGCCTGCGCGGGGGTGAGGTCCTGCATGAAGCCGGTGTTGACGACGGTGACGCCGAAACTGGGGGCGATCTCGATGAACCGCAGCGCGTCCGCGAGGTTCTCCTCGCCTCGCTCGACGTCCACGACGGAGTTGCGGGTCATGGAGATCGAGGAAAGGGTCAGCCCTTCGCCGTCCAGGACGCGGCGGAACTCCTCGATGCGCTCATCGGAGAGCTTCGCGAGCGGGAGCCAGGCATCGGTGGGGTCGATCTGGTCGACGCCGAGCTCCTTGACCTGCCGCAGCTGGGAGGCCCAGACGCTCGAGGAGGCCTCGAGCGTGGGTGTGCCGTCGGGCGTGCGATTGCCGAACGAGAGCATGTTGGCGCCGATGGGCCAGTTCTCTGCGGTGAACATCATCGTCCTTTCAGGGGATCACGGTTGCCATCGATCCTATAGGAAGTGATCGGCGAGGGGAAGCGGTCCGCGAAGAACGGACGAACGCACGAAGAACAAGGTCGCGGAGCGAGTGTGCGGTCGCTCCGCGCGGCCGACGGGGCGGGCTTGGTACCTTTCCTGACATGCCCGCCTTCCCTGACAGCCCCTCCGACGCTCTCGCCGCGGCGCTGTCGGCCGTGCCCGCAGGCACCCCGGTCTCCGGCGTCGCGGGCCGGATGCTCGAGCTCTTCACCGACGGCTCCCTCGAGCCGGGCACGCGCCTGCCTCCGGAGCGTCAGCTCGCGACCGCACTCGGCGTGGGCCGCTCCGCGGTGCGCGAGGCGCTCGCGGCGCTCGAGATCCTCGGGATCGTGGACGTGCGCCCCGGCTCCGGCACCTACCTGCGCGGTGCCGCGAGCGAGCTCCTCCCCCAGACGCTGAGCTGGGGGCTCATGATCGGCGAGCGCAGCACCGACCAGCTCATGGAGCTGCGTGCTGGCCTCGAGAGCTACTGCGCACGCCTGGCCGCGGAGCGCGTCGATGAGGAGCAGCTCGCCGCCCTGCGCGAGTCGATCGAGGGGATGGAGGCCGGCTTCGAGGACCTCGAGACCTTCGTCGCCGCGGACTCCGCCTTCCACCGCGTGCTCGGCGTCGCCGCTGGCAACCCGATCGTCACCGACCTTCTGGCCGTGAGCCGCCAGCTGCTGCGCGTCTACAACGACCGCGCCGTCCACGAGGCCGACGACATGCACCTCGCCCTCGAGGAGCACTCGGCGATCCTCGCCGCGCTCGAGGCACGCGACGGCGACCGCGCCGCGTCCGCGATGATCGTGCACATGGCCTCGGCCCGGGCGCGCCTGCTGCGCGCCGCCGAGTCGCCCGCCGCCGACTGAGCAGCTCTCGCTCTCCGCTCGCCTCACGCACCCTCACTTTTGCGCGCCTTCCTCGCGCACCTCGCCCCGCCACGCACCTCGCCGGAGTCGGGCCGCAAGCCCATCCCCTCTGAGCTGTCGGAATAAGCCCTCATTCCGACACTCCTGACGGGATGGCCGCCTCGGCGTCGCTCTCAGGCCACCTCCATCGCCTCGGCGCCGCTCTCAGCCCGCCTCCGCCACCTCCTCGCCAGACCTTTCACCCTGCCGCGCGTCCTTCAGTGGCTAACCGGTTGACCACTTGGCTGTTCTGTGGGTACCTTTGCGCCAGCACCGCAGCGCGTCCCCTGATGCGCCGCATGGACCGGCAGACCACAACGGAGTGACCACCGCATGAAGATCGGGATCGGCAGCTACGCGCTGTTCTGGGAGTCCAGCGACCGCAACCTCGCGCCGCTGGACCTGCCCGGCGCGATCGACCGCGCCGCGCACCTGGGCTGCGAGGTGTTCCAGATCTGCGATGACCCGCGGATCGAGCAGCTCGATGCCGCCCAGCTCCAGAGCCTGCGCGAGCGCGCCGAGCTGCTCGGCATCGAGCTGGAGCTGGGCACGCGCACGATCGGCCCCGCCCACCTCGGCCGCTACATCGACCTCGCCGAGGCGCTCGGCGCCCGCACCCTGCGCTCGATGATCCAGTCCCAGGAGATCGTGGACGGTCCCGGCGCCGCAGTCGCCGCGCTGCGCACCACGCTCCCCCGCTTCGAGGCCGCCGGAGTGACGCTGGCACTGGAGACCTACGAGCAGGTGGCCACTTCCGTCCTCCTCGGCATCGTCGAGGAGCTCGACTCCCCGCACATCGGGATCTGCCTGGACCCCGCGAACTGCGTCTCCGCGCTCGAGCACCCGAAGGACGTGGTCGAGGCCTGCGCGCCCCGCACAGCGAACCTGCACGTGAAGGACTTCGCCTTCGCCCGCCAGGAGGGCTGGGTGGGCTTCACCTACTCCGGCGCCCCGCTCGGCGAGGGCCTGCTCGACCTCGACCACGAGCTGACCGCCGTCTACGAGGGCGCTCGCGCCCCGTCGGCCGCCCCCTGTTCCCCGAGCGCGATCGTCGAGCACTGGCTGCCCTGGCAGGACGACCTCGCCGCCACCCTCGCGGCCGAGCGCGACTGGACCAGCCGCACCCTCGATGCGCTGCGCACCTGGCGCGCCGCGCGCGCCTCCTGACCACCCCGAACCACCCCACCCACGATCCCACCCCTCGAAGGAGAACCCCTGATGACCAGCAGCAAGGAAATGAACCCCCTGTTCGGCAAGACCGTCGAGCTCGACCCCTCGATCACCGTCGCCGTCGTCGGCGCGGCCGGGAAGATGGGGACCCGCGTCTCGAACAACCTCAACCTCACCGACGCCCCGATCCTCTACGTCGAGGCGTCCGAGGCCGGCCAGCAGCGTCTGAAGGAGCTGGGCCGCGAGGTCAGCACCCTCGAGGACGCCGCGGCCGCGGCGGACGTCGTGATCCTCGCGGTCCCCGACGTCATCCTCGGGAAGATCTCCGAGCAGGTCGTGCCGCTCATGAAGGACGGCTCCGTGCTGCTCACCCTCGACCCCGCCGCCGCCTACGCGGGGCTGCTCGCCGAGCGCGAGGGCGTCCACCAGGCCTGCGCGCACCCGGCCCACCCGTCGGTCTTCCTCGAGCGCACCACCCCGGAGGAGTGGGCGGACACCTTCGGCGGGATCGCCGCGCCGCAGGAGGTCGTGGCCGCGTACGAGGGCGGCGATGAGAAGATCCAGGAGATGACCGCCGCGGTCATCCGCGCGATCTACGCCCCCGTCATCGACGTGCACTGGGTGACGATCAAGCAGCTCGCCCAGCTCGAGCCCACCCTCGTGGAGACCACCGGCTGCATGATCGGCCAGTTCCTCAAGGACTCGATGGACCATGCGATCAACGAGGTGGGCATCCCCGAGAAGGCGGTGAAGGCCCTGTTCTACGGGCACATCTTCATCTCGCTCACCAACGCGCTGCGCGGCTCGAACCCGTTCTCCGAGGCGTGCCTGCGCGCGATGGACTACGGCCGCGAGTCCATCATCAAGCCCGACTGGGCGAAGGTCTGGGATGACGAGGAGCTCGACACCGTCCTCGCCCAGATGCTGAAGATCGACAAGATCGAGCGCTGACCAGCCACGATCTCGACCCGGGGGCGGTCGCTGCCGACCGCCCCCGGCCCCACCGAAAGGCCACGTCGTGAACCCCCTCCTTCTCGTCGGCATCGCCGCCGCCGCGATCGCGATCCTGCTCTTCACCGTCATCAAGCTGAAGTGGCCCGCGTTCGTCTCCCTGCTGCTCGTCTCCCTCCTCACCGCCCTCGCCGGTGGCATCCCCCTCCAGGACGTCGTCCCCCTCATGATCGAGGGCATGGGCGGCACGCTCGGCAGCGTCGCCCTGCTCGTGGGCCTCGGCGCGATGCTGGGCGGCATCATCGACCGCACCGGCGGCGCCGAAGCGATCGCCCAGGCCGCTGGCCGCGTGCTCGGCGAGAAGCGTCTCGCGCAGGCCCTGCTCATCGCCTCCGGCCTCGTCGCGATCCCGATCTTCTTCGACGTCGCCTTCATCATCCTGGTCCCGATCATCTTCGCCTTCGCGAAGGCCGCCGGGCATCGCGGCCCGGTCGCGATCGGCATGCCGGTCGCCGTGTTCATGGTGTTCATCCACAACACCGTCCCGCCGCACCCCGGCATCGTCGGTTCGACGACCCTGCTCGGCGAGGACCTGATGGGCCTGGTGACCCTGGTCGGCATCCTGCTTGCGATCCCGATGTGCCTGCTCGTGCACGTGGTCGGCAAGCGCCTGTGCACGAAGGCGTTCCTCCTCTCCCCCGAGACCGTCGAGAAGTACGAGACCTCCGGCGCGGCCAGCTTCGGCGCCGCCGGCACGCTCGCGGCCGACGGTTCTCACGGGGCCGACGGGTCCGCCGTCGCAGGCTCCGGCTCCAGCGCGGGTGCGGGCTCCGGCGCTGTCGCGACGCAGCCCGCTCCGGGCCTCCATCGCCGTCCCTCTGCGGGCCTGGTCGTCGCGCTGATCCTGCTGCCGGTGCTCATGATCGCCGTCGGCACCGTGGGCGGACTGCTCACCGCGGACGACTCGACCGCCGCGCACGTCGTCTCCCTCGTCGGCGCGCCCGGCTTCGCTCTGCTGGTCGCGACGCTCGCGGCGATGTACCTGCTCGGCATCATGCACGGCTGGGGCAAGACCCAGATGAGCGAGGTCATGGACGCCGCGCTCGGCCCGGCCGCGATCGTCATCCTGGTCACCGGCGCGGGCGGCGTGTTCGCGAAGGTCCTCACCACCACCGGTGTGGGCGATGCGGTCTCCGGCCTGCTGCTGAATGCGGGCGTGCCGATCCTGCTGCTCGCCTTCCTCGTGGCGCTCGCCTTCAAGGTCGCGCAGGGCTCGGGAACCGTCGCGACGCTCTCCGCGGCGGGCATCGTCCAGGGCACCGTGCTCGCGGGGGACTTCTCCTCGATGCAGGTCGTGCTGATCATCCTCGCGATCGGCCTGGGCTCGCTGTCCCTCTCCCACATCAACGACTCCGGCTTCTGGATCGCGACGAAGTTCCTGGGCCTCTCGGTCGCCGACGGCCTGCGGACCTGGACCGTCATGTGCACCGTGCTCGGGTTCGCGGGGATGCTGATCCTCTCGGCACTGTGGCTGGTCGTCTGACCCCGGTGGTCTGACCACCGCCGTGCCCCGTCGCCCTCCGCGACGGGGCACGGCATCCTCAAGAACATCGGCTGGACCGTCGGCAGGGACATGGGTCCCTGTCGGACCGCACTCTTTTCCTATAGGATCTTAGTGCCTGCGATGCGGCGACGCATCCGGCACCCCCACGACCCCGCGCCGTCACCCTGACCGGCCGCTCACGGAGGACCTCACGATGACGTATCTCTTCAACGACCCCGCGACCTTCGCCGCCGAGGCGGTCCAGGGCCTGGCCCTCTCCCACCCCGAGCACGTCGCGGTGGTCCACGGCGGCGTGGTGCGCGCGACCGAGACCCCGAAGGGCCAGCCCGCCCTCGTGATCGGCGGCGGCTCCGGCCACTACCCCGCCTTCGCCGGCTGGGTGGGCCCGGGCATGGGCCACGGCGCCCCCTGCGGGAACGTGTTCGCCTCCCCGTCGGCCTCGCAGGTCTACTCCGTCGCCCGCAACGCGGAGAACGGCGGCGGCGTGATCCTCGGCTTCGGCAACTACGCTGGCGATGTCCTCCACTTCGGTGCGGCGGCGGAGAAGCTGCGCGCCGAGGGCGTGGACGTGCGGATCATCAAGGTCAGCGACGACATCATCTCCAACACCCCCGAGAACCACCGCGACCGCCGCGGCATCGCCGGTGACCTGCCCGTCTTCAAGATCGCGGGCGCCGCGATCGAGGCGGGCGCGGATATCGACGAGGCCGAGCGCATCGCGTGGAAGGCGAACGACGCGACCCGCTCCTTCGGTGTCGCCTTCGACGGCCCCACCCTTCCGGGCGCCGAGGAGGCGCTCTTCCACGTCCCCGAGGGGCAGATGGGCGTGGGCCTGGGCATCCACGGCGAGCCGGGCGTGCGGGACGAGCCGATCGGCACCGCGGACGAGATCGCGCAGATGCTCGTCGAGGGCGTGCTCGCCGAGCAGCCCGAACGGGCCGAGGGCGGCTACCAGGGCCGCGCCGCCGTGCTCGTCAACGGGCTCGGCACCGTGAAGTACGAGGAGCTGTTCGTCGTCTACGCGAAGGTCGCGACGCTCCTCGAGGCCGCGGGCATCACCCCGGTCCGCCCCGAGGTGGGCGAGCTCGTGACCAGCCTCGACATGGCCGGTCTCTCGCTCACCCTCGTGTTCCTGGACGAGGAGCTCGAGCAGCACTGGCTCGCCCCCGTGGACACCCCTGCCTTCCACCGCGGCGCGATGCCGGCGGTGGAGCGTCCGCTGCGCACCAGCTTCTGGGAGGCCGGGGCCGACGAGACCCCCGAGGCCACCGCGGAGTCCCGCGAAACCGCCGTGAAGATCGCCGCGATCCTCGACCTCTTCGAGGCCGTGTGTGCGCGGGAGGAGGCGGAGCTGGGCCGCATCGACGCGATCGCGGGCGATGGCGACCACGGCCAGGGCATGGCCTACGGCTCCAAGGGCGCCGCCTCCGCGGCTCGTGCCGCGCTCGAGGACGGCGCCGGGGCCCGCACTCTGCTGGTCCGTGCCGGGGAGGCCTGGTCCGAGTCCGCGGGCGGCACCTCCGGTGCACTGTGGGGCGCAGCCCTCATCGCCGCCGGTGCCGTGGTCTCCGACGACGCCGGGGCCAGCTCCCGCGATGTCCCGGCTGCGCTCGATGCGGGGATCGACGCGGTCCAGCGCCTCGGCGGTGCGCAGGTGGGCGACAAGACCATGGTCGATGCCGCCGTGCCCTTCCGTGCCGAGCTGTCGAAGGCCTTCACCGGCGAGAACGCGTCCGAGGCGATCCTCGCCGCCGCAGCCGTCGCCCGGGACGCGGCGGACAGGACCGCGGACATCACCGCCACGTTGGGACGCGCCCGCGTGCTCGGCGAGAAGTCCGTGGGCACCCCCGACCCCGGCGCGATCTCGTTCTCGATCCTCATGGACGAGCTCGGCCGTCACCTGTCCTGACCTGCACCATCCGATCGAAGGAGAACATCATGGCTCTCACCATCGTCACCGGCTCCGATAACGCCGGCCACGGCCACAAGTCCGCGCTCAAGGAACTGCTCGAGCAGGACCCGCGCGTTGC
>Ga0079224_100013512_pt1 | contig 11365 bp, 8 predicted proteins | sample Stecom2015_FD_80414 | JGI IMG/M metagenome (GOLD analysis project Ga0079224, IMG submission 80414) | Agricultural soil microbial communities from Utah to study Nitrogen management - Steer compost 2015 | ecosystem: Environmental > Terrestrial > Soil > Agricultural land | place: USA: Utah...
AGCAGCAACGGCAGTAGGCGAGCAGACACCAGTGACAGTCGGGTGTCGCCGTCGGAGAGCGCGGCGCGAACCATCACCACCGGCGAGAGACCGACCATCGAGGCCTCGGAGCTGACCGGCGTCGACTCGTCCGCGCTGATCCGCAGCAACGCGATGCTGTTTCTGGTCGCGGCCGTGTGCACCAGCGCGTTCACGATCACGGCGCTGGTCACCGATCAATTCCGCGAGATGGGCCTCACCTATCTGGGCCTGGTCGCGGCCAGCGTGATGGCCTGGCTTGCGTTCGCCCTGCGCGAGCGCGGCTGGCAGACCGGCTGGACGGCGTTGATCGCCTTCACGGCGATCAACACCCTGATGAGCGCCGAGAACATGCAGAGCTCGGTGGTGCTCGCCTGCCTGCTGGTGATCCTGATGTGGAGCGGGATGATCCTGCGTCCTCGCTACAATGCGCTGCTGGCCGGCTTTGCGGTGGTCATGATGCTGGCGACCGGCGGCGAGTTGGTGCTCGACCCGGCGCAGATGGACGACGGTTCGACCGAACAGCCGGAGAAGAAATACGCGCTCCCGGTGCTGATCACCTTCGTCGCGATCCCGCTCGGTCTCGGCGCGACCTTGCACCTGCGTCAGCGGACCGCAGAGAACAGCCTGCGGGCCAGCATCGCCAAGCTCGAGGAGCAGCGCGAGGAGCTCAAGCTGCGGCTCGAAGGCAAGTCCAACGAGCTGGCGCTCTCGCGCGAGCAGCTGTTCGAGGCCCAGAAGCTCAAGACCGTCGGGACCATGGCCTCGGGCCTCGCCCACGAGCTCAACAACATCCTCACGCCGATCCGCGGCCACGCCGAGCTGATCGCCGAGGGCCTGCCCAACCCCGAGCAGACCCGCCGCTACGGCCAGCGAATCCTCGACTCGGCCGCGGCCGCCGCTCACATCACCAGCACGCTGCTGACCTACACCCGCCAGGGTACCTTCCAGCCGGTCCGCTCCAACCTCCGGCAGCTGCTGCAGGGCAAGATCCTCCCGTTCTTGTCCAAGAGCCTGCCCAACAACGTCCGGCTCAAGGTCGACCTCGCCCGCAACGTCTCGGTCGACGTCGACCGCGTGCTGTTGCAGCAGGCCATCCACAACCTGCTGATCAACGCCTCCGACGCGATGCCCGACGGCGGCGAGATCACCATCGGCCTGGTCACCAGCAGCCTGCCCGCCGCCAAGCTCGACGGCGACGAGGAGCCCGAGAGCGAGGACGGCGAGCAGATCAGCGCGGTGATCGAGGTCTCCGACACCGGGACCGGCATCGACAAGGAGCACCTCGACCAGATCTTCGACCCCTTCTTCACCACCAAGGCGCCAGGCTCGGGCAGCGGCCTGGGCCTGGCGATGGTGGTCGGCACCGTCACCCGCCACAACGGCCGCGTGACCGTCGAGAGCGCGATCGGCAAGGGCACCACCTTCAAGATCTGGCTGCCGCTCGCCGCCAGCGACGAGAAGAGCGACGCCCACAAGCCCTGGCCGGTCCTGCGCGGCGAGGCCAAGGGCCCGGTGGTCGTGGTGCTGACCGAGGATCAGGACGCGCTCGACGAATTCGAGGAGCTGCTCGAGGGCACCGAGTGCTCGCCGATCTGCACCAGCGACGCCAAGGGAGCGACCCCGCTGCTGACCGAGATGGGCGACAAGGTCGACTTGCTGATCCTCGATCTCGAGCTCGAGAGCAGCGACGGCAAGCGCCTGTTCAAGTCGGTCCGCGAGCTGTTCCCGGAGATGCCGGTGATCTTGCTTTCGGATCAGCCGACCGATCCGGCCGTGCAGCGGCTGATCGCCGCCGGGCCGACCCGGTCGGTGCGCAAGCCGATGGACAATCGCCTGTTCTCGGCGTTGCTGACCGACCTGCTCAATCCGGCGGACGGCTATGTTCGAGACTTCACGCCGATGCCGATCACGCCGGGGGCCGACATCTCCGGGCCGCACCCGCGGGCGCAGGCTTGAGGTCCTACTTCGTCAGCCGCCAGACGCCCGGCTGATCGCTGAAGTAATCCGTCAGCCAATATGCGTGGGTCGAGTCGAGCGCGATCCGTGTGGCCTCATCCGCGCCCTCGTGAGTGAAGAGCACCTCGACCTCGCCGCCGCCGTCGGTCGACACCCGCCGGACTGTGCTCGGCCCGTGCTCGGCCGTGGTCCAATAGACATGCTCGCCGTCACTGACGATGTCGTGTGGTGCGTATCCACCGATCTCCTCGAGCGAGGCCAGCGCGAGCAACCGCCCGCCGTCGAGCGGCAGCCGTTGCAACGCGTCGTCCACGACCACGATCAACGCCGACTCGGAGACCGCGAAGGACTGGACTGCGTCCAGCACGGGGGTCACGGCGGCTGTCGTGGTGTCGATCTCGACGAGCTCGCCGCTGATCGTGCCGTACAGGCGATCGCCGTTGGATCCGAGCCGAAACGGCGAGATTCCAAAGGTCGTCGGGTTCTCGCCCGCGAGCCCGACCCGGTGGAGCGCGTTCTTGCGGAGGAACAGCTGGTCGTCCGCGAAGGTCAGCGAGTCAACCGAGCCGACACCGCCCTGGTTGAAGATCACCGACCACATCGCGCCGGGTTCGAGCGCGGCGCGAAATACATCGCTCGCGCCGCTCCAGTACATCCACTCCTCGTTGGCCACGAAGCTGTTCATGATGGACGGATAGCTGAGCAGCGTCTCGACGCTCGCGTCGGACTTGGAGACGCGCAACAGGTCGGTGCTCACGGTCTCCCCGCCCTGGACGATGACGACGCTGTCGGCCAACACCGCGATGTGGGCGTAGATTCGCGGGACGCTGACGAACAGCATCGGGTTGTGGTCGACGTCGCCGTCGCCGTCGCCCGGTTCTCCGTCGCCGTCGCCCGCGTCGCCATCACCGTCGCCATCGCCCGCGTCGCCGTCGCCATCACCCGCTTCGCCGTCGCCGTCGCCGTCGCCCACGTCGCCGTCTCCGTCACCGGTGTCCGAGTCCGTGGCTGCCGAGCCGTCGTCGGTCGTCGACGAGTCGCCACAGGCCGCGAGGAACGTGAGAGAGAACAACGCCGCAGTTCGCCGAATCATGGCTGCGTTCGACGGGGGTCGCCATCGCAGATTCCACGCCGCAAGCGTCCCGAGCGTGCGCTGAGCAGCGATGCAATGCACCACGCTCGTGTTTCGAATTGCAGCGTCCCGATCAGGCTCGCTCGGGCTCGCTCGGCTCGACGGGCCCATCGGGATCCATGCTCGCCGGTCCCTTGCCGCTGTCGGCCGTCGCCGAGACCTCGACCGTCTCGCTGTCGGGCGCGAGCTGGCTCATCAGCTTGCGGAGGCTCTCGCGGGCCTGCTCCGGGTCATCGCGAAGCTGATCCTGAACCTTCAAGAGCGCGGCGGCGGTCTCGAGCTTGGCGTCGCGGACCCGCTGCTCGCCCTCGGCGACCAGCGTCCGCTTCTCGCCGTCGCTGACCTTGCGGGCGTCGCCCTGCAGCAGATTGTCCACCGTGGTCACCATGCGCTCGAGCGCCCGGTGGACGACCGAGGCCGAGAAGCCGCCGACCAGCGCGAGGATCGGTCGAGCGACGGCGTGCAGGTTGTTCTCGGGCTCGACCTCGATCAGCGAGGCGAGGATCAGCCCGGACATCACCCCGAGCAGAAACCGAACCCAGTAGGTCGGGGCATAGACCGGATCGAAGGTGCCGGCGATGATGTAGCGCTTGACCGTGAACAGCCCGTGAAAGCAGGAGCCGAGCGCGGCGATCGACAGGAAGAACAGCTGATTGAGGAGCACCGGCCAGCCGTGCGAGATCATCGGGTTGCCGGCGTCGGGATCGCTGCTGATCTCCGGCGAGGCCCCGATCGCGAGCGTGAACACCAGCGACATGATCGCGACCATCGTCAGGTTGCGCGGCAGCGACATCGTAAACCACCCGCCGCCGTGCTCGCGCATCAGCAACAGCGGACGGGGCTCGGCCGGGGCGATGATCAGCGCGAGCTTGCGGTGAGCCTTGGCGAGCTCGGCGATCGGCGGCTTGCTGCCGCTCTCGCCGAGCGCGGCGGCAACGATCTCGACCGTCTGCGGCGGGACGTTGCGGCCGCAGCCGAGCGCGTAGCGGATCATCGCGTCGCACTCGATCGTGATCTCGTGATACAGCGACCTGTTGGATGGTGAATCGTCGCGTGTCGACATCGGCCGAGTCCCAGCTCGGCCAGTGTACTCTCATGGTTTGGCCGGGATGGCCGTTTCCGATCCACCGAGGTCGACGACCTGCACGTCGCTGACGTACCAGTCGCCCCACTCGAGCCGCATCTGCACGGCGATCCGTCGGCCCTTGCCGATGTCGACCGTGGCCACGGCCCGCGGCGCGTAGGCGCCCGGGGTCACGTCGACCCGCTCGACCTTGGCCCGCACGCCGCCGAGGTGATCGACGATGTCGATCAGCGCGATGCTGCGCGCGGCGTCGAGGCTGTGGACCCGCTGGAAGGCGACCAGCAGCGCGCCCCGGCGGTCGAGGTCGCCGAACCACCGCGCGGACATGTACGCGGTGCCCATCTCGTAGAAGAAGGTCACGACCGTATCCTTGGACATGCGCCCGTCGACCCCGAGCTTGCGCATGAATTCGTCGCTGCCGGTGTTTTGGACCATCTGCACGAACGCCGGGAACGGATCGGCGTCGGTCCGGGCCGCGTCGACCAGGAGCTCGTCGATCGCGACCACGAAGGTCTGCAGCAGCGATCGATCGGTGCTGTGCTCGAGCAGCACGTCGACGGTGGTGTCACGGACCTCGCGGGCGCGGCTCGGCGAGGTCAGGCGGCGCAGCTCGGCGGTCGAGCCGGCCCCGAGCGCGGCCAGGTAGGACTTGGCTCGATCCTCGGCGCGCGACTGTTGCTCAGCCCCGGTCGTCAGGCTGGGTCGCTCGGCCAGCATTCGCGCGGCCTCGCTGATCGGGATCGCGAAGCCGCCCTTTTGATCCTTCCACGTCCAGGTCACGACCCCGACCGCCCGGCCCCAGCGATCGAGCACCGGCCCGCCGCTCTGGCCCTGCTCGATCTGCGCGGTCACGCCCAGAAACGGCCCCGGACCGGCCGACGGGTTGTAGACCTCGAGCCGCTCGACCCGACCGGTGTGGGCGAGCAGGCCGGGATCGTGCTCGAGCTTGGCGGCCTCCTCCGGCCCGACCTCGCGCGAAAGCAGCACCACCTCGTCGCGCTCGGCCAGGTAGTCGCCGACCGGCGCCCGCTTGCCGGTCGCCAGCTGCAGGTACGGCAGCGGCCCGTCGCTGATCAGCCGCAACAGCGCGAGATCGCGGATCGGGTCGATGTAGATGATCTCGACCTTGCGAAACTCCGGCGCGGGATCGAGGCCGGGGAAGCTGACCATCTCGATATAGTCGGCGTCCTCGACCACGTGGCGGTTGGTGATCATGTAGCCGCTCGGATCGACGACGAAGCCGAGCCCGCGACCGGTGTCGGTGACGACCACGCCGACCGCTCCGGCCGCCCGGGCGGCGACGGCTTCGGGGTCGAGGCTGCGGCCCCTGGCGCCCTGCGACACCCGCACGCCGTTGAGGTCATGCGCCGCGGAGCACCCGCCCAGACCCAACACGGCGGCGAGCAAAAGCCCGCGGTGACGGGCGAATCCGCGACCCCCTGTAGTCACTGCAAGCCAGGTTACGCCCGAGCCAGAGTGCGTGCCAGGGTTTTCGATCGACCCGCGCAGGCCAGCGCCGGGTGCGTCTGCACGGTGGTTTCACCAAATCGCCCCCAAAACCAGCGGGAGTTCGGCATGCCGATGCGCAGGACTCATGTCATCGTTGGGGCGCGTGCACGTGGTCCTCGACAGCGTCGGCAAGACCTACGACGGAGAGAGCTGGGCGGTCCGCAACCTGAGCCTCGACATCCCGAGCGGCAGCATCTTCGGGCTGATCGGCCCCAACGGCGCGGGCAAGTCCACGACCCTGCGGATGATGGCGACGGTGATGTCGCCGACCGAGGGAAGCGTCCGGCTCGACGGTCAGGACGCGAGCACCGATCCGCTCGCCGCCCGCCGACGGATCGGCTTTTTGGGCGACGGCAACCCCCTGTACAAGCAGATGACCCCGGCCGAGTACCTGCGCTTCTACGGCCAGTGCTTCCGGATGGACGCCGCCGAGCTCGAGCGGGCGATCGACCGAACCCTCGAGACCTTCGATCTCACCGGCAAGCGCGACAGCGAGTGCGGATCGCTGTCCAAGGGCATGCGCCAGCGGGTGTTGATCGCCCGCTGCCTGCTGCACGAGCCCGGCCTGCTGATCCTCGACGAGCCGGCCGACGGCCTCGATCCGCGCGGCCGCAACGATCTACGCAAGATCCTCGAACGGATCCGCGCGCGCGGGGTGACGATCGTGATCTCGTCGCACATCCTGCGCGAGCTCGATGATCTTTGCGATCAGGTCGGCATCATCCAGCACGGACGGCTGGCGGTCGCCGGCGACGTCGATCAGATCATCGACAGCCACGAGGTCAGCCGCTTCGTCTACGAGCTCCGCACGCTCTCGGGCCACGAGCTCGCGCTCGAGCGGCTCACCCAGCACCGCGCGCTGATCGAGCACGTCGGCGAGGCCGAGGGCCAGCAGCTGATCCGCCTGCAGGTCCAGGGCGGTGAGGCGCTGATGGCCGAGATCCTCGCCGATCTGATCGGTCACAAGGTCGCGGTCGTGACCTGCAGCCGGGTCCGCTCGCGCCTCGAAGACGTCTACGATCGAATCTCCGACAACCAGGTGAACTGACCATGAACAAGCTGCTCGCCAAGCTCCCGGCCTTCGCCCTGCCCTTCGTGACTCGATCGCTGCGCGGCGGTCGGGGCCGGCGCTACGTCCTGTTCAGCCTGTTGCTGGCCATGGCCACATTCCTGATCGGGTTTTGGATCGCGCTCGGGAGCGGCTCCTTCGAGCAGGAGATCCGGGTCGAGCTGCGGCTCGAGCAAAACGAGTGGGATCGACAAAACCGCGAGTTTGCGGTCTACACCCACAGCGACTTCGATCACGAGCTCGCCCTCGACGACGCCGAGCAGATGCGGCGGCGCGGCCCGGGAGCCATGATCAACGAGCGCTACGGGGTGGTGGTGGCGGTCAGCATGCACGGCATGCAGCTGGCCGAGACCGCGGCCCGATCGACCAGCGCCTGGACCGAGCAGGAGATCGCCCTGCGCGATCGAGCCAGGCTGCTGGTCGGCGGGGGCATGAGCAACGTGCAGGAGTGGCCGGAGTGGTCGCACTTCTCGTGGTCGAACCCCGACCACGTCGCGCTGCTCGAGCGGGTCCTCGATCGCCGGGCCGTCCCCGAGGTTCGCCGCTACCAGTCGCCGCTCGGGCTCGGCGACGCGCTGCGGGTCGTCGGCTTCCTGGCCGGGTGGATCCTGACCGTGTGCGCGACCGTGTTCGGTCCGCTGCTGGTCGCGATCCAGCAGGCGCAGGAGCGGCACGAGAACACGCTGACGCCGTTGACCGGCACCGCGCTCTCGCCCCGCGAGCTGGCGCTCGGCCTCGCCGCTGGACCAACCACGGTCGTGGCGATCTTCGCGGCGCCGCAGCTGCTGTTGTTCGGCGCCTGCTCGCTGCTGGTCGGCGACCTCGTCATCGCGCTCGGTCTGCTCGGCGCGCTCGCGGCCACCGGGCTGTTCTTGACCTTCGCCGCGCAGCTGCTCGGCCACCTGGTCGGTCAGCGCCGCACGCCGGGCATCGTCGCGGTCGCGCTGATGGGCCTGCTCGGGGTCGCGTGGCTGGTCGGCACCGCGTTCCTGGCCAACGTCGATCCCAAGGTTGCCGGGCTCTCGGCGGTGCTGCCGACGCTCGGGCTCGCCGGCCTGCTGGCCCACTCATTCGCCGATCTCCCGGCCGGCTATCTCGACGAGCTGCAGCTGTCGACGCTGGCCTGGTCGGTCGCCGCGCTGGTGTTCGCGGGTCTGACCCTGACCGCGCTCGCTCGCAAGATCGAGGCCCGGCCGGGCCCGCTGCTCGGTCCCGGGGCGGCGCTGCTCGGCGCGCTGACCTGCGTCGGTCTGATCCACGTGGCGATCCCCGGGGCCGACATCGAGGAGGGCATGCGCATGTATCTGGGCCTCGCCGCGCTCGCGCTGCCGTTCTCGCTGCTGCTGATGGGCCGGGTCCCGGTCGGCGACGACCCGCCGCGGATGCGTCGAGTCCCGGTCGCCAAGCTGCTCGCCGAGTTCGCCAGCTGGGGCGTCGCGCACATCATGCTGTGCTTCCTGCTCGCGGAGATCACCAGCGATCGGCTCGTGCACCCGATCGCGCTGCTGTGGATCGCCTGGTGCGTGCTGGTGCTCGGGCTGATGGTGATTCGGATGGTCGCGATCCCGGCGACCATCCCCACTCACCTGTTCTTCGGCTTTTGCTGCGCGAGCCTGGTGGTTGGCTTCGTCCAGGCGGTCTTCTGGGCCTTCGAGAAGCAGCCCGCGATCGAGCACGTGTTCGCGCTGAGCAAGGTCAGCCCGGTGCTCGGGCTCGCGCAGGTCGCCGTCACGATCACGGTGCCCCTGATACTGCTCCGCAGCCTGCGCAAAACCTTGGGCTCGGTCGCCAGCGCCGATCCTTCCATTCCTACAAAAACCCGCTAGGCTCCCCACCATGCACTTCCGCGCGTCCTTGCCCCTGGCCGCCCTCCTCGTCCTGCCGCTCGCCTGCGTGGATGCACCGCCCGAGCGCAGCGCCGAGGCCAAGCCGGAGCAACCGGCGACCGAACCCGCCCCGGCACCCGTCGAGGCCAAAGCCCCGTCCGGCTCCCTCGAGCTCAGCGCCGAGGAGCTCGAGCTGATCGACGCCGATCCCAGGGCCCTGAGCCCCGAGCAGAACCGCAAGCGCGCCTATGCGCTGCGCAAGAAGGTCTTGCAAAACCCCGACTCGCCGCAGGCACAGGCGCTCGAGGAGGCTCGCGCCGCGGCGCTCGGTGGCGAGCTGACGCCCGAGCAGGTCAACCCCGACGGCAGCCCCGACGGCGGTTCCGCCAACAAGGACTCGGGGCTGGTCATCGAGCTGCCCGAGCACCTCAAGAAATGAGTGAGTCGAGCTGCTCGGATCGCGCGCCAACGCAAACATCGCGTCGCAACATCCGGGCTGCCGATGTATGAACCGCGCCATGTCCCGCACTCTCGCCGTCGTCTTGTTCAGCCTCGTTGGTCTCACCACCGCTTGCGGTGACAAGGGTGCCGACGCCGACGCCGTCGCCGAGGCCAACAAGGTCTGGAACGAACGCTGCGTCACCTGCCACGGAGCCGACGGAAGCGGCAAGGGCCCCGGCGCGACCGCGCTCGCGGTCAAGCCCCGCTCGTTTCGCGATCCCGCCTGGCAGGCCAGCGTCGACGATGATCGGATCCGCAAGGTGATCGTCGAGGGCGGCGCCTCGGTCGGTCTCAACGAAGCGATGGCGCCGAACCCCGATCTCAAAGACAAGCAGGCCGTGGTCGACCAGCTGGTCAAGAAGATCCGCAAGCTGACGCAGTAGCCCGGCGAGCGCTACTCGATCCGCTTGTCGACCACGTCGATCAGGAAGCTGACCCGCAGCGACAGGCTCTGCGGGTCGCCGACCGGCTGGCCGTCGACCAGCGCGACGATCGAGACGCTGGGCTGGCGAAACCACGGCCCCAGCTCGGTCCCGGTCGCCAGCGTCCAGCTCAGGCATTCACCGTTGCGCGTGGCCGTGGCCAGGGTCGTGGGCCCGAGCTCGGGCGCGACCAGCTGCAGCTCGACGCTCGAAAACGGCATCCCGCAAGCGCCCGCGGGGCCGCCGAGCTCGACGCTGGTGATCGCGACCGACTCGACCTCTTCGGGGGTGACGGCGTGGCGAGTCAGGCTCGGGCTCGCCAGCGGATCCATGTCGGTCAGACCGGGGAACACCACGCTGACGCGAGACCATGGCCCGTCACCGGGCAGCGACGAGGTCGTGACCGCATCGGCGTAACCGATCGAGACCTCCGTGAGGGTCTTGCATCCGAGCAGAGCGATGCCGAGCACCAGTGCCACGATGTAAACGCGCATGCTCCAAAGCTATCAGGCGATGGTGCATGCTCGCCATTGCGCACTCGATCCGAAACTAGCAATTCTTGCTCCCGCGCTGAACTTTTTCGATCTCTCGTTACGGTTGCGATCTGATACCGTCCTGGTGGAGTTCGTGACCCCATGAACAAGACAGCGGCTTTTATTGGACTAGTAGGGCTGAGCGTCACCTTCGGCTGCTCGGGCGATCAAGGCACCGACGGCACGGCATTCACCACCAGCGACGAGACCGGGGACGGAGATCCGACCGGCGACGGCGATGGTGATCCAACCGGCGACGGCGATCCAACCGGCGACGGCGACGGCGATGGCGATCCAACCGGCGACGGCGACGGCGATCCGACCGGTGACGGCGACGGCGATCCAACCGGCGACGGCGACGGCGATCCAACCGGCGACGGCGACGGCGACGAGCCCATCGAGCCGATCCCCTGCGACATCGCCGAAGCCAACCTCGAGCCCGCGACTCCGCAGATCATGCTGGTGCTCGACAAGTCGGGCAGCATGGTCTCCAACTCGTGGGATCACGACGGCGATCCCAACACGCCCGTCATCACCCGCTGGAACAGCCTCCACAACGTCGTCAGCTCCATCATCAACAACTTCGACGCGCAGATGGACTTCGGGGCGCTCCTGTTCCCCTCGGTTCAGGCGACCGGCAACTACACCGCGCAGGCGTGCGTGGTCTCCAACCAGCCGGAGGTCCTCGTCACCGCCGACGGACAGACCATTCTCGACACGATCCCCCCCGCCGACAGCACCGACCTGTACGGCGGCACTCCGGGTGAGGACGCAGTCGACGTCGCCGGCATGCACCTCAAGACGCTCGATCCCAACCTGCCCAAGGCGATCATCTACATCAGCGACGGCGCGGCCAACTGCGGCGACGCGGCGATGAACGAGAACCAACTGTTCGAGGTTTACGACGCCAAGCTGCCGCAGACCATCGCCTCATTGAACAACGACGGGATCCCGACCTACGTGGTCGGCATCGACATCAGCACCTCCCTGACCAGCAACATCAACGACGGCAGCCCCAACAACATCGTGCCGTGGTGCAAGATGGACGAGCTCGGCGAGCAGGGCGGCAAGCCCAAGGACCAGGCGCCGGGCATGGCCTGCAACGAGACCAACACCGACAACGAGGACTTCTACGCCGCCTCCAACGAGATCGAATTGCAGGACGCCCTGCAGGCGATCATCGAGGACGCGATCAGCTGCGTGGTCCCGCTCGATCCGATCCCGCCGTTCCCCCAGCTACTCGAGGTCGAGATCGGCGGCATGCAGGTGCCGAAGGTCAACGACTGCCTGACCGAGGACGGCTGGGTGTACG
>Ga0079224_100013513_pt1 | contig 11364 bp, 9 predicted proteins | sample Stecom2015_FD_80414 | JGI IMG/M metagenome (GOLD analysis project Ga0079224, IMG submission 80414) | Agricultural soil microbial communities from Utah to study Nitrogen management - Steer compost 2015 | ecosystem: Environmental > Terrestrial > Soil > Agricultural land | place: USA: Utah...
CGGCGGCCTGGGCGGACGCTTCGATCATTCGCTGGGCAGCGTTATTTTGCTGGAACAACTGGCCCAAGCCGGGGTGGACGGATTCGTCACCGACGGCCTCCAACAAGTCTACTTGCTGAAGGACGGGCTGGCCGTGCCCGGGCTGCCCGGCGATCAGCTGTCCATCGTGCCGCTCACCGACAAGGTCGAGGGCGTAAGCGTCCACGGCGTCCGCTGGCCGTTGCGCGATGCCACGTTGGATGCAGCGTCTACGTTGACCGTGAGCAATGAATTTGTCGACAACGTGGCCTCTTTCACCGTTCGCCGAGGGCGCGCGGTCGTCGTGCGGGTCCCCGCACGCGACTGATCGTTTCCCCGCTCGTTTGCTACAAGCGCACAACCGACCCGCACTCTGGTCTGCCCAAAACCTGTGTCCTCTTACTCGCCCTGTTCAATAATAACGAGATTTCCCGGTTCGTTTTTGGAGGATTTTCCAGCCAAGCGGCGAATCTGGTCCTACCAAACCGTGCGATTGTGGTGAAGGAGGGACCCGGCCGCCGGAGGGCGGGTCGGGCGCCTTCGCGCCATGGTATTTGAGGCGATGCTATGTCAGGACACAACCGGGAACGTTGGCTCGTGTATATCCTCGGCGCCACCTGTTTCTTTCAGATGACCGTCTTGGCGCCCGTCATTCCCCGCTTCACCGCGGAAGAATTGGGACTGGACGTCGGTGCAACCGGCCTCGTGCTGGCCGCCCGCACGCTGGTGCCCGTGCTCTTCGCCGCGGGGCTGGGCGCATGGGGCGTTCGCATCGGTTTGCGCCGCTTTTTGCTCTTGTCCGGAGCGTTGACGGCCGCCAGCGGCCTCGTGTATTTCTTCGCCGACGGTTTCGGCAGTATAGTCTTCGCCCAGCTGCTGGGCGGCACGTTTCACTTGGCCGTTTGGATCGGCATTCAGACGTACGCGACGAATATGGCCGACCGAGGGCGGGTGGTCGGCATTTTCAGCACCTTTACCGCCGTAGGTATGGCGCTGGCGCCGGTTGTGGGCGGACTGGCCTTGGACTATGGCGGCTACGGCGCCGCCTTCGCGGTATATGTCGGCATCGGCGTGATCCAGACGGGTCTCATTGCGGGTTTGCGGGGCGGCGATTCCGAGCCTCCTTCCGACGCGCCCAAGACCCGCGGCGGTCACTGGGCCATCTTGGCGCGACCGGGCATTCAGGCTGCTTTCTTGTTTTCCTTCATCTGTTTGTTCGCCATTAATTCCAGAACGACGTTTTTGCCTGTCTACATGCAGGAGCTGGGCCGAAGCAGCACTGTGATCGGGGCGCTGATGGCCGTCGGCTCTTTGGGGCAAGCCGCTTTGCGCCCGTTCACCCAGTCGGCCTTGCAAGCCTTCGGTCTCACCGCGGTGTTGGTCGGCGCGAGCTTGCTTGGCGTCGGCGGCTTCTTTGTCCTGCCTTTGTTTACCAGCGACCTGTTCATCGCCCTACTGATGTTGTTGCACGGCGCCGGCGCAGGGCTGCAGCAGTCCGTCGGCCTTTTGATGCTGGCCGAGCACAGCTCCGCTCAGGAGCGGGGATTCGCCGTGGGTCTCAGGGCGACGGCGAACCAAGTTTCGGCTACGGCCGCCCCGGCGTTGCTGGGACTGCTCATCCAATGGACGGGTACGGTGACCGGGTTTGCCCTCACCGGCGCGATGCTCCTGGCCCTGGTGTTCGTCATGGGGTGGTTGGCCGCGAAAACACAAAAGATGCAGCAGGCCGAGGGGCTGCGACAGGCGGATGCACGGGGCTGACGCGAACGACAAACCAACAACGGGAGGAAAGGTATTGATGGTTTTGGACACTGCCGAGCTCAACAAACTGAAAGACCGTGTCTGCGCCGAGATCGACACCTTGCGGGAAGAAGCGGAATTTATCGCCACCGACATGCACCAGCATCCCGAAGTGGGCTGGGATACGCCCCGGAGTGCGGGCCTGCTCACCGACTACATGGAGCGCCACGGCATGAAAGTGGAAAAAGGACTGGCCGGTTTGGCGTGCTCTTTCCGGGGAAGCATCCGAGGGCGCGAAGACCAGCGGCCGGGCATTAGTCTCTTGGCCGAATATGACGCCCTGCCGGGCCTGGGACACGCCTGCAGCCACAATCTCATCGGCACCGCGGCGGCTACGGCCGGCATCGCGTTGAGCCGCGTTCTCTCCGAACATCCGGCCGTGCCGGGCAACGTGTACGTCATGGGCACACCGTTTGAAGAAGGCGGCGGCGGCAAAATCATCATGCTGGAGCACGGCGTCTTTGACGTGGCCGACGCGTCCATCATGTTTCACGGCAGCAACCGCATCCAGGTAGGCAGCCCCAACATCGCGGCGGTATCGATGACGTATACGTTCCACGGCCGGTCGGCCCATTCGGGCGCGTCGCCCCACGAAGGCATCAACGCCGCCGATGCCGCGATGATCACCTTTACCGCCGTCAACGCGCTGCGGCAGCATTTGACTTCCGACGTCCGGGTGCACGGCATTATCAACGAAGCCGGCGTCGCGGCCAATATCGTGCCCGAGCGGGCGGTGGTGACGATGATGGCCCGCGCCAGGACGAAAAGCGTGCTGGAGGAAGTCGTCGAAAAGGTCAACAACTGTGCCCGGGCCGGCGCCTTGGCCACTGGATGCCAGCTGGAGATCGAACAAGGCCCCGTCTTCGCCGAGCGCGTCGTCGTGCCGTCATACCGTCCGGTAGCGCTGGAAAATATGCGGCGCCTCAAGCTGGATCCGCCCACCGACGACCCGCAGACGTTCGCCTCGGCCGACAGCGGCAACGTCAGCTACGCCATGCCTCACTTGACGTTCACGCTGCCTCTCGACGACCGAGGCTCGGTCCCCCATACGCCGGAGTTTGCCGAAGCGTGCAACTCCCGGCAAGGTCGTGAGGCGATGTTGACGGCGGCGAAAATTATGGCCATGACGGCGCTGGACTTGATGACCGACCCGGAGCTGCTGCAAACGATCAAAGCCGATCATCGACAGTTGGTCGGTCGATAACATTAACATTCAGCGATGCGACGCGGCCCCGATGAGAGCGGCCACTTCATCCAGGTGCAGCAACATCGCGGCCGCCGCCGCATCGGCGTCCCGCCGCTCCAGCGCCTCGATGATGCGGCGGCGACTCGGGGCCAAGTCGTGTTGGTCGCTTTGCCGGACGATATCCGCGTGCCACAATCCGAACACGTCCACCAACGCGGTCATGAGCGCTTGCAGCGCTTTGTTGTTGGACGCGGCCGCGATGGCCAGGTGAAAGTCTTGCCCCAAAATGGGATCTTTTTCCATTGCCCGCTTATCCAGTCGCCGCAACTGTTCATCCGCGGCGCGTACGGACGCGAGCTGTGACTCATCCGCGCGGACGGCGGCCAAGCCTGCAATGGCCGGCTCCAAAATGCGCCTCAGTTCCATGATGTCTTGAATAAAGCGGGCGCCCGACCGAATGCGCAGCAACACGGGTAAAAACGCTTGCCGCAAGTCTCCTTGCCCCACGTACGTGCCGCCGCGCGAGCGCCTTTCCACCAATCCGTTGACTTCCAGCACGCGCAGCGCCTCCCGGACGCTTTGACGACTGACGCCCAGGCGCTCCGACCAGGCCCGCTCCGAAGGCAAGCGATCGCCGGGTCGCACGTCGCCGGACAGGACAAGTTTTTGCAATTCCTTGACGACTGACAGCGCTACAGAATCATCAGTTGTCTCCGGCAACGGTCTCACTCCTTGCATGAAGCGGCACGGCGTCATGGCCGTTGGCCGGCGGGTTTCGTTGAAAGCATTAAACGATGATGCACGACTTCCTGCCGGGACCGCCGGTCCAGCAGGAGCGCGGGCGTCCGGCGGCCGTGGCCGCGGGTTTTCGGGCACGGCCGCCGACGGGGCGCTTCATGCGTCGCCCGCGCTTAGTCGGCTGCGACCAGATACCGGCGAAACCACGCCACGATCCGATCCATCCTGTCGACGCGATTCCACGGCTTGCCGCTTCTGGACATGTCGTGATTTTCATCGGGGTACCGCACCAGCTGGACGGTGCGGCCCAGCACTTTCAAGGCCATGTAAAGCTGCTCGGCCTGCTCGATAGGGCAACGAAAATCCCGCTCCGCATGCAGCAGGAGCAAAGGCGTATTGATTTTGTCCGCGTACATGATGGGCGAAATGCGCAAATACGTCTCCGCGGCATTCCACGGATAGCCGCCCAAGCCGTCGGCGCGTGCGAAGGCGTTGTCCCCGGTGCCAAACATGCTGAACCAGTTGGTGACGCTGCGCTCGGATACTGCGGCCCGGAACCGCTCCGTATGCCCGATGGCCCAATTGGTCATGAATCCACCGTAGCTTCCCCCGGTTATGCCGACCCGTTGGGCGTCCAGACCGCCGCGAGCCAATGCGGCGTCCGTCAGCGCCATGACGTCGTCGAAATCGACCGTCCCCATAATCTTCCGATCAATGTCCCGGAAAGCCCGCCCGTACCCTTCCGAGTAGCGGGGATTGGCGTACGCGACGGCGAACCCTTGCGCCCGGAGCACTTGAAAGTCAAACATAAACGCGGCCGTGTACATGAAAGGCGGCCCGCCGTGCACCGACACAACCAAAGGCGCCGGTGTGTCGGACCGGGCCGAATTGCCGGGCGGTCTCAGCAGCCAGCCTTGTACTTCGGGACCGTCAGGGTCGGCCCGAAACGTAAACTCTTCCGGTATCCCGAGATCAACGTCGGCCAACCACGGATTCACTTCGGTAAGGCGGCGCATCACCGCCGTGCCGCCCGCGGGGACTTGGCTGACGTCGCCGAGCCACAAGTCGACGGGCGTGCTCGGGTCCGTTCCTAGCGCGACGAATCGGGACGCGTCCCGGGTCCAGGCGATGCCCGTGACGGTCAGTCCCGCGGGGGTGACGTGGCGAACTTGTCCGGTGGCCGCATCGACGGCGGAAACGTATGTCGTCCCCCAATCGGAGCACAGGGAATATATCGTTTTGCCGTCGGCCGACCATTGCAGCTTGCCGTCCCGTCCCGCGGCGCGCAGGTCGGCTATGGACGCGTCGATCATGGACCGGTCAAAATGGTTCGTCAGCGGCCTGGCCGGCGACGACCCGTCGGCGGGGACGGTCCACACTTCCACGTTGCCGACGCGCCCGTCCTCATCAAAAGACGTGTACAAGAAAGCGATGGTTTTCCCGTCGGGTGACCATGTCGGCTGGTCCACGGCGCCGCCGTCGTCCACGAGGGGCACGATGTCGCCGCCGTCTACCGGGACTATGTACAAGCTTCGGCCGAAAGGCTTGCGCTCAAAGTCTTCCCCCCGCCGGGCGAGGAAGGCGACGAATCGCCCGTCGGGTGATACAACCGGGTGCCGGTTGTCGGAACGCTCGTCGCCGCTCAAACAGACCAAATCGTCCTGCGTCGCCAGCCGGTCCGATCCGTAGGCCGGCAGCTTCAGCCGAAAAATGTGCGGATACCGGTCATCCACGAAACCGACGGCGTCCATTTTGTACACGAGATGAGTGACGGTGCGAATGCCGGCGGTATGTTTTTTGTACAGGGCGTCCAAGTTACCGTCGCCAAGTGTCCCTCGATGGTCGTCGCGGCCGTCCGAACCGTCGACCGGCGACACGTCCCGCACCACTTCAACAACCATCGTTTCGTCGTTTCCCGCCCACGCAAAACTGCGCAGCCCGGGAACGTCGGTCAACCGCTGAGCTTCCCCGCCGTCCACCGGCATGACCCAGATTTGATTCGTGCCCGAACGGTTGGACAAAAACGCGACAAACCGGCCTGACGGGGAAAACTTGGGCCGGCGATCCCGCGCGCCCGCAGGAGGGGACGTCCACGGAGTCACCCGCGGGCGGGGGCCGTCCGGGTCATCGACATCGATGCGGATAAGACGAGACAGATAGCCGTTGGAGTGGGCGTCGGGCCGCGTCTCTTCCGCGACGACGATGCGCCCGTCCGGCGACCATTCCGGAGCATCCACCAGCCGCAGCTTGAGCAAATCTTGGCTGGTCAACAACCGCTTGCCCATGTTGAGACCTCCACGAACCGTTCTAAAAAGCAAGCGGGGCGAGGCGGCCCGTGGCCGCCGCGCCCCGTTTCATCGCTTGTCAGCGGGATTCCACCACGACGTTGCGCAAGTCGGCGTCAAAAACTAGACCTTTGACGTAGTTTTTGACCCGGGTGGAAACGATGTCGATTTGCCAGTTGCTCAACACCGGAATGAGCGGCAGCTCCTCGGCCAGACGCCGCTGAATTTCTTTGTACAATTCGTTGCGCACTTCGTCGTCCATCTCCGCCCGGGCCTGGACGATCAAGTCATCCGCGCCGTCCCAGCAGGAGAAGTTGGAGCCTCCGGGCACGCAGCTGGGTCCGTAGAAAAAGCGAGTCAACAAATGGTCGGTGTTCAGAGACGTATGCAACAAGACCGCCATGGGCGCCGTGCCCGACATGAGCGTGTCAGTCCACGTGGGCGGATCTTGCAAATCGATGCGCAAGTTGATGCCCACGTCGCGGAAATTCGACTGGATGACAAGGAACATATCCGGCGTGTAGCCCGAGTTCAGCACCGCCACCGACGTATTGAACCCGTTGGGAAAGCCCGCTTCCCGCAAAAGTTGTCGGGCCTTCTCGGGATTGTACTCGTATTGCCTGACGTCGGCGGTATGCCCGGGCAAGCCTTCAGGAATGTGCGACTTGGGCTTGGTCGCCAAACCGCCCCGGACACCGTGAACGATGGCGTCGTAGTCAATGGCGTACGCCATCGCTTGGCGCACCCGCACGTCGTCGAACGGCGGCACCTTCAAATTGATGAAAAGACCGACCAAGTTGGTAGCGACAATCGAATGAACCTCGAAGTTGTTGTTGCGCTCAAACGCGTCCACCATGATGGGGTCGGTGGCGTTCCAAAAGACGTCGATTTGGCCCGTTTCCAACGCGATGCGGCGGGCCGACTCGTCGGGAATGTGGATGAAGCGCACGTATTTCGTCTTCGGCTCACCGCCGTAGTAGTGGGGATTGGCCTCCAACAAGGCGTACCGTCCCGGAATCCATTCCTTGAGCATGTATGGTCCGGCACTGACCGGATTCCGACCGTAGTCTTCCCCGTAGTCGATGACGGCCTGGGGATTGGAAATCAGCCCGGCGTTGACCGCGATGCGGTTGAGGAAAAACGCGTCGGGCTGGGTCAATCGAAAGCGGACGGTGTACTTGTCCTCCGCCCACACTTCTTCGATGCCGGCCAAAGTGGCTCGGTGAGGTGACATGGTGGCCGGATCGAGCACGCGCCGGAAATGGCCCACCACGTCGTCGGCGGTCACCTCGCCGTAACCGCGGTGCCACTGCACCCCTCGGCGGAGGTAGAAAGTGTACTCGAGACCGTCATCGGACACGGTCCACGATTCGGCCAAGTCGGGTTCGATCTCCATCGTGCCCACCTTGTGGCGCACCAACGCTGCATACACTTGGTAGTTGACCGCGTTTTCATTGACGAGACTGCCCATCACCGAGTCAAAAGTGGCGCCTTGGGCCCACCCGATGCGCAGTTCATCGGCCTGGGCATGAACGAGCCCGAATCCTCCTGCAGCAAACATGACCAGGGCCAGAGCAAGCAATATCAAACGTCTTCTCATTCCTAACCGCCTCCTCGAAAATTCCGTCCTGCTTTGCTACACAGCCGACTTCAAGCGAAGTCGACGGACCGCCAAGCTTCCATGCATCAAAACTGTTTCGCGCCGGACCGGCTTCTTCACCCGCCTTCCTTCTCGGGCGATGTCAGCTTTTTCGTCCGGGGATCCAGGATGTCTCGCAAACCATCGCCAAACAAATTTAGACCGACCACCGTCAACAGGATGGCCGCCCCGGGGAACACGGAAATCCACCACGCGTTGCGCAGATACTGCTGCCCTTCGGCAATCAGCCGTCCCCACGTCGGCGCGGGCGGCGGCGGACCCAAACCTAAGAAACTGAGACTGGCCTCCACGATGATGACCGACGCGAGCCCCAGCGTAAGCAACACCAAGATCGGGCCCAGGGCGTTGGGGAGTATGTGGCGGACAATGATTCGCATCGTGCCGGCGCCCAGGCTGTGTGCAGCCGCGACGTACTCGGTGGAGCGCAGCTGCAACACCAGGGCCCGCACCAAGCGTGCGTAGCGCGGCAAACCCGAGATGCCGACGGCAATAATGATGTTGACCAAGCTAGGCCCCATCATGGCCACCATCAACAGGGCCAATAACAATAAAGGAAACGACATGAGCAGATCAATGACGAAACTAACGACATGATCCGCTCTCTGCCCGCCGTAGCCGGCGATGACGCCGACAATAGTCCCCAGCAACGCCGACAACAACGCTCCCGAAAGACCGACGATGAGCGAAGTGCGGCTGCCCCACACCAATTGCTGGAATACATCGCGCCCCAGCGCATCGGTGCCGAACCAATGATCTTTCGACGGCGGCTGAAACCGCTGTAACACGTTGGGCCGCACCGCCTCGTCGTACGACGCGATGAGCGGCGCACACAGAGCCAGCAAAATTATAAGCGCCGTCAAGCAAAGGCCCGCCAAAGCCGAGCGATTCCCTTTAAAGGCCCGATCCAGCTTGTTGATGAACGCTCTCATCGGTACTCCATCCTCGGATCAAGAATTCGGTAGCTCAAGTCGATCAAGAAGTTGACCAAAATCACCATCGCGGCGAAAAACAACGTCAGCCCCTGAATGACGGGATAATCCCGCTGCATAATCGATTGCATGAGCAGCTGGCCCAGGCCGGGTCTGACGAACGTGACCTCGATAATGACCGTGCCGCCCAGCAGGCGCCCCACGTTGCTGCCTACCACCGTGACCAGCGGAATCAGCGCATTGCGCAGCGCGTGCTTGATGGTGACCACATGTTCCGCCAAGCCCTTTGCCCTGGCGGTGCGCGTATAGTCCCGGCCCAACTCCTCCAGCAGCGAGGAGCGAGTGATGCGCGCGATGAGGCCGGCCATGGAAAAACCCAATACGGCCGCGGGAAGAAAGACATATTTCAGCGCGGCGCCGCTGCCGCCCGCCAAACTGGTCCCCAACAGCGGATACCAGCCCAACCAGGTGGAGAAAACGAGCAACCCTAAAATTCCGTACCAAAAGTCGGGTCCGGCCACGCCGATCAGGGCCAACAGCATGGAAGCCCGGTCCAACAAGCTGTTGCGCCGCAGCGCCGAGACGACGCCGATGGGCACGCCCGCCAGCACCGCGACGATGAGGGACGCAAACGCCAGTTGAAGCGTATACGGAAACGCCTGGAACACGTCTTCGACGACCGGACGCCGAGTGACCAGCGATCGCCCGAAGTCACCCCGGGCCAACTGACCCCAATAGTCCACAAACTGCTTCCACAACGGCTGATCCAAACCGAGGCTCCGGCGCAGCTGGGCCAGGGCCTCCTCCGTAGCAAACTCTCCGAGGATGAGCTGCGCCGGGTCGCCCGGCAACAGCCGCATGATCAAGAATATAATGGCAGAAACGCCAAAAAGTGCCATGAGCATGCGCACCAGGCGCCGCACGAGGTATCCGGCCATTTGTTACAACCTGCCTTTTTCCATCCGGGGAACCGATTTGGCGATATTGGTTCCCCTTCTTCTTTTCGCTATGGACAGACCAAATCCTTCTTTGAGATTCAAAAATTGCCTGTCCGCCGGATACGAAAAAATGCTTCTTGTCGTACAATGACGACGAAAACAGCCAGTTCGAGCGCTGTATTCATTCGCTTTTTGACAACAAGCAAAGGTTTATCGGACGCATCGGCGCCAAACGGAAGAGAGACTAGGCGCGACTCTGGTACGTCCAAAGACCGCGGACTGGCTGAGCCGACGACCCGACGCCGGGATGTCACCTCGACACCGTGGGGCGGCGTGTGGGATAATATTTCCGGTGATGAGTTTGCCTGAACTGACCGTGTACACGGTTCCCAACTGCCTGGACTGCGCCGCGGTGAAAAACTTGCTGGCCGAGGCGGGTATCCGTTACCGAGAAGTGGACATTAGTCAAATCCCGGACAGCCGCGACGCCTTGGCGTTGTTGTCGGGCTTGCGCACCGTTCCCCAAGTGTTTGCAGGTTCGCGATACATCGGACAAGTCGCGGAAGTGCGCTATTTGCTCCGCACAGGGAGGCTGGCTTCTCTGCTCCGGCCATGAGGCGCCGTATGCGGAGCAGGCGCGCTCGTCCGCGCCTTGAGCCGACAGGCAGCTTTGGCCGCCCAATTCGGCGGATAGGACGGGTTTTCATGCCGAGAATTTTCGTCGCGATCCCGGTGGCGGGGCCGGTGCGAGCCGCGCTGGGTCGGCTGCGGCGGCACCCGGCGCCGGCGTTGCGCTGGGTGGCGGAACATCAGTACCACATTACCTTGAAGTTTCTCGGGGACGTGGACGAGGCCGGCGTCGCGGCGGTGCACGAGGCCGTCGCGCAGGCCGTCGCCGCGACCCCGCTCCCCCGCCGCCACGACAGTACAGGCGCCGGCGCCGAAGGTGTGCACGCGGCCGGCTTGCACCTGGTCGCCCGCGGCATCGGCGCCTTTCCGAGCCCAAGGCGGGCTCGCGTCGTATGGGCCGGCGTCGCCGGTGAGGCGGAGGCGCTGGTGCGCTTGCAAGCCGCCGTCGCCGATCGGCTGTCTTTCCTGCCCGTCGATGCAGACGAGAAGCCCTTTACTCCCCACATTACCGTCGCCCGCTCCCGCCGGCCGGGCCCGCTGCCGGCGGCCCTGCAGGCATACGCAGACCACGAGTTCGGACGGTGGCGAGCCGACGCCGTCGAGGTCGTGGAAAGCCGGCTCCAACCCACTGGGCCGCGGTACATCGTGAGGCATCGCGTCCTGTTGGGCTCTTGAACCGAGCAGCTCCTCGGGGAGCGTCGGCCCGCACACGACGTCTAGGCTTGTCGCGGGGGAATCCACGGCCGGTTGGATCCGAATTTCGTGTCCAGCACCGCGCCCACCGTCCAAACCGTGACGGCCAGCGAGAACAGACCCCCAAAGACGGGAACGTACCGGAGCAGCGCGACGATGAGCACACCGGCCACCAGCTGCCATACCGCGGCGGCGTCCGGGAAGAACCGCTCGGCCACTTTGCGACCCACCAGGCTGACGAGGGCTACGTAGCCCATCATCTTCGCGGCGAAATAGCCCAGCCAGAGCAGCGGCGGCCCGATGATAGTCAGAACAAGCACCAACGTCAGCGGAATCAGCAGCACCACTGCAATTAGCCCGATGACGACGCTGCGGCCGGCGTTGGTTTCCATATGCTGCTCTACCGCGTGCACCCGATCGGGAAACCACGCCAAAATGATCGATGCCAGGGCAAACAGCCCGGCTACGTACAGAAGAGTCACCGGCC